>Ga0209515_10002930_pt1 | contig 25114 bp, 24 predicted proteins | sample Subgroupgradi54m_FD_187454 | JGI IMG/M metagenome (GOLD analysis project Ga0209515, IMG submission 187454) | Subsurface groundwater microbial communities from S. Glens Falls, New York, USA - GMW60B uncontaminated upgradient, 5.4 m (SPAdes)... ... | reverse complement strand
AAGAGCTGGCGGAGGCCTTGGATCTCATGGCGGACAGGTCATTCGCGCACCATGTGACCGGAGCGAGGAATGACTTCGGCATCTGGATAAAGGACGTCATCGGCGATGATGAGCTCGCGCGATCGGTGGCGAAGCTCCAGAACCGGGAGGCTATCCTGAAGAAGGTGGACGACCGCATCGAGGAGCTTGTGCAGAAGATGGCAGAGAGCCATGTGACCACCAAGGAGCTCATGAGCATGGGCGCGGTGGACTTCGCCATCGGCATGGTCATCGGCTTCATCGGCGGCCTGATCGTGGCGGCATTGGTGGCGTTGTAGGCGAGGTCGGATGATAGTCGGATGACATGATGGTCTGGTCTCGCTCATTCCACCTCTCTTACAGGTAGTGCCATCACCATCCCCTTGCGTTCCTGATGCCAGGCGTTTTCGGCTCATCGCTCCTTACCATTGAGGAGCGATGAGCCGAAAATGCGTGCAACGTGTGTGTATTCTTCAGTAAAGTTTTCAGTAAAGTCGAAATAGCTTCGGATTCTCCTTGAAACCACGGAAATCTTCCTTCTGCGCTGAACCTTTTCCGTCTGTGGCGGAAATGCTCCAGTCTTTCTTCCGCAGCGCATATGAAGGGCGATGGACGATGACATCCACTGATGACACTCTCTCGCTGTCCACCATCCCGCCATCCACGGCGGCGGAAGCTCTACCTGAGTAACAGGGTGTGGTACGAATGAGGCGATCCGGGAAAGGAAAGACGGCTCGGGCAGAAAGTGATAGGGCAGGCCGATGGGAAGCGAGTATCATAGAGCTCACGGGTGATCGGGGAAAACGGTTCAAGGTCACTCGGAGATTGCCCGATATCTCTGTGGCGGAGACGCGATTCTTCAATTCCAAAAGAAAGGCGCTGGAACAGCTCGAAGAATGGTTACGCTAAGCTGCGCTAGAGCAGACTATCCATCCTTGACCTTAAGAGCCGGATGAGTTCCGGCTGGCCATGATAATAGCTGTCTGAAACACCAATGGAGAGGATGCGCTTGGCCAAGCCTAGCGCTGGAAAGCGTCTTGCTATCTCCTGTCGTTGCGTGTCTTCCATGACGACGATGACATCTGCCCAAGCGAGCTGCCTCTTTGTGACAGGTCTGGTATTGTACAATCCTGCAGATTTAGTCTCGAACCTGTCGCTGAAAAGCTCTTCCGCAGTCCTGCTGCGGTTCTTGTTCTGGTTGCAGATGAAGAGCACGTTCATAAGAGGGAAGTGGCAGCCGTAGAATTTAAACTTTGTCCCGTTTCACCATGCCGCACAGCAATATTTATAAATGAGCGACGCTCCAGAAGAATATAGGCTTTCCGAAGCCAGAGGTGTCCAGAATGAAGAAACTGATGATCATCAGCATGTTCTTGGTCGTCGTGCTCGCCATGATGGCGGTCGCGCAAGGTGACCAACCGACGGCCCAGCCGTACAAAGGCTCGTCCGACGAGTGTTACCAGCAATGCAGCGTAAATATCTACAAGCCCTGCCTGGCGCAGGGCGTCTCCCAAGAGGAGTGCGCCAAGAAGACGCAGCTGTGCGCGGCGCAATGTCCGGAGCAGGTCATGATGCCAGCATCGGCACAACCGGCAGAGAAGAAGGAGTATTATCCTTCCGCAGAGCCGGCAAAAGTATCGCCAGAACAGGTCCAGGCGTGCCAGAACGGATGCTCTCAGGAATATGGCCAATGTAAGGCAGGAGGAGCGCCTCCCGGAGCGCCGGATTGCGTCTCCATGTTCAATGAGTGCGCCATGAAGTGTGGTGGTCCAGCGAAGCCGGTCGGGCAACCAGAGAAACCGGCCTTCCCGGAAAAGCAGTATATAGCGCCATCGCCAGAAAAGGTCCCTCCAGCAGCATCCTGTGTCGAGCAGTGCGCCATGAGCTATGACGAGAAGACCTGCGCGCAGGCGGGCGTCGGAATGGACATCTGCAAGCAGAAGATCGCGATGTGCGTCAACTCGTGCGAGAAGAAGCCAGAGACGCCTATGCCCCAATGTCCGACTCCGGCGACCATGATGCCTGAAGCCAGCTGTCCGATGGGCTGTGCCAAGATGTATTACGAATGCGGCGGAAAGGCGAAAGGCTTCGATAGCTCGAACCTGAAACGTGCCGTCGGCGAATGCCGTGACGAGGTAGGTATCTGCCTTGACCGCTGCGCGCTGTCGATGCCGAAGCCAGAGATGGTCAAGACGACTATGCCTGTCGCCATGCCTGCCGTATCAGCTCAGCCGATTGACTGTGAGGCAAGCTGCACGACCTATGACTCTGATTGCTTACAGAATGGCAATACAAAGGAGTCGTGCAGGATTGTCAAGCAGGACTGCCTTGAAAGCTGCAAGGGCGGCGCCTTCGAGACCACGCAGGCGGACCAGTCTTCGACCATCCTCGAGAAGCCAGTCGGCCTCTGGGAGAAGGTCGTGACCTGGTTCTTCGAGAAGTAAGCCATCAATTTTTTTATTTTTTTATTCTCATGCGCTTCCGGCAATCCCATCAGGCGACGAGGCCTGTCTGGAATGGGCTGAACAAGCATGTGCGCGGGATCAGCGTCCTCTTCCTTGTCTATGTCATCGGTTGGGGCGTCGTCAACCCTTACCTCCCGCTCTATCTGCGTCAGCTATTGGGCGATTATACCCGTGTCGGCCTCGTGTTGAGCGTGGTCGAGCTGTTCAACCTCGTCTGGGCCTTGTTGATCGGGCCGATGCTGGACCGCATCAACAAGAAGACGCTCATCTCTTCTGTGCTTGTCGGTTATCTCCCGCTCAGTTTTATCCTCCTTTCCTTGAAGACGCTCACCCAGTTCATCTGGTTCCGCATGTACCATTCTTTCATCGCCACCTCGCTATGGCTGTCGAGCGAGGCGTATTTACGCGGCCACACGCCGCAAGGCAAGGCGGCGCAGACCATCGGCCTGTTCGACTTTTGCCAGGGTCTGGCATTGGTGGTCGGCGGCCTGCTCGGCGCTGTGCTGATCACGCGGATCGGATTCGATATCCTCTACGCCACCTCCTTCTTCGCACTTCTCGCCCTGCTCGTCTCCCTCCGCCTGCCTGACCACACGAAGAGCCACATCGTGACGAGCCTGCAATCCTGGAGGCTGAGCAATATCACTGAAGAGATCGGCGAGTATATGCGAAACAGGCGGCTACGCAACCTCACTATCTATGCCTTCCCATTCACGTTCACGGTCGCTTTCCTTGGCATGGTCGTGCCGTTGTTCCTCGCCAGCATCGGCGCCTCCCTGCCTATGGTCGGCTTGGCCACGGCATTGTTCAACGCCCCAATCCTGTTCGAATCGTATTTTTCCATGCGGCAGGACCATGGCCAGACGGTCATGCTCGGTCTCGTGTTCGGCGCCGTGCTCTTCCTCGCGCTCTACACGGTGGAGGATCCGACGACTGTGCTTTTCCTCACGATACTCCTCGGCATCGCGATCGCGGCGGTGCATCCCATCCTGGCGGGCAGGTTCACGCCGCTCATGCCGAAGCGCAGCATCGGCGAGTATTCCGCCGTGCTGTACGCCACGAAAGGCCTCGCCGCGGGCATCAGCCCATTGATGGCGGGCATCATCGCCGACACGTTTGGATTGCGATACGTATTCTTGATAGGATTCATCATCTTCGCTGGATTGCTCGTGTTCAGGAAGCGATGTATGGAGTGGAATAATGGGATTTCCTCATAAAATATATAAATAGCTTATAGCCTTGCATAGTGATGGATGCCGTCCAAGATGCTCGAGCATACGCGCTCAGCGAGATCTCTAAATACGGCCTGCCCAATGCGCTGCATTTCGAGATTTCGGAGAAGAAAGCGCTCGAGCTGGCGGAGAAGCTGAAAGCCGACACGACAATCGTGCATATTGGCGTGTGTTTCATGGATCTCAAGCTCGGCCAGGCATTTGCGGAAAAGAAGGTCGATAAGCACATCGAGATGGGCGTTACGGCGGCGAAGGAGTTCTTGAAAAAATACAAGTTGGACAAGGTTGCGCAGGAGAAGATCATCAACTGCATCGAGGCGCACCATGGCACTATTCCATTCACTTGCAAGGAAGCGGAGATCTGCGCGAACGCGGATTGCTATCGCATCTTGACGCCGAGAGGGTTCTTCATCTACTTATCCATCCTGATGAAACGAGGGCTGGACATCGACGAATGCCTCCTGCAGGCGGAAGAGAAGATTGAGGAGAAACGAGGCGTGCTATCGATGGACGAATGTAAGCGGGAGCTGATAAGGCATTATGAGGAGTGGAAACGATTTATTCAGGAAGCGAAGAAGAACTAACTTATACATACAACTGCCTATCTTCTCCTGTGTACCTGCCAAATGTCTTCTCGTTGCAGGCCAGGCAATAGTTCCATGAATGCTTCGTGAACGTATATTTGTGGCACTTCGCGCATCGTTTCTTGAACTTCGGGCGGTTCATCAGTCTCTATTCCATCCACAGTATATAAAGCTGTGGGCTTGAGAAGCGGTTTTCTTCTCTCCATACTTTTTAGGAGAAGAAATACTCTTCACGTGCATCCGGAAAGTTTCTATCGTAATCGCAACATTTCCGGATAAAAACCGAAAGGCATAAGAAGAGCTGGACTAAAGAGATTGATGATCAATAAACAAGAGATGAGTGATTCAGATGGATGAACACACTGCCCTGGTCGTCTTTCAGGATAAGAAGATACGACGGGTTTGGCATGATAATGGATGGTGGTTTTCTGTAGTGGACATAGTGGGAGTCCTCTCCGAGAGTGCGGATGCGAGAAATTACTGGAAAGTGCTTAAACACCGTTTAAAGGAGGAAAGCAGTGAGGTGGTTACAAGATGTAACCAACTGAGATTACCCTCTTCGGACGGTAAATACTACGAAACAGACTGCGCCAATACTGAAACCTTGTTTAGGATTGTCCAATCCATCCCCTCAAAGAATGCAGAACCATTCAAGCTTTGGCTCGCTAAGGTCGGGTATGAACGAGTGGAGGAGATAGAAAATCCTGAACTCGCCCAAGCGCGCATGAAGGATCTTTACAAAGCGAAAGGCTACTCTGACGACTGGATTGAAAAAAGAGTGCGGGGGATCGCTGTACGGCAAGAGCTTACCGACGAATGGAAAAAACGAGGGGTGAGGGAAGGCAGGGAATATGCGATCCTGACCAATGAGATAAGCAAAGCCGCCTTCGGTAAGACCATCGATGAATACAAAGAGTTCAAGGGACTGAGACGAGAGAATCTCCGGGATCACATGGACGATCTGGAGCTCATTTTCGCCATGCTCGGAGAGGCATCCACGACAAAGATAGCGAGAGGCAAGGACGCGCAAGGTTTTCCGGAGAATAAGGATGCTGCACGGCGTGGCGGAAAGATCGCCGGAGACGCGAAAGCGAACCTTGAGCTTGAATCAGGAGAGAAAGTGACCGCCTCGGAGAATTATCTGAAAGAGCCAGAAGCGCAGAAGAGGAAACGATTGAGACACGGATGATGGATCGGCCTATTTATTAGCATTCCATTCTATCGCCCAGCCGCAGAACCCGCACGCATCTGATGGATCAGGCATGTCTTTCCCCAAGATCTCAAGCGCCCTGCTGAATATCTCCTCCGCGTTCCTGACAGAGATATCCAGCTTGACGATATCCGCCTTGAAATCCACTCGGCCATCAGCGTGGACACCAGTAGGATGGTAGAAGAGCAGATAGGCGTAATCCTCAGTCGCGTAGCCGTTCTTGCGCAGGAGGAGGTTGTAGATGTCCATCTGGTCCTGATAATGCTTGTGCGTATCCTCTTTCAAGGGGAAGCCGCGGGTCTTGTAATCCAGCACGATGAGCTTGTTGCCTTTCTTGAGAAGGTTATCTACCGCGCCACGGAAGAGATTGCCTTTGGCGTCTTTCCACTGGATACCTTTGAAATTGTTGCGCCAGATCTCGAGGAGGGCGGCGTCATCGAAGAGCTTGACTTCGCCATTCAAGGCCTGCAATTCAGGCGGCAGCTCGCCCCTGTCCCGAAAGGCGTCGAAATGGGCCTTGAGGATGCGATCCATGCCGGACGGCAAGGAAGGGAATATCGTGTCTGGGTGCTTTATGCCCTTATTGAACTGCAGCCAGAAGCAACGGGGGCAGTCTTTGAGGAGACTGAGCGAGGAGGGGGAGAATTTATAGCTGGCGGGGAGGGGCATAAACGAAAAGATGAGTTAAATCTTTATAAATCTTGGGGAGAATTTTCGTTTATAGCTCCCGCTACCACCAAAAAACAAAAAAAAGAAAAAAATATGATACCATGCATAGGAATAGTGCTAAGTCCGGACTCTTAGTAGCAGCAGGCTGAGCGCATCGTTGCCTTTGCGCGTACACCCCTGCTCTATCGACCGAGTCTTCTGCTCGCGTCCGTGATGTCTCTTTTCGAGGAGGACTTCACGCTTAGATGCTTTCAGCGTTTATCCCCTATCGCGTAGCTGCCCGGCGTACCCTGTCGGATAACCGGTAGACCAGTGGCGACGAACCTCCGTTCCTCTCGTACTAAAAGGTCCTTCCTCTCAGACATCAAGCATTTCCAGTAGATATTAAACAAACTGCCTCACAGCGTTCTGAACCCAGCTCACGATCCCTTTTAATAGGTGAACACCCTCACCCTTGGACGCTTCTGCACGCCCAGGATAGGAAGAGCCGACATCGATGTAGCAAGCCGCGCCGTCGATAGGAGCTCTCGGGCGCGACAACTCTGTTATCCCCGGAGTAACTTTTCGGTCATCAGAAACCCCCATCAAGGAGGTATTCTGGTTCGCTAGACCACGCTTTCGCGTTTGGATCCTGTGCTGTTGAGAATCCAATCAGGCTGGCTTTTGCTCTTGAACTCTACGCCGGATTTCTGACCCGGCTGAGCCAACCATTGGTCACCGATGATATTGTTTCATCGGTGTGCCACCCCAGCCAAACTGTCCATCAATAGCTGTCCGCCCTTTCGGGAGTAAGCAATGCAAATCCAGAAAAGTGGTGTTTCATTGTTGCCTAGACGCGACCTGACGATCGCGACTTCGAGCGGCTACCACCTACGCTACATATCCAAACGTGCATCACAACTACAGACTACAGTAAAGTTTCACGGGGTCTTCACTTCCCACTGGAAAACCCTGGCCTTTGCACCAGGAAGAGTGTTCAGGGGACTCCGTCTGGGGACAGCGACGATCTCGTTACGTCATTCATGCGGGTCGTCATTCAAACGACAAGGCATTTCGCTACCTTAAGAGAGTTATAGTTACTCCCGCCGTTTACCAGCTCTTAGCTCCGTTGGAACAGAGTTTGAAGTACTGGCACTGGGCAGACGTCACCATCTGTACACACCCTTACGGGCTAGCAGATAGTTATGTTTTTGTTAAACAGTCGGACCATCCTAGTCACTGCGCCCTGCTCTCGCAGGCATACACCCACAAGAGCAGGGATCCCTTCTACCGAAGGCACGGGACTGGTTTGCCGAGTTCCCTCAAACGGATTTAACCCTCACACCTTAGGCTTCTCACCTAGGGGCACCTGTGCTGGTTCTGGGTATGGATACCGATGATCTTTTCCTGTTCCTTTTTCACGGATTCCAGGGATGGGCTGAATGCTCCAGAGGAGCACCATTCCCAAGTTTCATCGAGTTCTCATCGTGACGATACTCCCTCGATGTATCTTGGTTAGCACAGCAGACATGCTGTGTCAGCTTACCCCGAAATGTCAGAAACAGGACTTGTGTTGCCACGCATACACCGGTAGTACCGGAATATTGACCGGTCTCCCTTTCCCGTCCATCCAGTTAGGAGGACAGTTAGGCCCAACTACCTCTTGACTGAACTGCATTGTCAAGAAACCCTTGCCCTTTCGGCGGCGGTGATTCTCACACCGCTATGATCCTACTACCGCCAGGATTTTTATTCCTACCAGGTCCACGCCTCCTTGTGGAGACGCTTCTGTCCTGGCAGGACACCCACCTATCGCACATCTTTCGAATGGCCCATGGTATCGGTAACTGACTTAGCCCCGTCCATTTTCAGGGCCCATAACCTTGACGAGTAAGCTGTTACGCACTTTTTGAAGGGTGGCTGCTTCTAAGCCAACCTCCTCGCTGTCTTTGGCTATGGACACCTTTCACCCGATCGCACTGAGCCAGCATTTAGGGACCTTAACCATGGTCTGGGTTGTTCCCCTCTCGGACACCGGGTTTACCCCAGTGCCCCGTCTCCCGGACTCTTCGATGCGACGACATTAGGAGTTGGACAAGGGACTGACCAGTTTCCCGGCCTATTTCCCTAATCCGTCTCTCTACCACCGTCGCCATCTCCTCCGAGGCTTGACTGCGGCCAACTTTGGTGGGAACCAGCTATCGCCGAACTCGATTGGCTTTTCACCCCTAGCCCCAAGTTAGAAGACTACTTGCACGTAAGTTCTCTACAGGCCTCCGCACGGTTTTACCCGCACTTCACCTTACTCAGGGTTAGATCGTTCGGCTTCGGGTCTTGCCCTAGTGACTCCTGGCACTTTCATACCATATCCCTCATTGCTTGCGGAATATCGGTTTCCCTATGGGTGCTCCTTTTTAGGATTACCCTCGCCACTAAGGCAAACTCCCTGGCACGTTTTTCTAAACGCACGGCAGAACTCCGAAGAGCCCTACCCTACGAAAGCTGCTAGGTTTCAGGTTCTTTGAACTCCCAGTTAGGGGTTCTTTTCAACTTTCCCTCGCGGTACTCGTACGCTATCGGACTCTCATAGTGTTTAGGGTTGGGGGTTGATGCCCCCCGTCTTCCTGCTTAATATCCGATAAGCAGTACTCGAGATACTGCCACGCCTTCCTCTCTTCTTCTACGGGACTATCACCCTGTTTCGTGCCGCGTTCCAGCGAACTTCGAATCGAAAGGTTCAGGTCTAAAAGGCAGTCTACAACACCACATCTCCTTCACATTTCTGCGCAGGATTCAGTTTGCCCTGTACGGTTTTCACTCGCTGTTACTAACCGCATACCGATTGGTCTCTTTTCCTGCAGGTACTCAGACGTTTCAATTCCCTGCGTTCCCTATCCTCACGGATCTGTTGGGTAGTCCCATTAAGGGATCCATGGTTCGATGGCTACATGCGCCTCGCCATGGCTTTCTGCAGCTTGTCACACCCGTCTTCGGCATGAGAACCGAGTCATCCACCTAGCAGCGTAATTAGACACTCTTCCTATGCATGGTATCATCAATATGAGTGTGTCAAATGCCGAGGGAAATCCCTCTTCTCATACCTTACCCTTCATCCGCGATGGTCACATCGCGAATTGCATCAAATAGATAAGCGTGAACTGATGGATATGCTGACGCTTCACAAAAAATGGACCCGGCGGGAATTTCGAGCCTCATCTTCCGATGAGCGTTTTCGAACCCGCGGCCCCTACCTGTCTTGAAGGCGAAAACCTTGCCTCGTGCAAGGGTAGTGCTCTACCAGGCTGAGCTACAGGCCCAATTGAATGTGTACTCGTCCATGAACCCGGTTCATGGACAGGATGGATGCTGATTATGAAATGCACGAAACAGCCTTGGCCGCTGAAACCCGCTGCACAACAAAAATAAAGTAAAAAGGAGGTGATCCCACCGCAGGTTCCCCTACGGTGACCTTGTGACGACTTAACCCATCTTGCTAAACTTATGTTCGGAACGATCTTATCGACCGAGCCTCACATAAGCCCAACTCGAGTGGTTTGACGGGCGGTGTGTGCAAGGAGCAGGGACATATTCACGGGGCGCTGATGACACCCCATTACTAGGGATTCCGACGTCACGTGGGTGAATTACAACCCACGATCTGGACTAGGATAGGGTTTTGAGGCTTAGCTTCTCCTGTCGGAGTTGCATCCAATTGTCCCTACCATTGTTGCGCGCGTGTAGCCCAGAGTATTCGGAGCATACAGACCTACCGTAGCCTGCACCTTCCTCCCGGTTTCCCGGGCAGTCTCTACAATGTGCTCAGTCGGCTGAAAAGCCCCGTTAGCAATTGTAGACGCAGGTCTCGCTCGTTGCCTGACTTAACAGGACACCTTACGGCACGAGCTGACGACGGCCATGCACTACCTCTCGGCTCGTCAGGTAGAGTCGTTGACCCGACCTTCATCCTGCCGTCGACCCTGGTGAGATGCTCTGTGTTGAGTTAAATTAAACCGCACGCCGCACCCCTTGTAGTGCTCCCCCGCCAATTCCTTTAAGTTTCAGTCTTGCGACCGTACTTCCCAGGCGGCGAGCTTAACACCTTCGCTCCGGTACTGCGCAATCATATAGATTGCGCAACACCTAGCTCGCAGCGTTTACGGCTAGGACTACTCGGGTATCTAATCCGTTTTGCTCCCCTAGCTTTCGTTCCTCACCGTCGAATCCGTTCTGGTCAGGCGCCTTCGCCACAGGTAGTCCTCCTGGGATTATAACATTTTACCGCTCCCCCAGGAATACTCCTGACCCCTCCCGGTTCCAAGTTTTCCAGTCTACCCTGCACGCCGTTACGTTGAGCGCAACGATTTCACAGGGCATTTAGAAAACCGGCTACGAACGCTTTAGGCCCAATAAACGTGGTCCCCACTTGTGGCGCTGGTGTTACCGCGGCGGCTGGCACCAGTCTTACCCACCACTTATTCGCCATGATTTTTACTCATGGCAAAAGCCTATGCATAAGAGCATAAGCACTCGGGATCCCCCCATCACGCTTTCGCGCATTGTGGAGGTTTCGCGCCTGCTGCACCCCGTAGGGCTAGGACCAGTATCGCAGTGTCCTTCTGGGGGCCACCTCTCTCAAGGCCCCTACGGATCAACGGCTTGGTGGGCCATTACCCCGCCAACAACCTAATCCGCCGCCGACCCATCTTGAGACCTTACGTTTCTGTGAAGCCTCGTTCCAGATGGCTTCACCTATCCGGCATTAGCCTCAGTTTCCCAAGGTTATTCCGGATCTCAAGGTAGGTTGTCGACGTGTTACTCAGCAGTTTGCCGGTGTCTTGCGACCCCAGACTTGCATGGCTTAGTCGAATCCCGATAGCAGCGACCCCCCGCAGGATCAACGGGAATTGGTCACTTAAAGGAAATACATTCGCGGGTTTCTGCATATGCGACCAAGGCTTGTGCGATACTTGAGACTCGGCTCAAGCATCAAGCGTATCTTCCCCCAAAAGGGACTTCTGGAGGCGAGAATGTTTCGTGCAATACCTTTGAAAAAACAGGTTATTTAAATATCTTTCGTATGGGGGCGGAATGGGGATTTAAGGCTTATAAAGAGCGTTAAATTGGGTTATAGGATTCGGCTTTTGCGATACGCGAACCCATCAGGGCGGCGATGAGGATATTCGCGTCAAGGACGATGCGTCTCATGATCGTCCGGTCATCTTCTTGCCAAGCATGACGGAAAAGTCGGTGATCTCTTTCTCGCTCAGATGCGTCTTTCCGGCCAGCCGTTCAAGGACAACTAACGCCTTCAATTTCTCCCGGGCGGCTTCCTTCATCACGGCGCTCCATCGGATCTCCTCATGCTTCTTCATATCGCTCCAGAGGTCGTCATCGATCGTGACGGTCATGTTGTGCGGCATAGTTTTTCACCTTTCACGTATTTTACTTGTATTCAAGCAAAACAAGTATTTAAAGGTTTCGTCGCAGACAAGGAAAAAACGGGTAAACTGTGGATAAACGGGCTGTAATAGGTAAAAAATAGGTTTAAAGAAATTGGGCTTATCCTTGCCGCTGGACGCGCCTGCGCTTCTCGCGCTTGATGCGCTTGCGCTGCCACTTCCAGCGCATCTGGCCTTTCTTTTTCCAACGACGGGAACTGCGTTTCATTGGGGTGAGGAGAAAGCGGGTGATATATAAAGGTTGTTTTTGTTGGTGCGGCAAAAAACAGTTTAAACAGATTTATATAGATTAGATTAATTGTGTGTGAAATAATGATTCCCCGTAATTTAGAAGAAGCTAAAGCTAAACTTTATGAGTTAACAAAACCTTTGTATGATCAACTAAACAGAAGTAAACCAAATTTAGATTTTAGGCCATATGTTGATTTTAAAGTTGATATTCAGCCCCCTAATCTTGTCGCTCAAATTTTTCTTCAGAGAAGCCCCGCTTTTGGTCTTTTTAAAAAACCAATGTTTGGTGTAAAAGTTGAAATCCATGTTGATAACTTAGGTTCTGATATACGATATCTACGAGCAGAAATAACAGAAACACAGTATGCAGGAAAATATACTGAAGGAGCGTTAACTCTGAAAAGAGCACAAAGACTAGCATCTCAAGGGGCCTTCGATTCTGGTATGCCATATGGGTTATCAAACCTGGGTGATTTAAGAGAAAAGATTAAAGATGGGTTTGGAATTCCGTTGGCTAATATAAAGTTCAAACAGAATGTATGGTGATAATTTGTCAAGGCTTGATTTTTCTATATAGATACCACTAAGTTATATTAACTCTGTTCATCTTTTTTTGACGCATATAGAGAAATGGAACGTTTTCCCGACAAGAATTATTCGTCAGATTCAGATGCCGCAGCAAAGCGAGGGTGTGTTTATGGAGCGTGCGCGACGCGCTCGATTCGGAGCATTCTTCGATAACATAGGTGAAGAATCCGAGATCAAACGATTCGAGTGCGGTGGCGAGAACGCAATCGTTGGTGTCAAGGCCGATGACATGGACTTCGCGGATTTTCTTCTGCTTCAAGAGCTTGAGCAGATCGCGATTTCCTTTGAATACTGATTTCTTATTTTTTTCTATCGAAATTATCTTCTTGCCATGTGATGCTGATGCGACCTCTTTGAGGGTATGATAGTTCTCATCTTTTGGGCAGATCCATCCGGTCTGTTTATCCCAGAGCGATCCTCTTTCTGCGGAAAAAAGTGCATTGACGTACAGATCGTATCGTGTGCATTGAAGAAGGCGCTTGATATTACGTATAACATATTTATTTCGCTTGGTGATAAAGGCTGGCTGGACATCGACAATGAGGAGTGCTTTCTTCCGTGCTGCGTTGGGTATCTTCATGAAGATGGTGAGGTGATGTTGATTTATTAGCTTATCGGTCCATCATTTCTCTCCTTACCCTATGAGGAGAGAAATGATGGATCGCATGACTATACCTTCTCCACCGCTGCACTCCAGAGTATCTCAAAGTAGGTCTTGAAACTCTCCGCCACAAACCGGTTATTGATGACGATAGACATCGGCGTCTCATGCTTCATGGCGATGGCCACTGTATCACCATAGATCTCCACCCATGCGTGCGTCAGGCCTTTCTTCGGCAAATATTTCACCTTTGTATAGGGCAATCTTTTTCTTCGCTCGCCGAATTCCTTCGCGTCCTGATTATAGATCGTCCACGACCAGATCTTCTTCTTGATTCGACGCTTGTTGAAGTCATCCCAATAGCCGAGCATATTCTTATGGCCTGAAGCGGGATTGCCGAAATAATAGATGACATCGCCGGCTTTCATGCTGCGCAGGAATGTCTCGCGCACGTTCTTGATGCCTTCCGTGCCCTCGAAGACCTCCGCCTCCTTCTCGGTCTCTTTTTTCCCGATGATCTGGCTGAAAAAGGGGAGCATCTTCTCGAAAGCGAGGTACTGCTGCTGGAGCTGCCCCTCCCGTTGCCGCAGATAATCAAGGATCCGCTCTGGCCGGGCGGCGTTGTAGCAGCCCACCTTATTGCGCTTAAAATGGCTCACGAGACCCTTGCGGGCGAGCTTCTCCAGGATCTCATAGAGCTTGGAGCGCGAGACGCCGGCTTCTTTCGCGATCCTGCCGGTGCTTGAAGAGCCGAGCTTCAAGAGGGCGAAATATACCTTCTCCTCGCCGGCCGAGAAGCCGAGATCGCGTAAGCTCAATTCTACCATATTGTAACCTACTTAGGGGGCACAAATATTTAAGTATTTGCCAGTCATCACAAGGGAGTAGGAAATGGATCGCATCTTTATACGACAAAACGGAGGATACGATGTACACTATCCCTAAAGGCATTGACGGAAAAGTATTAAGTGAAGACCTTACCGAATATTATGAAGTATCGGCAAAGCGCTCTCATTCAGTGAGGATACCCTTCTTCGTCAGATGGAAAAGAGTCATGCGAGAAGGGAATTTGGAAGGCGCCGTTTGGAACGCTGTCATAAACGAACCGGTGAGATCTATTGCCTACACCTTCGACGGTGTCAAAAAGTATCTTGCGACGCATTTTGGTCCCGGCGTGGGAACCCATCCACAGTATGACACCTATCAAGCGTATCAACTTGTACGGGAGCGATTCGCTCACGGTGGCGTTGTCTTTACATTTGAAAATCTTCCAGCTCCGGACAGTTTTGCGGCATTAGATCGAGAATACAAGCATAGACTAGATTTTGTTCATGTCCGGATCAGATCACAAATAGTATCATCATGGGAAAAATGGCGAGATTCGGAAGATTGGTTTACCTGAAGAAGCAATAAATAAATGCGGTGATTAAAATGACGTTGGTATACAATATATTCGGAGACGCTGTGGAAAGATGCAAAATAAGATTTTCAACGATAAAGCCGTTAAATACCTAGCTTCTTTTTAGCTAATCGTGTAGCATGCGAAAAATAAGGCGTTACCTTTTGCGTTTTAGCCAACGTTTCAGCTTCTGCTGGTTTCAGAAATTTGCTTTCCTCAAATTGGTCTGGATCTATGTCAAATTTCTTGTCTGAATGACACAGATACATCATGCTTATCTCATTCTCCTGTCCATCATTCACTCTGATTTTGCCCGCTTCTTCTAATCCACAACTGAATTTAAATGTGGTTTTAAGCAAGCGCTTCGCTGTTGTCTCATACGTATCTCCGGGAAGAAGATGCATGCCGGGGATAGTCCACCAGCCTCCGTATCTTTTCTTTTCAGGATTTTTGCGTGCACAAAAGAAGCGCCCTTCAGAAGTCATCATGACGATATGGACTGAATGGTGCAGCATCTGCTTTTGGTGGACTTCTTCAACTTCAGCTTGGCCTATAGCGACATCGTCTTCGCTGATGAGTTCTATCTGTTCACTCATGGTTGCCTTCTACAATAATCTTTTTAGGAATGAATATAACGCCCCCGCCGGGATTTGAACCCGGGTCCTCGCCTTTCTGCGAAGCGGAAAGGGCAAGGAAAGCTTGCTTTCCGGATCTCGAAAGGGCAAGATGATTGGCCGGACTACACCACAGGGGCTATATACAGCATGTTTCAGCCTTGTTTATAAATTTAATTCTTGTTGAACAAACGTTGCGATAGAAAAGTATATAAACTAGTGGTTCATATATATGAACTGTGAGTTCATATGCGAGACATAACCAAAGCGGAGATGGAGATTATCCTACGATTGGTCAAAAGCCCGGAAGTTGACTATAACGGGAACAGCCTGGCCAAAGCTATGGGGATCACCCCGACTGGAGCCCTAAAGATAGCAAAACGTCTTGAAAAAGAGTCGATATTGGCATCAAAGAAAGTGGGGCAAGCCAAAATCTATAAGATCAACACCGAAGATGCTTATGCCCGTCATTATGCGGCTTTTATCTTAGCCAGAGAAAAGCTATACATGCGGCCGATGGTCAGGGTATGGATACATGAGCTTAAAAAAATAAAAAACGCGGACATCATCATCTTGTTCGGTTCGGTATTGCAAAAGGATGATCCTCATGATATTGATGCTGTTTTTGTGACAGATAAAAAAAGATTTAAGAAACTTCAGAAAGAGATCGATGAAATAAATAAGATGAATATTAAGCGTATCCATCCATTATACCAAGGATTTGATGATATGATCATGAACATCAAAAAAAGAGATAAGCCCTTGTTGAACGCCATTAAGGGGATCGTGGTGACCGGTGAAGAACGATTTATAGAGGTCTATGGTGGGTCATGCAGATAATAAAATGAAAGTGGATTATGAGATAAAATTCTGGAAAGATTGGCTAGAAGCGGACTACCTAAAACGGCTTGAATTAGTGAAAAATTTGTCGATAATCAGGGAAATCCAAAAAATAGATAAACTACCAAAAAAATACAGAGAACAAATTTTTATATCATTGCTCAACGGATTTTTTGAGGATCTAGAATCTGCAATGTACACAAAAATACGATTGGAACACAAGAAGAAATGAATATTTCTCTCATACTTCCTTCAGCACGATCGACGTCTGCGTCTTATCCACGCCGGAGATATTCCTCAATTTTTCGGTCACAAAGGTGTTCAGCTCTTCAATATCGCTCGCCAGCACCTTGACCATGATATCCGTGCCGCCGGTCATCAGGGTGACTTCCTGGACGCCGTCGATCTTCTTGATCTCCTTCGCGATCTCGAGCTGGCTGATCTTTTTGCCTGGCATGACGCTATAATTGACGGTTATCCCGATGACCGCCGGAATGGGCTTTCCCAGCTTCTTATAATCCAGCTTGACCGTATAGTTGAGGATGACCTTCTCTTTTTCCAGCTTCTTGATGCGGTTATGGATGGTCGTTATAGGGATATTGAGCCGTTTGCTCAGCCGATTGGTGGTCTGCTTGCTATTCGCCATGAGCTCCCGGAGGATGGCCCTGTCCTTGTCATCAAACTTCATAAAAATGGAAAGATTTTCCATATTTAATAAATCTTTCGGTTTTTATAGGATAATATTCCACTATTTTCGGGATACATTGATATAAAAGCAGGTATGGGCCGATGGTATGGCGAAAAGACGCATCTTGTTCCTCTACAACGGCGGCACCATCGGCCAGGTGACGGAGCTCCGGGATAATCATGTCGTTCTCGTGCCGCCGAAGGACGGCAAGGTATTCCAAGATGTTTGTGAACCTATTATCCAAAGGTTCAACAAAACAATGGACATCACCTTTGAGATTGTAACCACCAAAGATAGTACCAATATGACTCCCAATGACTGGGAAAAGCTCATCTTCCGCATCAAGAAAGCCCAGGATGAAGAAAAATATGATGCGGTGGCCATCGCTCATGGGACAGATACCTTGCCGTATACGGCGATGGCATTGGCGCTCGCCCTCCATGGGAAGAGCCCAAAACAAAGCGGCTTGCGCATCCCTGTCTGCATCACCGGTGCGCAAAATCCTATCTATCAGGAAGGGGGTGATGGACGATTCAATCTGGAAAACCTCTTTCGGACTATCGAAGAGGCGATAAAACAGGAGATCGCCGATGTCATGGTGAACTTCTGGAATCGCGTGCTTCTCGGCTGCCGGACGGTGAAGGTGAGCGAAAAACAGTTTGACGCCATGCACTCACCAGCCTATCCCGATGTCGGCTCTATCGACGCGAGCGGTGTCCACCTGGACTCGGGTCTTCTCCGGCAAAAGAAGCACGCGGCAGATAGGTTGAATCTCGCGCCAAAATTCGGTCGTGGTGTCGTCAGCTTTGAATTGACTCCCGGGATCGAACCGAGCCTCATCTTGGGTTTCATCACCAGCGGCGGCGTCTCTGCCATGATCCTGAAATCATTGGGTGAAGGGAATGTCTGCTCTGAAGGGGAGTTCAGCCTGCTTCCCACCATCAAACAGGCGACGCAAGAATACATGACGCCGATCTTCATCACCACAAAATTCACCGGCGGCAATGCCGTGGCCTCGCATTACGAGACTGGTTTTGAAGCCGTACGGGCAGGCGGCATCGCGTGCTATGACCATACTGATGTCGCCGTGGACGTGAAAGTGCGCTGGCTGATCGGGAACGGGATATGCTCCAGCATCGATGATTATCGGAAAGCTATGGGGATAGATTATGCTGGTGAAGTGACGCCGCAGAAGGGTTAGCGATTATTGGTTGGTAATTCTTTGTTTATTGTTTGTAAAAGAATGCGCTGGCCGGGATTCGAACCCGGATCAGAGCCTTGGCAAGGCCCTATCCTAACCATTAGACTACCAGCGCGATAGGTATAGACGTGGGTTTATGCCTCTTTTATATAGTTTTTGGCGAAAAAGGCTTTTCCGCCATCATAGTAACCTTTATAAACGCCGTAGAACCCTATCTGGCCAGCGGGCCCGTAGCTCAGCCTGGTTGGAGCGCTGGTCTTATATGGCCGTGCTCCGCACAAAGCCGAAGACAGCCAGTGGTCGAGGGTTCAAATCCCTCCGGGCCCACCACTTTATTTCTGCTGAGTTTTGCGATTTGATAAAGGAACAAGATCATCACAGTGAAAATTCTGTTTCACTTCAGGCGGAAGGAATTTTCAGCCACTTCTCTTTGTCTATCCTCTGCTGTCCGTTCTTGTTTTTTCGCTCTCCTCATGGGTAAGGAGAGCGAAAAAACAAGAACGGAGCTGTGGGCTGGGGAGAAATAATTCCTCGACGCTTTCGCGAAAATTATTTAAAGCCAGCATTGACCCTCAGTCGCATGGACGGCCTCAAGGTCCTCAACAATGACGAGCATGATGAGGAAGTATTCTCCTTCCGCTCACCGCAGGCTACGGAGCAAGCTGTCTTGGATGCCCATCCGAAACCCGCGGCGCATACGACAGGCGACATCAAGCCGGTCTTCTCCGATCATCTCAAGGGGCGGCTGGAGAAGCAGAGCTACAAGGTCATCGGCCAGCATTCTGCGGTAAAAGTATGCCATTGGACCAAGGATGCGGTGAAAGGGGGTGTGGGCTGCTACAAGCACCGGTTTTACGGCATAGACAGCCATCAGTGCGTCCAGATGACGACCTATCTGACATGCGCAAACTTCTGCACCTTCTGCTGGCGCGACATGAGCGCGCCGCCGCATAGCGAGTTCAAGGGAACGCCGGATGATCCGAAGATGATCCTCGACAGCGCTGTCGAAGGACAGAAGAAACTGCTCTGCGGCTTCAAGGGAAATGATAAGGCGGACAAGGCGCGTTGGCAGGAGGCGCAGTTCCCGAAGCACTTCGCCATCTCGCTGACGGGCGAGCCCATCCTGTACCCTCGCCTGCAGGAGATGATGGACTACGCGCACAGCAAAGGCAGCACGACATTTTTGGTGACGTCTGGTCAGGCGCCGGAGCAGATGGACCAGATCACGCCGACGCAGCTGTACTTATCCGTTGACGCGCCGAGCAAGGACTTGCTCGACAAGATCGACAAGTCCACGAACAAGGATTCATGGGAACGATTGCAGCGCTCTCTCGATGCCCTGCGACGGGCGAGAGAACGATGCAGGACCGTCATCCGGATAACGTGCGTCAAGGGTGAATATGGCAAAGGCAACATGCACGAGCCGGAGAATTACGCGAAGCTGATTGAGCGCGCGAATCCGATGTTTCTGGAAGTGAAGGGCTTTGTCTTGGTGGGATCATCGCGGTATCGCCTGAAGCTGCAGAATATGCCGTATCATGACGAGATAAAGGCTTTCGCGCAGGAGATTGGCAAGCACTGCGGCTATAGGATAATGGATGAGGATACACGCTCCAAGGTGGTGTTGATGATGAAGGATGGGGATGTGGAGAAAAGGTTTTTGCCGGCTCATGTTACGGAGATGGATTCTTAGGTTTGTAGAAAACACCAGTTATGCCAAATCCTGTCCGCATAAGACCATCGCGGTCTATCCGAAGGTCGAAATGCGCTTCATACCGTCTTTCCTGCACGAGTCCTGCCACTGACCTGATGAGGCTGACGGTGGATTCCGGGCTTCCGTTCCAGCAGATCTGGATCTGGTTGGGATACATCCAGCCGAGCCTATGCCGCTGCCGTCCATATGTCGGGATGTATTGTCGGATCTTGCCGCCGGCGTCAGGGGGTTCGGACGAAACAGCAGACGTGAGATCACGGAACCTGAAATCGCCGCCTTCAGAGCCGGCTCGGCCATAAAATACATCATTGTTGTCTGTTTTTGTGGTTTCATCCATCTTGATTGTGGCAGGTAATCTTTCTTTAAGCCCATCGCAAACATCATCAAAGATATCATCTCGAAAATGATCTTTGGGGACAAATATGTTGATAGCATACCCTATTTTCTTTGCGGAACCGTCATTTACCGCTAATCTTCTCCTCATCCATGCTGGATGGATTCCTGTCAGGTAGCTGTCCAACGGTGTGGTGCCAAAATACGTGATCGGTCCTCGCGAAGGCGTGTATCCTTCAGGCCAGAAACCGAACGAGCCATCGCCATAGCTAATGCTCTTTAGACTCATATCCAGCGGAAGCAGCTGATCGCCTTCATTAAAACCGCAGATATCTACTCCTCGCATCTGTTTAGGGGTCAGCCCCCAATGCTCGCAGACGTATTCGTCGAGCGTGACGATCTTTGGTTCGGTCATCGTAACTCCAATCCGCCGAACTCGCCAAAATTATGAAGAATCCTTGTAAGGTCATCCGATGATTCCGTCGGCACATGATAGATGTATTCGACGCCATCATCGTATACTTCGAACCGCTCAAACGGTCTATATCCTTGCTGCCGCAAGAAATCGCGTCGGCGTATGAACGAGCCGGTCATGGCTATTATCTCCTCCGGACTTTCCACATCTCTTACCGGAGCCATCATGTTGATGGTAGTAGTTGCCCCTTTCTCGATCGCTTCGGGCAATTCGGCAAGGAGTGGAAATTGTCGATGCTGCAATTCATATGAAGAGCCGTTGTCTTCCATCCTGAAATGGTCTGTCACGCGAGCAATGTGCTCCTTGTACACGTCCCTCATTTTTTCGTACGGTAAGCGATCATCCATTTTTCCACCACATTTATCACGGAACAGTTGTTTCGCTAGTGTATATAACATTCTGTCGTACCAACATGGTACGAAACTATAGAAAACTTTAAAAACAGAAGAGCACAAGGAGGGAGCATGAACACCCGTATCTTCCGGGATCTCGGCCTTACCGAGAACGAGATCAAGATATATCTCACCCTTCTACAGGTCGGCACAAGCACCGCCTACGAGATAAGCCAGAAGACAGGGATCTATCGAGTTCACGTCTATGACAAGCTCGATCAGCTGATAGACAAAGGGCTTGTCACCCACGTCTATCGCGGCGCGAAAAAGTACTTTCAGGCCACGCCGCCGGAGAAGATCAGGCACTATCTCGAGGATAAAAAACGGGCGCTCGAACTGCAAGAGCAGGAGCTTGATACCGTATTGCCGGAATTGGCGGCGATGGCGAACCTGCCGAGAGAGGATACACGAGTGGAAGTCTTCAAGGGGGTTGAAGGACTGAAATATTTCCTGAAAGATATCATCAAGACGAAAAAAGAGGTGCTCGTCACCGGGATTGATGATGCAAAATATAACGAAGCCTTGCCTGTCTTCATGAAGCAGTATTTCCGCGATCTACGGCTGCATGGCATCACGGAGCGGGTGATCACTGTCCGGCGAAAAAATATCTTTCTCTTCGATAAGAAGATGGCGCCAACAACAAGCTATCGTTTTCTCGAAGCCACCCAATTCAACCCGACCAACACCTTCATCTATGGCGATAAGGTCGTCCTCGTGACATGGGGCACGCCACCGACCGCGATCATGGTCCAGAATAAGGGGATTGCGGAAACCTACCGAAGCCACTTTGGGCATTTGTGGAAGATTGCGGCGACGAAGAACGTATAGCTTAAGATATATCACTTACTAAATAGTTCGTCATTCTAGAACTCAACTATTTATCACAATTATTTTGGTATCAATAGTTTTATTATTTCTCGAGTTTGTTTAACTGCATCTTCAATAGCCTTTAAATGGTCTTGTGCAGCTGCAAAGTCTAACGCTAATTCAGAAGCGTTATCACAAAGTTTATCAGCATAATCCTTGATTTCTTGCGCATTATGTCTAATCCCGCCAAGTAATTCTGCAGGGTTGACCATGATCTCACCTCACTTCCTCTTCATCGGGCTCTTGTCCGGTATCTCTTGCTTGCCCGTGATCGTCACGATGCTGTCCGCCACATCAATTTCAACTTCTTTAAGATTATTCACCACAAGATCATTGCCCTCAAGATAGTACGAAATATTCACGAGGTCGCGCAGCCTGACCTTCTCGATGTTCTCATAATCCATCGTGTGCAAGGGCGCCTCACCGGCAAGGTGTGGGTTGTTCTTGGAGAACAGGCTGATCGTGGCTGTCTTGAACTCATTGTTCCCCACCCTCGGCTTTCGGCCGATCATAATGCTCTGCGCGGTGTACTTCATACCTCGACAGAATTTACTGCCCTATATAAAAGTATCGCATATAGAATATAGCGACATTATTTTTTCTGTTTGACCGTAAGTTCGCTGAACAATAAGGCGAACAGGATAGCTAGGAGGCCATCAAACAGCAGATGCGACCAACTCGAAATGACGAAAGCGATGAAGAATAAGATGAATAGGCCAAGAATCAACACTATCTGCCGCCGGTCAGCCGCCTTCATTTCCGCACATCCACTACATCCTTGAGCGCCCGGATCTTCACGATGATTGCGTTGAAATCAATACCGTCAGGAACGTGCATCCTGAAGGTGATCGTCACCCTCCCTTTCTTGGTGCGCGTGTAGACGGACTGGATGTTGATCTTGGAGCTGGAGATGACCTCAAGGATGTCGGCGAGCATCCCTACCCGGTCGTTCACGGTGACGCGTAGCTTGATGCCATCCTGCTCTGCCTGCGGTTTCCAGCTAGCAGCCATAGCCTTCGTGGTATCCAGAGAATGGATGTTGGGGCAGTCCTTGCGATGGATGGTGAGCTTGCCTTCGGATGTGGTGAAGGCGAGGATGGGCACACTATACGCCGGGCTGCAGCATTTCGAGAGCTTGAGTTGCTTGTGCTTGCCGGGCAGCTGTACGAGTTCGGCGAGATTCGTCGGCGGCTCATCTTCCTCAGGGCCTGGCTTGTCATCCATCTTGATATTCAAAGCAGCTTTGATCTTGCTCCGCGCCTTGCTTGTCTTCACGAAACCGAGCCAGCCTCGCGCGGGCTTGGCGTTCTTCTGCATGGTGATGCTGATGATGTCGCCGCTCTTGAGCCGGTGGTCCAAGGGCGCGATCTTGCCGTTGATCTCCGCTTTGGAGCAATGGTCGCCGACGTTCGAGTGGACCGCGTAGGCGAAATCCACTGTCGTCGAGCCTTCCGGCAGCGAGATGGGGTCTCCCTTCGGTGTGAAGACCACGATCTCGTTCTCGAACAGGTCGATCTTCAGCGTCTCCACGAACTCGTTCGCCGAGGCGGAGTCCATCTTCCACTCCAGCAATTGCTTGAGCCAGCTGATCTTCCGGTCGAAGCGGGAGTCTTTCTCCGTTCCTTTATACCGCCAGTGCGCGGCGATGCCCTCTTCCGCGATGAGGTGCATGTCATGCGTGCGTATCTGGATCTCGATGATCTTGCCATGGTCGCCGACCACCGACGTGTGGAGGCTCTGGTAGCCGTTGGCCTTGGGGACAGAGATGTAATCCTTGAAGCGCCGTGGGATGGGCTTGTACAGCTCGTGCACGATGCCCAGGGCGGCGTAGCATTCTGGGAGGGTCTTGACGATGATGCGGATGGCGATGAGGTCGAAGATCTCGTTGAAGCCCTTGCCCTCCTTCTTCATCTTCTGGTAGATGGAGTAGAAATATTTCGCCCTGCCTTCGATCTCCGCCTCGATATTGTGCTCCTTCAGGCGGTCCTTGATGATCCTGATGAATTCAGCTGTCTTTTTCTCGCGCTCGGCGCGCTTCTCCGCGATCCTGCCACGGAGCTGCTTGTACGCCTCGGGCTCGAGCACCTTGAGGCTCAGGTCCTCCAGCTCGCCCTTGATGAACCGGATGCCGAGCTTGTGTGCGATGGGCGCGTAGATGTCGAGCGTCTCCTGCGCGATGCGTCGCTGCTTGTCGTCGCGGAAATACTTTATGGTCCGCATGTTGTGCAGGCGGTCGGCCAGCTTGATGAGGATGACACGGATGTCCTTCGCCGTGGCGAGCAGGATCTTGCGGAGGTTCTCGGCCTTGTACTCCTCCTTGGTCTCGTACTGGATGCCCATGATCTTGGTGACGCCATCCACCAGGATGGTGATCTCTTCACCGAATCCTTTCCTGACCTGGTCGAGGGAGATGCCAGAATCCTCGACGATGTCATGGAGCAGCGCCGCGCAGAGCGAGGCGGAATCCGCCTTCAGGTCCATGAGGATGAGCGCGACAGAATACGGATGGATGAAGTACGCCTCGCCAGACTCGCGCAGTTGTCCCTTGTGGGCGTCTTGGGCGAGATTGAAGGCCTTGCGGATGAGCTCGACATCCGCGTGCGGATTGTAGGAGAGTACCTTCTGGATGAACGTATCGAAGGACGTGTCCTGCTGCTTCACCTCCTTGTACTCTGTTTCCAGGTGTGCTGTTTCAGTGCTGTTCATTGTCTCGCGCGGCCCGGCTTCTTCCTTGATTGATGGCCCAAGGAGAGCATCCGCACGGTATATTACCATAATGCTTTTAAAGTTTAAATAGTTTTGGGCAAGAGGGGTAATGATAAGCTCCTCTTATAAGTATAGGTCGATTCAGCTGGTGGTTCTCCTCAATGGTGGGGAGAACCACCAGCTGGATCGGGGAAATACGAGAAACGTATGGTCACAACAGCACGACGGAAGACAGCAACAACGTTGCAGTACTGCCTCGGCATAGAGAGCACCGCGCACACCTTCGGCGCGGCTGTCTGCACGTTTGACGGCGGGATCCTCTCGAACGTCATCGACAGCTTCAAGACCGAGAAAGGGGGCATGGTGCCGGGTGAGGTCGCCAATCATCATGTCGAGGTCTGCGATACGGTCATCGCGCAGGCCCTGGAGAAAGCAGGGGGCTCGCGAGGAGCAGGCTTGCGGATGAAGGATATCTCGCTCATCTCGTTCTCGCAGAGTCCGGGCATCGGGCATTGCCTCCGCATCGGGGCGATGACGTCGCGGAGCCTGAGCGTGCTGCATGGTGTCCCATTGATCGGGGTCAATCATTGCATCGCGCATCTGGAGATTGCGCGCCTGCTCACGCCGGCCAAGGATCCCGTGCTGCTGTATGCCTCTGGCGCGAACACGCAGGTGATCGGGTATGAAGGGAAGAAATATCGCGTGTTCGGCGAGACCTTGGATACTGGCGTCGGCAACGTTCTGGATACGTTCGCCCGACATATCGGTCTTGGTTTTCCTGGCGGGCCGCAGGTCGAGAAGCTCGCATCGCAGGGAAAAACATTGATTGACCTGCCCTATTCAGTGAAA
>Ga0209515_10002929_pt1 | contig 25117 bp, 22 predicted proteins | sample Subgroupgradi54m_FD_187454 | JGI IMG/M metagenome (GOLD analysis project Ga0209515, IMG submission 187454) | Subsurface groundwater microbial communities from S. Glens Falls, New York, USA - GMW60B uncontaminated upgradient, 5.4 m (SPAdes)... ... | reverse complement strand
CATGGTTCAGGATTTCTCCTTTCTCAAATTTGTTTCCCGCAAAATACGCCGCTTTGTGCTCGCTGAATATCTCGTTTTTGGTTGCCATAGTCATAGTGACTACGGTAACCCATATATGGCCTAGAACGCGGGGTTGACTTTTAACGCTAAATATATTATTATATAAAACAAGGACCTTGTCAATACAGTAGAGAAAATGCCTCAAAAGGAGGGGGCTAGAAATGACGGAAACCGAGGAGTTCTCCGCGTCAACTGTTTTTAATCTGCTTGTTTGTTCTTCGGCTTTTGAGCCGCAAAGCGGCTCTATCGAGACAAAAGGGCGTATTTTCGGAAAATTTTGGTCTGGCGGAGATGCCAGCTGGCTCCAGGAGGCGTTCGGTTCGGACGGGAAAGAACCGCAGACCGGCGATTCCGGTTTTGGGTTCTTGGTTGAGTGCTTCGCCCGCCATTCGGATACTCTGCCTAAGAATACCGAAAGCGGCGAGCAAGCAGCTCGGTCAATCCTTTCGGCTCTTCATCACGGCAATAGCGAGTTCGTCCAGCTGGGCCGCTCCCGTTCAAACAGCGACTTTCTGTGGGTCAACTACAAGGGTCGCCTGATTACGGTAACTGGAATGGGAGAGGTAAAGTCGTCGGCTAATGCGGCCAAAGAAAAGATCGGTGGCCAGCTTAAGCGGCAGGAGGAGTCGTTGAGGTTCCTTGCGGAGAAGCTTGAAACCGGCAAAACCGTCGGAGCGGTCCACGAGTTCTTTCACAAGAGGAAAGTCGTTGTTAGGGAGGGTTTGGATAAAGTTCTCATTGTGCCGTTCGGACAAGGAGAAGAGTTAAAGCACGATGAAAAATTCTCCGGTTGGCGAGTTGTTGAGCTTGAATTCAGCTATAACGAACTGGCTTTCATTGCCCAGCAGTTGTGGCCGGACTTCCGTCCCGACCTGCGGTTTGGTCCGGGCAGGTTATCTGCTCTTGATCAGACGGCAATCAGGTTGAGTGAATGGATCAGGCCTCGGCTGGATGGAATTTTCGTCGATCATTCGCTGAAGCTTCCATACTTCGAGCTTGGCTTGTTTATTTTGGCGGCGAAAAAAATACCGCTGTCGGATGAACAGGTTCAATGGTCGGCCGAGCTGGTAAGGAAGGCCTACTGGCCTGCTGTTCAGAACTGCCTCAACCTTTTTGCCAGTTCAAATCTGGATAAAGAAACTTCTGAAGAGAAGTGGAAGAAGCTTCTTTATAAGAAGTTTCTGTACATTCTAACCCCAAGTCGCGATGATCTGCATTTTTTTATTTCTTTTGTTGTATCTCTGCAAAACAAGATAAAAGACATAGCTCGCGAAGAGGGTAAATCGGACCATCTTAAAGAGATGGGCGACTATAACCTCTTGGCTGTTTGATGATTTGATGAATTTTAAAACCCCGCGTTCAGCGCTGAACGCGGGGTTTTTCTCATTTTCATTTTGGAGGAAATTGCTTGACTAAATCGACAAGCTGCCTAATGGCCAGACCTGTCGGTTCAACCTCGGGATGCATTGGTCCGCCGTTGATGAGGTGGCCGGAATTTTTGTGGTAATACCACCTTCCCGGCTCAAGTCGATTCAGCTCCTGGCTTAATGTCTCAAGGTTGAGCCGTTTGGTCTTGACAACCGTCTGGCCCGTAACAGGATTCCGATTTATCAGAACTCCTACGGTCATGGCTCCGACTTTTGAGACCAGTCGGCTGGATGTTTCAATTGCAATCCCAGTGATGATTTCAGAGACGGTGAACTCAATCTTTTCAACTTGAGGCCATTCCTGGCGCGCCCTATCAGTTTCTTCTCGAAGGCGTTCCCAAGTGTGCAACCAGAAGCCGACTTTTTCTCGGATCTCTTCAACCGGCCGGTCAAAGCGCCACAAGTCACGAAGGTATCTTCCGAGCGTCAGGGGTCCGAATTGGCATTTTCGGGTGGCCTCAAGAAGATCCGGCAATTCTTGCTGAAGATCGCTGTCCGAACGGCCATACGGCGCGTTATCGGCCTTTCTATCCTCTGTGTCAATGAAAACACAGATGACATCTTTTAGCCGGTTGATCACTTCAAGGTGTTCACGGCCGGAGAATTCGTATGACGCTCTGACCAGTTCGGCCATGTTCATATGAAAGTGTCCGAGGTAACCTGTGGCATTGTTCCTTGCTAAGAGGTCCAAAACCCTATTTTCGCCGGGCGTGCGGTTGTCTTCGTTGAAGCCAAATCTGCCGGCGGCGACGGCCTCGCTAGCCGATTTTACGTTGCTAACTTCCGGCCCGATGTCTATCGGAATATACCCGGCCTCTTCCCACTCCTTGATTTGTTCAGGAGAACAGTCAGGGCGTCCGTAGAACTTGATCTCGGTGATCGGTTCTTGCTGAAATCTTTCAGCAAAGACCAGCGCCGACCCTTCGTCAATTGGCGTAGCGCAGGGAAGCACCGCTCCTCGATAGGTCACTTCTCCTCCTTACCCCTTTCATTTGGGGCTTTTTGTTTTCAAAGACCCTTTGTCGGATTTTTATATTATATCATTAGTTATAAAAAAAGCAAGGCCTGAAGGGTTTGGGAACCCTTCAGGCCTTTAGTGTGCTCAAGCCGGGAGTAGAGATTACTCCACGGCCTGATTCGGTTGCGACTGCGACTGACGCGGCGGTGACTGGAGGTGCGTCGGCACTTCCAGTTTGCCGTTCTCTCTCCGGTGGACGGAGTAGAGGACGTTCCGGAGTATGGCCCGGAACATCGGCGAGAGCTCGGTGACCTGCTGTTCACCTGACAGCTTCTCCGCCTTGTTCAAGGACGGCCCCGGAACCGCGTAGTCGATCTTCACCGTCGAGCCCTTGCGCTCAACGATGAAGCCGACGGGAACGAACCACTCACGGACGGGTTCGTTCTGCTGACGGCGCGGGTCGTGGCGATTGTCTCGCCGGTCGCGGGTTCGGATGGCGTAGAGGCCATCCTTGCCCTCGATGTTGACGAGATCGCCGACGTTCTCGTTCGTGACGGTGACGGCGTTGCGTCGCTCCGTTTCACGGGCGAGCTGCCAATCCCGATCCGACTCGGCATTGGTCTGGACCATCTCTCGCCAGTCGCGGCTCTTCTTCAGAACCTCGACCGACAGAGCCACCGGCTGGCCATCCTTGTCGAAGGCCTTCGCCAGCCAGCGCTTGTCGGAGTCGACCCTTTCGACCGTTCCCGAAACGTGCTGACTGACGGAGAACGTCCCGTTTCCGTGGCCAGTGAGGTGGAGAGTCACGAGGACTTCCCTCTCGCCGACACGGGCGTTGACGACGGCCGTGCCCTTTTCGCCGTTTCCGACGGCGAAAGCGGTAATCCGGTCGGCAATCTCTGCCTTCCGGAGCGTCGAAGCGGCGTCGCGCCGTTCATTTGACTCCGTCTCGCGAAGGAGCTCTTCCTGCATCGCCAACCGGAGGTGGTCGTACCACACTCCGGAAACGTCAGTTCCCTTGATCTCCAACAGGTTGGGCCTGTTGTTGGGAACCCGGGCGTTGCCGCCCCGGTCCCTGTGGAAGAAGAGAGCGTTGCCCGAAAGCGGTCCGGATGTCTTCACGGCGAAGACCTGTCCGTCCCGCCTTTCGAGAACGATGAATTCCCTCCCGACATGCTGGACGTATGCCGTCCCCGCGCCGTTCAGGAACTCGGAGAGTTTCCTCGCGGTCGTGGTTTCCTCCCGCAGAAGGTCCACTTCCGAAGGGTTGTCACCCTCCCGCCGAGCCGAGATGTAGAATCCCGCCCGACGCATCTCCTCGATGACCCCAGCGTTTTTGTCGTCCTTGGCTTGCTGGAAGCCGCCGATGAGAACGCCTAAGGCGTTGGCCACAGACGAGACCGCCTCGTCATTCGGCCAGACCGACTCGTAGGCCTGACGGCCCCACGAGAAGGTGCCCTTGTCGTTCGTCACACGGACGAACCCGGACTCGGTGGCGCTGGTGATCAGTCCACCGATCGTGCCGGCGTCTGTGCGTTCCGGATCGTGGGCGCCGATCGTTTCGGCGTGGTCGAGCGCGTCCTGGCGGAATCCGTTCCGCTTGACTGCCTCGTCGTAAGCCGCCGGTGCTTCCTTGTGGAAATACCGGAGCTCTTCCTGAACTTGCTTCTTGGTCTCCGTGATCTCGGAGATCTCGGAGGCAAGTTCCTGGGCTTGGACAGACCCGCGAGCGGCTCTGCCCTGGGCCTTGCCCAGTTGGTTTTCCTGATTGATGAGGTTGCCCTCATCGGCCAAGAGAATCGCGATCGCCTCGATGGTTTCCTCGCTGTTTACGACCACCTTCTGGCCGCCAGAGACCCGAGACCGACGCTCGGCGAGAATCTCCGTTGCTGTTCGTAGCACACGGGTTGTTGGTGCCTTGGGAGCCGACGCTTCTCGCCGCTCTCTTTGGGTTCCTGACTGTGTGAGCGTTGCGTCCATGATCTTCTCCTGTGCTGTGTGGATTTGGCTAAAATGAGCGTAATTGCCCAAAAAATTAGTCAAATCGGTTGTCAAGTTACGTTGCTTTACATTATAGCAAATCTCTATAACTTTGTCAAACCATGTTGAATAAATCCCCACACTCATGCATGAGTGTGGGGATAAAAAAGATAAAGGCCACAGTTGAGACGACTCAACTGTGGCTTTGCAATCAAAAAAATCAGATCAAGATTGGTTTGTTGTTTACGCCTTTCATGAACCCCTGGTTATGATGTTCTTCTACAAACTGGTCCATTTTTTCTCCGTCGCCGTGGACCAGAATGACCTTTTCGGCATTCAGGCGGTTTCGCACAGCCAAGACATCCTCGCCGTCGCAATGAGCGGTAAGATTGTATCTGGCGGTTTGGCAGAAGACCGGCTTGTCTTTATCTCCGAACCGGAAAACGTCACCCTTGCTTGACTCAAAGAAAGCGTATTCCGGCGAGCATGGATCAATCCAGCCAAGAGAGATGAAAAGGTGGTCTTTGCGCTCACATCCGTAAACCGCGTATTTGCGGGAATGTCCGCCGAACTGCATCGCCGACGGGACGATGACAATACTTGGTTCCTCGCTATAGATAATGCGCTGGCGTTGGGTTTCATCCAGAATGAAATGTTTTTCAATCCCGGAGAATACCCCGTTAAGATGTTCGGCATACAGAGCCGAGACCTCCTTGGCCTGGCCGTCGATCCAGATTGGCGCTTCAGGACAGGCCTCTTTGGCGAGGGCGAATGCCTCCTGGGCTCTGCCGATCGAGAATACAAGAAAGCGGATTTTCATGCCCTGAAGATGGGCCTGCCGGATCCGATCCAGGCACTCTTCCTCCACTGTCTCGCGGGGAAGATTCTTTTCTGTCAGGCGGGTTGAGTCAATGGTTAAGAATGGGAGATGATCAAACCTTGCTTCGGGCGCGCCCGGAATCGTTCTCTGGTTATTGCAGGAAAAGTCACCCGTGTGGAAACCCACCGGCTTGCCGTCAATGTAAATGACATATGACACCGCGCCGAGGATGTGTCCGGCCTCGATCGGCCGCACCGAAAACTTGTCGTTTACTTTGACGAGCTGTCCCGGCAGAATTTCAACTATCCGTGAAAGGGCGAACTCGGCGTCGCTTTTGGAAAAAAGAGGAACCTCTTCGTTTCTTTCGGCGATTTTCACTGTCTCAAACCAATGCAATTCACAAAACCGTTTTGTTACGGGAGTGGCGTAGATCACAATATGGCGGTCTTTTCTTGCCAGAACCGGTACCGCTCCAACATGATCAAGATGGCCGTGAGTCAGAAAAAGAGATTTAATTTCAGGAACATCGACAAGGTTCGGCAGAGGATCTCTTTCCGGCTTGACAGACATTTCGCTCAAGAAATATCGGAGTTGCTCATCCTTGATGTGAATAGGAAAGATATCGGTCTTGAATCTTGACGGCCTAATGCCACAATCAAAAGCGTGATGCTCGTCATCAACGATCATTTCGTAGAAAGATGCTCCGACCTCATCGCCCCCGCCTCGGGGGACAATTACGACTTCTGCGCCCATAACCCCGCCTCCTTTGTTGTGTTGGGTTGTTGTTGAAAAATATTGGAAAAGAACCAAGAAACAGGTCTTAACTAATGCTTAAGGCCTCTTTCCCGGCCCCAACCTGTTTTATATTATAGTACCTTTCCTTAAATTAGTCAACCCCGCTCTTGAAAAAATAAGTAGTCTAACTTCGGGTTGTTTAGAAACCAGACAATTTTTCAAGGGCGGGGTCAACTTGACTTTTAATTATAACTATTCTATACTTCTTTACAAGAAAGGAGTTCTTTGTCATGCAAAACCAAAGGTTTGGTTCCGGCATTGATTGGGATGCCGGCGTAACAGTTCAGGTTTTAGCCAGGCATCCGAATAGTTCCACCGCCATAAGGTGGGCTCACAACTTGCTTGAAAAAACACCGACTACCGTAGCAAGATATAACTTTATGCCCAAGCCGGCCGGCTGGGGTAACGGAGGCGGTGGTTTAGAGAAGGACGATTTAGAGACACTTGCCAAACTTTTTCCCGGACACCCAATTCTTACCGACCCTTCCTTGTCTGAAGTCCAAAAATTGATCATCGCTGGAGGCATAAGGGAGTTTGTCTACGAGACCGGCTATAAGGACATAGAGATCATTACTGAATATCCGGGAGTGTTTCTTTTTGATTATGACTATCCTCCCGAGACCGGCAAGCTGAACGGTCACAGAAAAATAACTCTATGGGGCCAGATAACATCTTTCAGAGAACACTCCAGAGTTGAGACATGGGAGATTGATAAGACGGACTGGTTTGACATGGCGGTCTCCTTGCCTAGGATTTTTTTCAACAGGTTGGAATATCCCGACCGGCCCTATTGGTCTCATATCCGCAGTTCGCTTATCGGTCTTTTGAGGGTCTACAGACACCTAAAGGCGAATAGTGATGGTTTTGTTGAAGACATACCGCGACAGATCCATCCTTCGTGGTGGTATATATTTCAAGTCGGAAAAGGGGACTCTCGATTTCCGACAGGCGGATACAAACTGTCGCCGCATGAATGGTATAGTTTGTTTGATGAGATGGTAAAAAAACGGATGGAAACAGCCGACAATGACTTTCTTCTTCGTTTTTTGAGAGGCCATGTTGAAAATGCCAAGAGGGCCGAGGAAGAGCAGCTTACTAATGCCAGGTCCTTAACCGACGAGTCCGGCAATGAAAAGCCATCTGGAGAAGTTGACCAACCTCAACTGGTTGAAGGGTCGGAGGATTCAAGCCGAATCCCGACAACAGAGGAGATGGTCAGCATAGAAGATGAAGAATATGGAAGATGGGTTGAAAGTTTCTTGCCAGAGAATTTAAGAGTACTGAAATAGGAACCGGACCCCGCTGTGGCGGGGTTTTTTAATTGCTAAGCGTTAGAACCCTGTTAGCCCTTCTTTAACTTCTTTTTTGGATTTCCTTCTCATCTTTGCCCTTGAGACGGGCTTAACCTTGCTTTCATGCACTCGTGAAGGAGGCACCGAAACAGGGATCCTTATTTTAGGAAACGGGGTTTTCTTTTGGTTCCTCATTTTCTTGTCCCTTCTCTGCAGCTGGTTTTCCAGGAAGCGTTAAAACCATTTTATGTTCCTTGGGGTCCAAACTTACGATTGCAAATTCATATTCCTTGCCTATTTCAAAAACATCATTTAAAACCCGTTCTCCTAATTCCGCCACCGGCAGGAAGGCGATTATGCCTGCCCCGTAGCTCGCCGTAGGCGATGGTTCGGGGTCTCGCAGCTCCACAAAGGCGCCGTTATTCCGAATCTTAATTACTCGGCCACTGACTTTTTGGCCGGGCTGGTATTTTTCTTCTGCTTTAAGCCAGGGGTCGTCCTTTAAGGCCTTTAAGGAAAGAGAAACCCTTCCGCCTTCCAAGCTGATTATTTTGGCAGTTATTTTATCTCCGGAATGAAGAACCTCCCGCGGATCCTCAATGAATTTCCAGTCAATCTCGGATGAATGGATCAGACCATCCAGCGTATCGCCGAGTTTGACGAAGGCCCCGAAATCGGTGACCTCGGTTATTTCGCCGTCAACTAAGTCCCCAACTTTGAGCTTGGCCAGTTCTTCTTTGGCCGCCCCTTCTTTTATTGCTTTTTCGGAAACGATAAGTTTATTCTCGGCTTCGTTAAAGTCAAGAATCTTTACTTTAAATTCCTGGCCTTTGAATTTCTGTAGGGCCTGCACTATCTTTGTAGTGTCGCCTCCGTCAATCTTTGGGTAATGTTCCGATGATAATTGTGAGAGAGGTAAAAATCCTTGAATTCCGCTTACCTCAACAATGAGACCACCCTTGTTGATGTTAACTATTTTGGTTGAGATCACTTCACCCAGGTCCTTTTTCTCCTTAATATCCTGCCAAGCGGTGGTCATTTGGGCAGACCTCAAAGACAGTTCCCTATAGCCATCGTCATTTTCAAGTTCAATAAGCATTGCCGAAACATTGTCTCCCGACTTTAGCCCTTTCATTCTGTCGGGGTTGTCATAGAATTCGCCCGGGTAAATGATACCAATTCCTATCGGGCCCAGGTCTAAAACCACGCTTCCCTTGGAAACGCTGATTATCTGCCCGCTCAAGATATTTCCCGGCTTGGGCAAGAAAAACTCCTCCTTGGACAGAAGGTCTTTCATTGATTTGATTTCAGAATTTGTTGTAAGCACGAAATTGTATCAGGCATTCGGTTATGGCGATGGTCTTTGAATCAAGCCCATCTGGCGAATTCCCAACGTTAAAGATTTACTTTAGTAGTAGAACTATACCTTATCTCCCCAAATTTTGCAACCGTCGAGGAGCGGACTGGCTCGTTTGACAAGTTCGCTATATTGTTATACTATAGTTAGTGGAAGAGAAAGGAAGGTGAGCTCGTGAAGACACTTGCTGTTTTGTGCCTTACAGCTACGATTATTACGATTTTTGAAATTTTGGTCGAACAGCATACTGGTTTCAAGTTTCACCCTGACGGATATAAACTTGTGACTTATTCAAATGAAGGACTGGTTTTTATTAGTGGTGGTATTTTCGTTTCTTTGAAAAGTTAGGATCTCCCTTAAAATTTGCCGACTAACGTCGGCCTTTTTGTTACAATTTTTTAAGTGTAAGCCCCATCGCTTTTATGTCACTTTGACGAAGAGGGTGAATAGATAAGGTTGGTGTTTAATGTTCGAAGCTCGGTTTTTAACATTTTGGTCAATTTTATTAGTTTGGTTTGAACCTCTATATACCAATTGCCACCTAATACCTAATCAACCGGCGGAGGGAGACGCCTTTCTTTAAAATTAGCAAATTTTTAAAAAAGACGTCTCCCTCCGCACGCATAGAGGTTGTGTGAACATTCTGTTGATTTTAATCAAAAAATTTGATAGGATTAGTACATGACGATTAACTGGTTTGGGCAGAGCTGTTTCAGGATTGAGGTCAAAGAGGCCCATTCGACGGGCTCAGGGCAGGTCAGTATTTTGATAGACCCTTTTTCCAAGGAAATTGGGCTAAAGCCGCCCAAGATAAAAGACGACTTGGTTTTGGTAACCCATAATCATCCGGACCATAACAATCTTGAGGGTCTTAATCCGGAGGCATTTCTAATCAATACTCCGGGTGAATACGAGAAAAAAGGAATCGCCATCAGGGGCATTCTGTCATACCACGATAAATCGCAGGGAAAAGAAAGAGGCCTCAATACTATCTATGTGATCAAGGCCGAGGATATGACTTTATGTCATTTGGGAGATTTGGGCCAGGAGAAATTAGACGACAGCCAAGTTGAAGAAATAGGAGACGTAGATATACTCTTGGTGCCTGTCGGAGGAAATTATACAATTAACTACAAGGAAGCCGTTGGCGTCATCGGCCAGATAGAGCCGAAGATCATAATTCCGATGCATTATAAGGTCAAAGACCTGAAAGTTGACGTGGACGGTCCTGAAAAATTCGTAAAAGAACTGGGATTGACCCCGGAAAAAGTAGATAAATACAAAATATCTAAAAAACTTCTCCCGTTGGAAGAAATGAAATTGGTAATGTTCACCCAGTGAAATAATTTGCTTTGCAAATTGCCCGAAGGGCATTTCACGGGGTAAAAATTTAAAATGAGCTTTTTAGACGACATTCGCAAACAACCTCGGCATCACAGAGAAATAATGTTCGGTCTTTGCGTTGTTACGACCATTTCCTTGGTGGGGATGGTTTGGTACAACTCATTTGAGAAGAATCTATACGCCCTCTTGAATCCCGGGCAGGATGTCGGCCCGAGAAATTTGGCCCAGCGGAAAGAGAGCGAACCGTCCATGCTTGGCGGGGTCTCCCAGGTCGGGAAAGACCTGAAGGCGGCTTTTTACAATATTTTTAATTTGACCAGCAATGATAAAAAAGGCCTGCCTGACCGGCAGGCAGGCAATACGGAAAACACAAAAGCCAATGACTCCGGAAGAGTGTACACGCTGCCACTGTCGGGGAAGAAGTAAATATTTTGAAATGATTTAAATGTTTGGAGGGCGGATGTCTTCCAGGCATTTTCTGTTTAAATATAAGAAATATGGCAACGGGAATAAAACAAAGAGAAATAGTCCAAGAGATGCGGCAGGCCTACCTTGAATACGCGATGAGCGTTATTGTCGCGCGGGCTTTACCGGATGTCAGGGACGGATTAAAACCGGTTCATCGGAGGATTTTGTATTCTATGCACGAGATGGGATTGAGGCCGACCGCGAAAACCCAGAAATCGGCCAAAGTAGTGGGATACGTTCTCGGCAACTATCATCCTCACGGCGATACGGCGGCCTATGATTCCATGGTCCGTATGGCCCAGGATTTCTCTTTGCGATATCCATTAGTGAACGGGCAGGGCAATTTTGGATCGATTGACGGGGATTCTGCGGCGGCTTATAGGTACACCGAAGCCCGCCTGGCTCCCATATCCGAGCAGCTCCTTGCCGACATAGACAAGCAGACGGTTAACTTTATGGATAATTTTGACGGTACCATGCAGGAACCGACGGTTTTGCCCACCCGTATTCCGAATCTTTTGATAAACGGTTCCATGGGAATTGCCGTCGGCATGGCTACCAATATTCCCCCCCATAACCTAACCGAAGTCTTGGATGCGTTGGCTTATCTTATTGATAACAAAGAAGCGGACTTGAAGGACTTGACCCAGTTTGTAAAAGGACCGGATTTTCCGACCGGGGGAGTTATATATAACGAAAAAGATATCGTCAACGCTTACGCCACTGGCCGCGGCCCGGTAATAATGAGAGGTCAGGCCGATATAGTCGAAAACAAAAAGGGCTACCAGATAATTGTCTCCGAGATCCCTTATCAGGTGAATAAAGCCGAATTAATAATTAAGATTGCCGATCTTGTGAAAGAAAAAAAGATAGAAGGAATAAAAGATATCCGCGACGAGTCGGACAGAGAAGGAATGAGAATCGCAATTGATTTAAAGCAGGACGCTTTCCCAAAGAAAGTTCTCAACCAGCTCTTTAAATATACCGAGCTTCAAAAGGCCTTTCATTTTAACATGTTAGCTTTGGTTGACGGCATTCAACCCCAGATCTTGGGCTTAAAAGGATTGCTTGAAAAATTCATTGACCATCGAAGAGATGTCGTTGTCCGCCGGACAAAGTTTGATCTGCAAAAAGCCAAGGACAGAGCTCACATTTTGGAAGGTTTGAAAAAAGCCCTGGACCACATAGATGAGATAATTAAGATCATCCGCGCTTCTGATTCCAAAGAGGATGCCTTCGCCAATTTAATAAAGAAATTCAAATTCTCCGACAAGCAGACCAACGCGATCTTGGAAATGAAGCTTCAGGCGTTAGCCGGCCTGGAAAGAAAAAAGATCAACGACGAGTTGAAAGAAAAAATGAACCTGATCGCCTATTTTGAAGATCTATTGGCTAGTCCGAAAAAGATTTTGGGCGTGATAAAGGACGAATTAAAAGAGATAAGAGAGAAATATGGCGACGAGAGGAGAACCAAAGTCGTAAAGTCGGCCTTGAGAGAAATAGGAGAAGACGAATTGATGCCGGAAGAGGACTCATTGTTTATGATTACCCATGGCGGATATATAAAGAGAATGCAGCCCGAGGGACTAAAGTCTCAAAAGCGGGGCGGTAAGGGATTGATCGGCATGGCGACTAAAGAAGAAGACGTTATTTCTCAATTTTTCATGGCCAATACTCATGACAGCTTGTTGTTTTTTACTAACTCCGGGAAAGTTTTCCAGACCAAGGGCTACGAAGTTCCGGAGTCGTCCCGCCAGTCAAAAGGAAAGGCGATAGTTAATTTTCTTCAGATTTCGCCAAATGAACTAATTACAGCTGTAGTTCCGATACCAAAAGACCAGAAGGGCATGTACTTGTTCATGGCGACCGCCAAAGGAATAATAAAGAAAGTAGATGCCAATTCATTCTCACAGGTAAGAATCAACGGAATGATAGCCATTAAATTAAAGGGTAATGATGAGTTGGGCTGGGTTTTGTCTACTTCGGGCAATGACCAGATAATGCTCGTGACTTCTGGAGGAAACGCTATCCGTTTTAAAGAAAAAGACGTCCGGCCGATGGGAAGAGGCGCTTCGGGTGTTATTGGGGTTCGCATGGATAAAGATGAAAAAGTCGTCGGAGCCGACGTTGTGCCTTCGGGCGTTGAAAAAGGCCTTAAGATTTTGGTTGTGACCGGAAATGGTTATGGCAAAAGAACCGACCTTAAATTCTATAAGATCCAGGGCAGAGGCGGAAGAGGAATTATGACCGCAAGAATTACTCCGAAAACCGGTAAATTGGTCTCCGCCCACATTACCTCGGAAGAGAACAAGGAATTGATAGCTGTATCAAAAAAAGGGCAAGTTATTAGAACATCAATCGATAGTATCTCAACTCTTGGCCGAGCCACCCAGGGGGTTAGGATTATGAGAGTGGAATCAGGTGACGGTTTGGCTTCGGTAGTGGTGGTGTAGCTTATTTCTTATTTCAATAGCACTTCACAACCTCTATGCATGCGGGGGGAGACACTTTTTTAAAAATTTACTAATTTTAAAAAAGTGTCTCCCCCCGCATGCTTTGGTGAATAAATGGCAGTTGGTAAGAGAGGGTCAAACAAAAAACCGACTAATGTCGGCTATCATTGTTTTTCACGCTCACACAGTTTGGAACAATCGCAATAAACACACCAATAACATTTACACCCCTTGGGATGTTCAAAGTGTTTATTTGTTGGTATACCCGATTGACTTGCTGCTTGATTGCATAAACTACAGAAATTGATTTCAATATCATTGTAGTGGTCCGTAGTGCGTATTACTTGTTGGAAGAAGTGCTGGTGATTAGGCCAGTCAAGTTTCAGGGCAATTTCCATACTACCCCCGAATTATTTAAAGTTCCTGAAATAGAATAACAGGATAGCGTTATAAGTCAATTTTTATCCTGTTCTACTACCCATACTCACTATTAAAAACTTCTTCTTGTAAATTTTAAAGCGACGCCCCTGCCACTTTCTCACATCTGCACGATTGGATGCTCTGGAAGGAGTGGGCTCGATATTTTCCTGGGTACCGAACCGAGGATGTCGGAAACGGCCGAAGGCCGCATGGTCCGACAGGAGTTGCTTCGGGCGGTCAGGAAAATGAAAGCTTACGACTATCCAGAGCCCAAGAGGAAGCCGTGAGAAAATGGCAGGGGCGGAGCGGGAGTTTGTTTATAACTTCCTATCCCTTGTGTGATAAAATATTAAATATGCAGGCAATGAATATGCCCGGTTCGGTTTTGCCGGACTCCAAAGGAACAGGGGGATTTTTGAACCCTGACAAAATAGTCAGCGAATTTGGGATCAAGGAAGGTATGATTATCGCTGATTTTGGTTCGGGGGCTGGTTACTTCACTATTTTATTGGCTCAGAGAGTTGGCACGGGTGGAAAAGTTTTTGCTTTAGACATTCAAGAATCAGCATTGGATAACGTCAGGGTCAGAGCAAAAGCCGCCGGTCTTGAGAATGTTGAAACAATCAGAAGCAACCTGGAGGTTCTGGGCAGTTCCGGTTTAGCCGATAATTCCCAGGACATTGTCCTTTTGGCCAATATTCTTTTTCAATCCGAGCAGAAGGGGGACATAGTAAAAGAAGCGAAGCGGGTTTTGAAAGAAGGCGGTTCCCTTGTGGTTATTGATTGGAAAATGGGAGCCGGCGGATTCGGTCCGCCCGATAATTTAAGAACCGATGAGATAGCGATGCGTTCGTTGGTAATGGGGGAAGGCCTTGCTCTTGAAAAAGAAATTGACGCCGGACAGTTTCATTACGGCATGATTTTTAAGAAATAATTTTGAATACCAACAAAATTTTTTATGTATTAGTGGGAGGGATAGCCGTTGCCGTATTTCTAACAGTGATTTTGATTTTAAGAGGCATTGGAGGCGGCCCGGCTCAATCTGCCACTCTTGAATTTTGGGGCGTCTTTGACGACCGGAGCGCTTTTGACAAAGTCAGCACGGATTTTCAGGCCCAGAACCCCGGAGTCAAAGTTTTATATCGGCAATTTTCATACGAGGACTACGAACGGAGTTTGATTGACGCTCTGGCCGCCGGCACGGGACCGGATATTGTTATGATCCACAACACCTGGTTGCCCAAACACGGCGATAAACTTTTAGCTCTGCCGTCAAAAATTCCCGGACAGAAACAGCCCCTATTAACTATCCAGGATTATAAAAACAGTTTTGTGGATGTGGCTTTTCAGGACTTTACTTTTAATAATCAAATTTACGGGCTCCCGCTCTACGTGGATACTTTGGCTCTATTTTACAACAAAGATATTTTAAACGGAGCGGGGATCACCCGTCCTCCCCAGGATTGGGATGAATTTAATTCCGATGTAGAAACAATAACCCGGCTGGATGGCAGCGGCCAGATCAGCCAGTCCGCGGCGGCCATCGGCGCGGCAAGGAACATCAACCGTTCCACCGATCTTTTGTCCGCGTTGATGATCCAGACCGGAGTGAGGATGACCGATGCCGACAATAAAAGCGCCTCCTTCGCCGGTCTGGTCAACAATACCGCGGTTGGAGAATCGGCTTTGAAGTATTACACCGATTTCGCGAATCCCTCGGTCAGGGCCTACACCTGGAACGATGTCCAGCACTATTCAGTGGACGCATTCATCGAAGGCAAGACCGCGATGATGTTCAATTATTCCCATGAGGCGGGAGTTTTAAAAAACAAGGCGTCCCGGCTTAACTTCGGGGTCGCGCCTATGCCCCAGGTCTCAAGAACTGATGTGAAAAACTATGCCAATTACTGGGGTGCCGGGGTTTCCGCCAAGTCCAAATTTCCAAATGAGGCCTGGAAATTCGTGGCCTATCTTGCCTCCAAAGAAGGAGCCCAGAGCTATTTAAGCGCAACTCTTCGACCCTCGGCAAGACGCGATTTGATAGAACTTCAGAGGAGCGATCTTGATCTTGGTGTTTTCGCGGTCCAGGCATTGTCCGCCCGCTCCTGGTATCAGATAGACAGCTCGGCTATTGAGACAATTTTTGCCGATATGATAGACGATGTTAATTTTGGAAGATTGTCGGTCAAAGATTCGTTGAGTAACGCTGAGTCGCGGGTAAATGTCTTGATGCAACGTAGTAAAAGATGAGAAGAAAAATCATAATAGTGATATTTTCGGTTTTTTTGTTTGTGACTTTAGGTCAAACGGTTTTTGCTGTCTCCTGGTGGCCTCTTGTGCCATGCGGACTTCAAGCACAACCCAAGGACTCAAGCGGAGTTGAACTTCCAAAAACAGGTCCTAACGGACACGACTACACTCAGCCCTGCAACCAATGCGACCTGCTTCGCCTTTTTAAAAATATTATTGACTTTGTTCTGGTCGGTCTGATGCCTCCGGCGGCGGCGATACTTTTTGTTTGGGGTGGATTTTTGATCTTAATGGGCGGCGCCAATCCGGGGTTGATTTCCAAAGGCAAAGATATTTTTTGGAACACGGCCATAGGAGTTGCCATCATTTCAGCTTCCTGGCTGATAACCAATACAATAATAAGAAGCGTAGCCGCCGATAACATTGCTCCCGAATGGTGGAAATTTGAATGTCGGGTAACCGTAGCAGCTTCTCCGACCCCCACTCCAACCGAAACAACGACTCCAACCCCGACTGAAACGACAAGCCCAACTCCTACTCCCACACCATCTCGCACCCCAACTCCTACTCCCACACCTACAGGCGGTTTGTGTTCGCAGCCCGCTCAACTGGCCGCAAGCAATAATGAGCCTTATCCCAGAAAAAATGCGCCAGAGCTTGATAGTTTAATAAGCTGTATTAAGTCAAAACTACCCGGACAGAATTTAGGCAGTCAGTACACTTATGATACCAGTTATGAATTGTGTAACTATACTCGTGGCCAAAGAAGCTGTACCGCATCTTGCTCCCACGCTGTAAATTCTTGTCACTATGGAGGGAGAACTGGAAGTCAAGGAGCTTTAGCGGTGGACTTCGGGAATGAACTTATTGGTGCTAATATTACTCAAGCTGCTATTGCGTGTGGAGTACCGAGCGGGAAAGCTCGATGTGAAAATGCCGCCGGAGTGAATGTCGGTTGCGCGTCTGGTTCTGGTGCAACCCATGTTCATGTAAGCGCGGCAAGCTGTGATGCAAATTAAATTCATAAAAATTTCTGTGATAGTAATTGCCGCATCTTTTTTCTTGACCGGTTTTGTTTTTGCCGAAGGCGATAGAAACCCTTTGGATAGTAGCTATCTTTTCTTTCTCTATTACGACAATGGCCAGCTTTTTGCCGATAGAGATTTTCAGTTTAAATATGATGTAATTCCGGAAAAATTTACTCCGGAAACCCCAAATACCCAGTTCCCTTATAAAGGAGAGGTTATAAATTTAAAAGGCGAGATTGCAAAAACCTTTCAATTTGACCCTCATCAGGGCAACCCCAAATTTTTGAAAGGAAAAATTTCAGTAAAAGCCCCTTATGCCCCCGACGGCCAAAAGGTTAATTTCTATGACGGTCAGGGAAACCAGCTCTTATCTATCTTTGTAAGCGAGAGTTCTTTCTGCAATGATGATGGAGTTTGCAATGCCGATGTTGGAGAGGATGCTAAAACCTGCCCGAGTGATTGCAAACAGGTCTTGCCTGTTCCGGTGGCGTCTCCGGATATTCTATCGGGTGCCGGAACAAGCGGGGTGTTAAAAGGCATTATTTATCTTATAATTGGATTAGCCATAGCTGGCGGTTTTTGGTGGTGGAGAAAACGAAAAGGTAGCCAAGCAATGGAATTTCCATCTAATTTGCCGCCAACGACGCCCAGCAATCGAAACCCTATATAATGAAATCAATGAAAAAAATTAGCCTTTTATTTATAATAACTTTATCTAGTTTTTTTATTCTTTCTAACTCTGCAATTGCTGCAATTGTTATTCAGGGCCCTAATATAAGCCCGAATACTCTTCAAGCCGGAAAAGAGAATACGTTAAATTACTCTTTTACATTAACCGGTAATAGAGATGATGCGAGAAATACTTGTAATAAACCTACAGAGTCCAATGAAATTTATTGGGAGTTGAAAGTAGGTAGAGCTGGTTCGCCCTGGAAGCAGGTGACCAATGCTTTTATTCCTTTTACTGATTTTCCTCTGCAAAATCCGGTAAAAGGAACTTTTAGGTTTACTCCGAAACAGGGAGATACTTCTGAATCGTTTCAGGTCGTCTTGTTTTGTGTTACCGCTGATGAATTTGGAAATAAGTTGCCGTCTCGGCAATTTAGTGGTTCCGGAGCAGTTACAGTAGATGTGGTAGGCCAAACCCAGGGAGCGGCGAAAATAAGCTTTGACGTTTTACAACCGCAACCAGGAGCATCAGGTGTCAGAGAGGTTAATCCCGGTCAATCGGTGGCGATGTCTTTTAAGTTGAATGTAACTGAAGACACATCAGATATTAACTCGAAATGTGGTCAGGTAAGTTTTATTAAGTGGGTTGTAGCCATGTTTCCGGCCACTCAAAATGATAACTTTACCGATAATATAATCAGGGATGGGCAAATTGATACCGTTGATTTTGGAACCGGGAAGACCTTTTCTTTGGATTTTCAAAAAACTGTTGCGGCTTTAAATCAAGACTTTGTGATCAAAGCTCGACTTTTTTGTTCGGGTTCAACCGTTCTCACGACTTCACAAGGGATACGATTTAATGCCGGCGGAGCTGGTGCCGGTGGTGGCACAGGCGGTGGTGGTTGCGATACGCCAGGACAACCGAAATGCAAACCTGGGGAAACCAAAACCTATTCTTTTAACATCCCCAATCCGTTGAAAGGCGGGGCGAGTGATTTTACCAGCTTGGTTAAGATCATCGCCCAGTGGATATTTAACTTAGCAATACCCATCGCGGTTGCTATGATAGTGTATTCGGGTATCTTATTTTTGACCGCCGCCGGAGAACCGGCAAAAGTCACCAAGGCAAAGGAAGTCCTTAAATATGCCGTCATCGGTTTGGCGATTATTTTGATAGGAAGCGGATTTGTCACTTTAATACAGAGCATCTTAGAGCTTGGCGGAACCACACCGCCACCAGCAGGAGGACCGCCACCAGGACCAGGACTTCCTCCGGGACCGGGACCAGCTGGTCCGCTGTATGGCTGTACGGATAAGGGATATTGCGTCCAAGTCCAAGACCCAAATAATGTACCCAGTTCATATACAGAGGTATCAGGTGACGCTTCTTGTAATAATGCCTGCAGTTCAAGTGGACCCACAGGAGACGTAGGCAGTTTGTGCAAGAAAGATCGAGATTGCCAAACAGATTTCAAATGTAAGGATGCATTATGCCAGAGGGCAAATGGTAATTTTGGCAACGAGCCTTGCAATTCCGGAAGAAACTGTGGATTCGGAAACGTGTGCGACAAAAATCTAGTTATCATTAGCGACGGCCGCCGCCTTGGTACTTGTGTGGCGAAATAATTAATATGATAAATAAATTAAAAAATTTAGTAGTTGTGCCGTTTAGTTTAGCCTTAGCGACAGGGGGCGGGTATCAGGGAGTAGATTTAACCATTCAGGGTGTTTTTGGTATAATTACCGGATTGGCTTGCTGGTTCACCCGTCTTGCCCTTATTCTTGTTGTTGTTTATATAATTATCTTTGGGATAAAATTCATGATGGCCCAGGGCAACCCGACCAAGTATGAAGAAGCTAAAAAGTCATTTACCTGGGGACTTGTGGGGGTGCTGGTAATTCTTGGCACCTATACTATAATTGCCACTATTGCCAATGCATTGGGAGCAAACTATTCTCTAATTCCTCTAAATTGCAGTGGCTATTAAGTTCAAATGATTACTATTTCAAAAATTTTATTTATAGCGTTTCTCTTTCTGGCCATAGCTCACACCGGATGGGCCAGCCAATTAGCCGATCTGCCCCAGGGTCGGCCGATTACATTGCCGGAGGTTGACAGTTTGATAGGCAGAGTGGCCCAATTTTTGTTAGTTGTCAGCGTTTTGATCGCGATAATCATGATTGTCTGGAGCGGTATCACTTATATGGCCGCAGGAGCCAACACCACCAAAGTCACTGAAGCGCAAACTCGCCTAAAAAATGCTATAATCGGAGCGGCGATTGTTCTGGGAGTCGGGGTGATTATCGATACGGTAGCTGGTTTGGTAACGAGGAGTTTTTTCTGCCGATTCCAACTTCTGGGTATTTGCATTATTAATTAAATATTATAATTTAATTTTTTGAAAGGAGGTGGTAACATGAACAGAGATAAATTAAAGAAGGTAGCATATGCTTCAATAACCACGTTGGTTTTGCTGATACCGATTTTAGTTTTTGCCGCATTGCCAGCCCCAGGGGTACCGGGAGGACTTGGAGGATCAGCGGTTACCCTGGCTGAAATAGAGGACAGAATAAACCAGATAGCAAGATTTGTGATAATCGTCGGAGTCGTTTTGGCCGTTATATTCATCGTTTGGGGAGGCATCGCCTTTATGTTTGCGGGTGGAGCAGAGGACAAAGCCACAGCCGCAAAAGAAAGAATCAAGCACGGAGTTATCGGAGCCGCGGTGGTCTTGGCGGTCGGAGTTATTTTGCAAACCGTTGCCGGTTTGATCGCAAGGTCATTCTTCAATGTTTAGTAATTAGTCAATTAGACATGTCTGAAAAACCAACCCGTTCGGGTTGGTTTTTCGTTGAAAAAATATGAAAAGATGATAAAATACACAAATGCCAAGGTGGAGAAATTGGCAGACTCGTCAGCCTTAGAAGCTGATGCTCGCAAGAGCGTGTGGGTTCAAATCCCGCCCTTGGCACCACGATAATAACCAACAGCTCACGTATGTGAGCTGTTGGTTATTCCAATGGATTTCTGGCCAGAGGGAAAGGAGGTTGATAATTGGAATCAAAGCGTTCGTCTTTTCTCTCTCCGCCCGCATGGGATATTGTTCGGACGAAATAGGCCTTCATGGCCCCGTTGGCCCGTTGGTCATATTGATGAGGACCATCCATGGCCACCTGTCTTCCATCGCTTGAACCGTAAATCTCTACTATCAATGTGGCGCCCTCTATCTTGGTTTGAAGCAGGATGTGGCCTTTTGTATCGTTAACGAATCTCAAATCCGAAACCCCCGGATAAATAGTGGCATCAAATCCCTGGGGATTATAATACTTAACGGGAAAAGAGTGGGGCCTTCTCTCTGTGATTGGCAGTCCGGCCAATATGGCGGCCCTGAAAACCGTTGTCGAAAGCTGGCAAAGCCCTCCTCCGTATTCCGGTATCGTCTGTCCGCTTTTTATCACCAACTCGTATTGATAGCCGGTATTTTCGTCCACATTCCCTAAAATGTTGTTGAAAGAAAATTCTTCCCCGGGCTTAATTATGGCGCCGTTGAATTTGGCCGCCCCCGTTTTTATATTATGAATTCTGGCGTTGCTTGATCCGCGGAAATTTGATTCGCCACGGGAAAGCAGGGTTTCAATGCCAAGATCATTTATTTTTTGTAAGGTGATCTCCGGCTCCAAGGTTTCTACTATTAAATGGGCCGAACCTTTGTTATCCAGAAGAGCAGTAGTTATGGCCGAGGCCGATCGGGCAATGTCAAGTCGTTTACCTTGAACCGACGGGCTGAATATCCCCGCCTTGTCGCCCTCGAATTCAAATTTGGCATTTATCGGCTCGATATTGGTGGCTGCCGCCAACTGTCTTAAATAATCGTTAAGCTTGGAAGATGTCCGCAGATCTTGCTTGCCCGAATAAGCTCTTGTATATGGCTCAACCCACCCCCTTAGCTCGTCGCTCTTAATTATTATTTTTCTGCCGTCTATTTCCAACTCCAAATCCTTCTGGGTCGAAGCTTGAAAAATGGCGGCAAAGTTTTTCAACGGGACAACAGGACTTAACGCCGAAACGGTATATAAATAGAACCAAGATCCAAAGTTAAATCCAATCAAGACAATAATACCGGCCATGGTCAACCGGTAAACCAAAACCCTGAATTCCTTGGGACCTACATAAACTAACTTGAACATCGATTAATCGATTAGGTATACTCTAAGAGATCCTTATCTTTTTTGTTCTGATCCTGTCGAGCTTCGGAAGCCGGATGGTGAGAATCCCATTCTTCATAGATGCCTTGGCGCTGTCGGCATCAATGTCAACCGGCAATATGATTGACCTTGAGAATGGCCCCCAATATAATTCCTGGTAATAGTAATCCGAGGGCCTGACCTTTTGCTCCGGCGTCCGGCTTCCTTTTATGGTCACCATGTCGTTTGTGACCGAGATATCCAGGTCCTTGTCGCTGACCCCGGCGATAGTGGACTGAATAACCACCTCGTCTTCGGTCTGAAAGACGTCTATGGTAAGCTGGCCTTCGCTTTCCTGCCTCGGCTCTTTCTTGGCTGAAGCCAATGTTACCTCCATCCCGTTAGAAGCAGAGGCGCGCTGCGAGCCCTCGCGGCTTCTAACGGGATCCAAGTTGTCATCCTCAAAAAGGTCTTCCATTTATTTCTATTTTAACAAATTTATGGTCTTATTACTAACAACAGTAGCCAGTCCGACAGTTGTCCTTGCGTGTCTTTCTTTTATTTTATCAAATAATATCGAAATAAGGAAAGCCATTACCATCAAAAGCAATGTTGAATAAACCAAGCCGGTGAAGCGGTTCTCGAAAGCCGAGAGGAAAGTGTTGAAAGTGAAGTGGAAAATAGTGGCCATTATGAGTCCGATGACTATCAACTTTCCTTTGTGGTCGCGGAAGAACCAGGACATGGCGACGAAATAGCCCAGCAAGCCGGAAGAAAGGGCGTGAAGCAATGTTGCGCCGGTAAATCGGAGAGCCCATGTGGCTAAAGTGGCCTGGGCTCCGTCGGGGAAAATTCTGAACATGACTAAGATATTTTCCATGGCGGCAAATCCCAATCCGGCGGTTATCATGTAGATCATGGCGTCAATCGGTTCATCAAATTCGGGGTTTCGCATAATAAGCAATCTCACGGCGTAAAACTTGATGACCTCTTCCACGACAGCGGCCCAGAGAAAGAAATAAGAAGTGTTCTGGGTCGCGGCCTGGCTTACTCCGGTGACCGTAGACGCAAATTGGGCGAAGCCGAACTGTAAAAGAATAGCGATGGGGGAGATGATGATGCCCATTAGGAATGTTTGAGCGAGGAGATTTTTCGGTTCGGGATGACAATCCTTCCGAGCAAAAAAAGAAAGCCAGACCAAACTTGGAGTCAGGCCTAAAACTATCAGAATGATATTAACCGCCAAGGGAGACATACCTTAATTATAGCTCAAAAGAGCCGAATACTTTTACACAGGCCACTTTTCAATAAGAAGGAGCTTCTTATCTTTGAGGGGAAGCATTGAGTAAATCTCTTCGGTGATGAACGGCATGAAAGGGTGAAGAAGCTTGAGGCAGTTCAATAGCAGGTAGGCGAGAGTATCTTTGGTTTCCTGATCACTCTTGTCTTTTGTTTCTTCAATATATTTATCGGCCAGGTCGTGCCAGATAAAATCGTATAATTCGTGAGCCGCTTCGCCGAACTTATATTCATCAATGTTTTTTGTCACCGATTCTGATACGGAATCAACTTTAGAAACTATTTCCGAGCCGGCCGGTTTTGTATCACTGATTTCGTAGTCATCTCCCAACTTCATCAGAATATATCTGGCGATATTCCATAACTTGTTGGCGAATTTTTTGCCCATCGAGATTGCATCTTCGTTAAATCTCATGTCCTGGACTCCGGTAGTTTGGTATGCCAATCCAAATCGCAAAGCATCTGTACCGTACTTCTCTATCAATCCAAGGGGGTTTATTCCGGTACCAAGGGACTTGGACATTCTTCTCCCGTCTTTTGTAAGCACGGTTGGGTGTATTAATATATCTTTGAAAGGTGCTTGTCCGGTGAATTCTATGCCGGAAAAAATCATCCTTACCATCCAAAGAAAGAAAATGCCTCTGTCAGAAGTTATAAACTGAGTAGGGTAATATTCTTTGTAATCTTTGGCATTCTCGTCTGGCCAGCCCAGTATAGCAAAAGGCCAAAGAGCAGCAGAAAACCAAGTATCCAAAATATCATCCTCTCCCTCGATTGGTATTTTGTGGCCCCACCAAAGCTGGCGGGAAATATTCCAGTCGCGGAGGTTTTTTAACCAGTTCTCGTAGGGGATGGCCCAGCGGCCGGGATGAAATTGTATTTTGTTCTTGTCGTGAGCAAGCAGTGCCAGCTTAGCGAGTTCGGCCATCTTCAAGAACCACTGTTTTGACGGCAGGGGCTCTATGACCGAATTGCATCTGTCACAGCGGGCGACATTGTGGACGTAGGCCTCAACTTTTTCTATTAGGCCCAGCGCTTGGAGATCTTTTACTATTTGCTCTCTGGCCTGGGCGACTTTCATTCCTTCATACCGAATGCCAGCGTTTTCGTTCATTTTTCCTTTTTCGTTGATTATCTTTATTGAAGGAAGACCGTGGCGCTGGCCGATCTCGGAATCAGTTATATCGTGAGCCGGAGTTACTTTGATTATTCCGGTTCCGAACCCCATATCTACCGCTTCATCGGTCACGACCTTAATTTTTATTTTCTTGGGTTGCGGTGCTTGGTCTGCCGGAATACTACTATCCACTGATTCTATTTCTAAATCTTTTCCAACATAATTTTCATATCTTTTATCGTTAGGGTGAACGGCAAGGGCGGTGTCGCCAAGTTTCGTTTCCGGCCGGGCCGTGGCCAAGGTAAAAGGCCCGTATTTTATGTAATAGAGATGGCCTTCTTCGGAAACGTGGTTAACCTCAAGGTCGGATATTGACGTAGCATCGCGAACACACCAATTTATAACTCTTTCGCCCTGATAAATCCAACCTTTCTTGTAATAGTGATGAAATGCCGTATTTACAGCTTCCTGATATTCGGTATCCATTGTAAATCTAGTTCGGGACCAGTCTACTGATAGTCCGAGTTTTTTGAATTGGTTTAAAATCGAGTCGCCGTATTTTTCCTTCCAGGCCCAGGCCCTTTTGAGAAATTCTTCCCGCCCTATTTTGTGTCTGGTCAGGCCTTCTTTGGCCAACTCTTTTTCTATAAGAACGTGAACGGCAATACTTGCGTGATCTATGCCGGGTATCCAAAGAGTTTTATAGCCCTGCATCCTTTTCATTCTGATAACTATATCCTGCAAAGTATGTTCAAGGGCGTGTCCCATGTGGAGCTCACCGGTTACATTGGGCGGAGCGATGGCGGCTACGAATTTTTCTTTTCTTTCGCCCGGCAAGTTATCGGGATTAAAAAATCCGCTCTCTTCCCAGAGCTTGTAGATCTTGTCTTCCACTTCTTTGGAATTGTATATTTTCGGAAGCTCCATTGACACCCAATAATTTAGTGGTAATCTTTCATCAATTGTAGCTTAAAAACGAGGGTTTCACAAATGGGACACGAATGTCCGGACTGCACTTTTGTGGCTGACGTTGAAACACTTTTTACCTTTATAGTTAAGCGGGAATTAAAAGAAACGGCAACAAACAAACTAGAATTTATCGGAAAGTTCACCATGACCGGCTGGGTCGGCCATTCTGGTTTTTACATATTCAAGTGTTTTGATTGTGGTGATGTTTGCGTCGATTATCCTCATG
>Ga0209515_10002928_pt1 | contig 25117 bp, 33 predicted proteins | sample Subgroupgradi54m_FD_187454 | JGI IMG/M metagenome (GOLD analysis project Ga0209515, IMG submission 187454) | Subsurface groundwater microbial communities from S. Glens Falls, New York, USA - GMW60B uncontaminated upgradient, 5.4 m (SPAdes)... ... | reverse complement strand
AATGAAACTAACAACATACTTTGGAAAACCAGTAGAAGGAAGCTATCAGAGATATTTAGATGGAATCAAAGATCCTGTACAAGGAAATACAATCCCAGGTCCAAGCAATATTCAAAATGTAAGTTCCTATTTAATATTGCCGGGAAGGCGGCATGGAAGTTATGAATATCCTGATTTATTAGTTTCTACGATAAGAACCCACCATGGAGAAAATTGGAATCAGGCTCACAAATCATTAAAGCAAGAAGATTCCTTTATGTTAACAATAAGACAATATGTTGACTTCCTTAATTTATTAAAATCTGGAAATGTTTATGATGGTGATGGAAAAAAAGTTGATAAATCTACCTTAGATGGAATTTTAGATGATATAACCAAAGTAAAAAGTTTTGTAAGAGCAGAATGGCTTGATGCTAAATTTAGTTCCCAAGTGATGTTAAGGAAAAATTGGCATATTATATACCATAATCAACAAAGTAATGAAATAAATGAACCATTAGAGGAATGTTTAATGAGTGATAAGACTCCAGGTATTGATTTATCTTACTGGTTAATCAATGCAACATCGCAAGGACTTCCTACAAGCAATAATCTTGATGGAAGTTTATATTACTGGTTTCCAAGAAAAGGAGCTGTCGCGAGGTTCTATGCGAATTCCGATAGGGCTGACCTGGATTGCAATAGGGATCCGCAGAACTCGGATTCCGTGCTCGGGGTACGCGCGGCGAAAATTAAGGTCTAAAAAATGAAACTAACAACATACTTTGGAAAACCAGTAGAAGGAAGCTATCAGAGATATTTAGATGGAATCAAAGATCCTGTACAAGGAAATACAATCCCACCGCAGGGAATTAATAGCGGAGACTATATTTTCATGCCCCAGCATAATTTATATGTTGCCAAAGAAAGAACTCATTTTAATGAAGATTGGTATAAGTCTCATGAAGCCTTGCATAGTGAAGGAGCAAGAATGCTAACTTTGAGGGAATTTGCAGATTTTCTTATTTTATTAAGAAGCGGAAATGATGAGTTCCAGAAAATCTATAAGGCTATTACTGAAGCAAGAAAACCATGGAGAGCAGAATGGCTTGATGCAGATTTCAAGGTTATAAATAATAGTGATACGCTGCATATAAATTACAATCATAGAACTATAAACAGTAAATTAAAGCCTCAAAATTCAGAATCATTAGAATCCTGTTTAATGGAAGATTGTGGCGTTGATTTAACAAGTTTTAATAGACAAGGCCTGCCAACAAGAAAAGGAAATGATTTTAATTACTGGTTTCCAAGAAAAGGAGCTGTCGCGAGGTTCTATGCGAGTTCCGATAGGGCTAACCTGTATTGCAATAGGGATCCGCAGATCTCGAATTCCGAGCTCGGGGTACGTAGCGCGCGCGAAAAAAAATAAGGTATAAATAATAGAAATCTTTTAAAATATCTATATTCTCTCAAATTTTGTCCTAGGAGTAGACAAGAGATTTTCTCCCAAGAAAATCAATGAAGGAAAACAACTTGGGCTACATGCACATTCATTAAGGCATGGACATATTAAGTCCAAATGCTGATAAAATTCAATAACAATAGCTAATAATGATGACAAGCCTTGGGGAAGTTTTGAGTGAATACTAAAGTTATGGTGAAACTTGATGACTGTGCTAGATGCTGTCGCGAGGTTCTATGCGAATTCCGATAGGGCTAACCTGAATTGCAATAGGAATCCGCAGAACTCGAAATTTAACACAAAGTTAAACGAGATTTCCGAGCTCGGAATAACCCAAAGCCTAGGACATTTTACAATGAAGACTTATGGAAACTTATATTCAAAACTTTGCTCTTTAGAAAATTTGGAATTGGCATTTAAGAAAGCTAAGAAAGACAAAAGCTTTATGCCTTATGTAATTAAGTTTGAAGATAACATAGAGGAAGAATTACTGAAATTACATAAAGAACTATCTTCTCTAACTTATAGGCCCAATAAATTAAAAAGATTTATAGTAAGAGATCCAAAAACCAGAACAATCCATGCTTCTGCTTTCAGAGACAGAGTTGTGTATCATGCAATTGTTAATATTTTAGAGCCAATCTTTGACCCAACTTTTATCCATGACTCCTATGCTTCAAGAAAATTCAAAGGAACTCATAAAGCTATTGAAAGATTTGATAACTTTAAAAGGAAAATAAGCAAAAATGGTAAACTAGTAAAAAATGCTTATAATAAAAACAATATTATTGGTTATGTTTTGAAAGCAGATATTAAACATTATTTTGACACCGTTGACCATGAAAGATTATTGGGAATAGTTGAAAGGAAAATAAAAGATGAAAAAATAATCTGGCTAATAAAACAAATTTTAAACAATTTTGATACTTCAATTAAAGGAAAGGGAATGCCTTTGGGAAATTTAACTTCACAATTCTTTGCAAATGTTTACTTAAATGAATTAGACCAGTTTATAAAGCATAAATTAAAAGCAAAATACTACATTAGGTATGTAGATGATTTTGTTATATTACATGGCAGTAGAAAGAAATTATTAGAATATAAAGATAAGATTAGTAAATATTTAATTTATTTGAAGTTAGAGTTACATCCAACAAAATCAAATATTCTTCCTTTAAGAAATGGAGTTACTTTTCTTGGTTACAGGATATTCTACCATCATAAATTATTAAGGAAAAGCAACTTGAGAAAATTTAATAGAACGTTTAATGAAAAGCTTGAGCTCTGTGTGGGGGGGCGATGCACCTTTGACGACTTGTTTAACAGTTTAGAAGGCTGGTTTGGCTATGCAATATGGGCCGATACTTACAAATTTAGAAAAGGAATTATGAAAAAAGTAAGGAAGGCAAATTTATTAAATAAAGATTTTAAAGTATAGAATCAAAAACAAAGAGGATTAGGTCCCTATAATTTGAATTTAAAAATAAGCAAAACAGAAGAATTATCAGGAAAGACAAAATAATACTTACCCATAATACAGGCAGGATGAATTTTAATCGTATAAAATTTGGTGCCCACGTTTTATGATTTTTCCTTTTTTGTGGTCACCTTCTTTTAGAAAGGGTAAGTTTTATAAAAACCTTCTTTGTTCTAATATCTAAAGCGCCAGTGGTATAGTGGTTAGATAGCAATAGACCAATATCTTAGCCTTCCAAGCTGAGGACGTGGGTTCGAAATTAATTAACAACGAATTTCCCACCTGGCGCACTTAAATTTTTAATATTTTGTTTTTTGTTTAATTTTATCCTGGAATACTTATATTCCCGATTCAATATAATTTGAAGACTTTACAAAGATTGTTAACCTTACTTCAGAGTGTAAGTTAGTTGACTTAAGTTTTATCTCAATAGACGGATCAATGCTAAAAGCTAACGCTTCTAAGAAAAAATGAAAAGATTTAAATATATGGTTATATTACTATAATTCTATGGTGTTATTAACATGAGAAGCAAAGAATCAACTATTATAAAATTCCTTATAGAGAACAAAAATGAAGAATGGAATATTCGTAGCATATCAAAATTTCTAAAAATGGACTATAAGACTGTTTATTCTATTATTAAAAGGCTGGAAAAATTATCATTGGTAAAGATTAAAACATTTGGGCAGTCAAGTATGGTAAAGCTTAATGCGATAGTTCATCCTCTTATTTTTGAAGCTGAATTTGAGCGCAGAAAAGACATTTTAAGGGATAAGAACTTTGCAGTCATTCTAGGTAGCTTCAAGAGGGCAATAAAATCAAAACTGTATGTTTTGCTGCTGTTTGGCTCATATGCAAAGAGAACGCAAACAAAAAGCTCTGACATTGATTTAATGTTTATATGTCCTGACGGGCTTGAAGATGCCTTTGAAAAGTATATTAATAGGACAGCTCGTTCCATGCCTATGCCTTTGCACACGTTGGTTTTTTCGGAGAGCCAGTTTATTGAAATGGTTAATGCAAAAGAGTCAAATGTCGGACATGAAGCTTTAAAAAATAATGTAATTTTATATGGAATAGAGCAGTATTATGGGTTGATGTGAATGATAGATGCAAATAAGAAAAAGGGGGCAAAGCAGAACTTTGATCAATATCTGCAGGATGGTCTAATCAAAAAAGAGAAGAACGAAACAGCAAGGGCAATGTATATAAAAAATGCAGAGCAGTCATTGAATCTTGCTGAAGAGTGCATGAACAGCGATCTTAGGCCTTATTTGTGGGTTGTAGTCATTTCTTATTATTCAATGTTTTACATTGCAAATGCTGTTTTATTGCAGTTAGGCTATAAGACTGGCTCAAAAGTAGTCCACAAAGTTACCAGCGATGCCTTAATTGTCTTGGTTATGGACAAAATTAAGAAAGGTTTGCTGGAAGAATATGAAGACACTAAAGAAGATGCTTTGGAAATCGCTTCCATTAAATCAGAAGAGATTATAGCATTTTATTCAATGGAGATGGACAAGCGCTCCAGATTCCAGTATAATATGACTGAAACAATACAAGAACAGAAGGCAAACAATTCTCTTAAAAGAGCAAAAGAGTTCATGTTTGAGATGAAAAAGCTATTGCCTGAATTCAAAAGAGATGAATCATTATGAAAGAATTGGATTTAGCAAGCTCTATACACAGACTTAATAAGATAGAAACAGCTACACCAAAGAATCTTGAAGTTATTAGGATAAAATAGACATTAAAGTTACATAAATTAAGGAAATATAAAACAAGATATAAATCTATATGGTTCTACCATTAGACTATAATTGGGAAAACTAGTATTAGCTTTTATAGACTGATGAGCTGTTAACGCATCAAATTATTTATATAGCTAGGTTAATCTATTTCTTTAAGATGATTAAGAAAAAATTAAGTGAAAATATTCTAATCTTCTGTGCGCATAGCGATGATGAAATTGTAGGGATGGGAGCTACTATACCTAAGTATGTTCAAGAAGGAAAGAAGGTTATTGTCGTTATATTTTCCTTTGGTGAAAAAAGTCATCCTCATTATAAGGAAGAAATAATCTCACAAATAAGGTTAAAGGAAACAAAGCACATAGATAGGTTTATTGGCAGAAAAAGCCTTTTCTTTGGATTAACCGAAGGTAGGATAAAAGAAGAAGCAGAGAAATTTAAGATAGATAAGAGAATTGAATCGCTTATTAATTATTTTAAACCAACTAAAATATTTACACTATCTGAATTAGACCCTCATCCAGATCATAGGGCAGTTCATGAGGTAGTTGTTAAAACTTTAAATAAAATAAAGTATAAAGGCGACTTATATGCCTTTGAAGTATGGAATATAGTAAATGAAAATAAACCGGTAATGTATGTTGATATTTCAGATACCTTTGATCTTAAACTAAGAACCTTGAAGCAATTTAGAAGTCAATGGCTATCAATATATTTATTATGGATACCAGTTTATATTAGAGCAAGATTAAATGGTTTAAAAAATAATTGCAAATATGCAGAGAAATTTTACAAATTAAAATGAAGGTATTATTTTTAGTTACTGGTGTAGGTTATGGAGATGCAACAAGAGAACATGCTAATATTGTTGCCTTGCTTAAAAGGGATAAGAAGAATAGGGTTTTTATTGGCTGCTATGATAATTCTTATGAATACTTTAAGAATAAATTTCCGACCATAAAGATTTCAGGTTATAAAATGCCAGGTAGGAATCTTAGATTTCAATTAGCCAATTTTATGTCTAAAAATTATAATCTTCCATTTACATGGGTCTCTAGTGCTTTATTCTTAAAAAATAAATTAAGTAGGTTTAAGCCGGACATTATCGTGTCTGATTTTGAACCTGTTGGGGTATTATTGTCTAAGATAATTAATAGAAAATGTATAATTCTTTTCGGTTACGATCCAATTTTATTCAGAAAATATTATTCTAAAAATAAGGTAGGTATGAAGGTTTATTTTGAATCAAAATATTTTGAATCTATTTATAATATGGCGGATAAAGTAATAATTCCCTCTATATTTAATGGTTTTAAAAAAATCGGGAAATATAATTATGTAAACCCAATTGTAAGAGGCATGCCAAAACAAAAAAGTTCTAAGGTTTTAATGAAAAAACTTGGGTTTAAAAAACCCCCAATAGTAATAATGCTTGGCGGTTCAGATTTCGGTCATTCTATTGTAATGGAATTGCTTAAGGTTGCACATAAATTTAATGAAGAGTTTATAATATTTGGTTCAAAACTTAAAGGCATTAAAACAAGAAATGTTAGGTATATCCCGTTTAAGGATAATTTCTATGATTATCTCAAGATTTCTAAAGGTGTAGTAACACTTGCTGGACAATTAACATTAACAGAATGTCTTCTTTACAAAAAACCATTTATTGCATATCCTATTAAAGATCATGTTGAGCAGTTATTAAATGCTGAGGCTCTTAAGAATGTTGGGATTATAGGAAATGATCCTAGGAATATTAAAAGAGATATAGAAAAAATGTTAAAGAATAGTAAGAAAATTGTTAATAGTATAAAAAAGTTAAAGATAAAAACAAATGGATCTTCCCAAGTAGTTGATCTAATCTATGATACTGTTAAAAATGAATAAAAGAATTATTTTATTACTATTATTATTTACTTTTCCAATAGTTAAAGCTCAATGTCAGGGATGTCTTTTTAATAACAAATGTATAGATTTAGGAGAACAAAGAATTTCTTCAGCAGGATCTCAGCAATATTGTAGTAGCACTCGTAGTATGGTTCCTGCAAAGTCTGATGGTGAATCTTGTCAAGAAAATTACGAATGTATTAACTTTTATTGTAAAAACAATCAATGTTCTTCAGTCTCTATTACAGTTGAAGAAAAATCAAGTTACTTTAATTTTGTTATATATGGTTTGATATTTATTTTAATTTTATCATTAACCTATTATCTTTATAAATCAAATATCCTTTCTTCAATAATAAAAATTAAAAAAGAAGGTAAAAAGGAATCAGAGAAAAAACCTAGGATAACTTTGCCTAATGTTTCTTCTTATGCTTCAAAATATAAAACACCATTAGAAAAAGAACTTAAAAAAACTTCAGAAGAACTTAAAACATTATCTAAGAAAAAATAACTTTAAGCCAGTTTTTCATATCCTTCTTCTTAGTTAAACCTTCTAAAGAATAAATTACAATATTATTAACGCCCAAATTTTTTAACATTAAAATATCTTCTTTAAACCCAGAAATATCTTTATAAATTGGTTCGTTTCCAAATATCCCTTTGTCTAGGCATCCTATTGCAAACATGGTTTTATCATTAGTTTTATTTTTAATAAATAACCTATAATAGAATTTCATTAAAGGCCTTGGTCCAAGTGTAGTATAGCATATATAATTCTTATAATTATTGCCTTTAGATTCTAAATCACCAAATCTTTTAGTTATAAACCTTGGAAAAGTAAAACCACTTAAAATTATTTCTGATTTTTTACTTAACTTCTCAATTTTATTTTCTAAATACCAAGAGTTTTTTGCTCTTTTAACAAAGTATGGAATAAGGTAAAAAAATAAAATCTTAAAGAAGTTATATTTAAATTTAGGTAAAGGCGGTTCTATATCTAGTTTAAAATTTATCCCTTTAAATTCATCTAATTTATCAATATCTTTTTTGTCTGTAAAACCTGAAAACCAATAACCCCTTTCTTTGCTTAAAACAGGCCATGCCCCAATTTTAATATATCTAGAATTAATCTTTCTTTTCCAGAATAAAAATTCTTTTTTTGATCTTGCAGCAATATAGACCTCTATTCTCTTTTTATCATTTTCTAATTCTTCTTTAATTTTATTCCAATTTACCTTTTTAGGAAACTCTGACCAGAATATTATTCGCTTAAAGGTCATCTGGTGTTAATTGACCCCCATATTTAACTGTTACATGTAAATTTTCCCCACCTTTTAACATATTAATTTCTGAAACAATAAGATTATCTATCCTAGTAACGTTTATTATTGGATGAGTAAGCCTATAGGCTGTTTCATCAGGATCAAGGCCCTTTTTAGTTATTTGATGCCTCCAATTATCTGTTATCCTTAATTTATCAAACTTGACTTTCTTAAGATATTCAGGCCAATAGAAATCTAAAGTGGTTTTAACAGTTTCAAACATTGGTAATGGAACATTTATACTAAATCCTGGTTTATTATCTGGTATTTTATTTACTTTAATATCGACAAAGTGTACCCCAACAAACTTTCTTAATTCATAAGTAATCTTGGGTGTTATATCGATTAAAAATAATCCATCTTTTGTTAATGCCCTATATTCATTCTCATATATTAAATTTACTTCGTATCTATTAAACTCTTCCTTTACTAACTCTAGAAATCTTTTTATTGCTTCTTTTTCTAGGTTTGTTTTGTCAAATTTGTTTATATCGTTTATTAGCTCTTCTAATTTTTCATTTACCATTTAACATCACCTGCATTATTAACTTCTTTATTTAACAATGGTATAGAAATAAGCAATATCCATTGTATAAATTTAAGCATAAACTTCTTGCTCTGCACCTTTGATCAAATTCCAGTCAAGTTTTAATAATTGCTTAACTGCCGGATTTTTTGTATTTAGTTTATATAAATCTGATTTTCCAACCCTTCTTGTTTTTATTACTATGTTGTTCTTTTCTAACTTGCTCCAGAATGTTTGAAGCGTTGAATAGCTAACCTTAGAATTCCTTGCGATTTCTGTCAGTGGATAGTCAAATAGCTGGAATGTTATAAGAAAATCCAGGACTCTTGTTATTGGATTACTCCCGAATACTTCTACAAAGACTGTTTCAATTTCCATTTTCTTCTCCTAAGGTTTGTTAAATTTCTAATATTAGAGACATTATTAGTATTTATAAATATTTCTATTAATGTTATTATATTTCAAATATAGGAATATTTAAATATTACAACCTTTATAATTTTTGTATGGAATTTAATGATGATAAGGTAAAAGCAACTATCTTATATCATTTAAGAAGAAAAAGGATAATTGGTGGGAAGCATACAAGTTTTGATACTTTAAGAAGAGGATTCCCAATTCATTTAGGTAAAGATGTTAGAAAAATTGCTGAGGCGTTGGTTAAGAAAGGTTATATAATAAAAAAATCAACAAACTATGGTTTACAAATTTCATTAAACAAAGAAAAAATAAATGAGATTGAAGACTTTATTAAGGAGGTTTTAGGATATGATTTTCTATGAACTGCTTTGGCTTATAAATTACAAGTAAGTAATTTGAACTTTTTCTAAACGCCCAGGAAGGGATTTGAACCCTCGACCTACTGCTCTCTTCCAAGGATAGGAGGTTCGACGCCTTCTCAGTCGCTCTATCCAAGCTGAGCTACCCGGGCCTATTATTGGTTAATATTAATGTTTTTTAAAGCTTTTTAAGTATTTTAGTTACATATTTAAATGAAAAATATCTTTTAAAGTTTATGAAATGTTCTTATTGTAAAAAATCTGTAGGTAATTTAGAAGCACATATTAAAAGTGTTCATTCAACTAAAATAAAAAATAAAAAGAGAACTTCTTTTAGAAAGGGTAAATTTTAAGTTTCTATAAATACCTTTTCATAACCCCTTTTTAATAATCTTGATACACTTCTTTCAATTCTTCTAATTTCTCTTTTAGAACTTTTAGAGTCATACTTAAATTGAACTTCGGCTCTGTCATAAAAATCATCCAATCTTGCAGTAACATACGTTGAAGAATCAATCTCCATTAACATTATTATTTCAACTCTATTATGATGTCCATTACTTATAACTCTAAAATAAGGGTTTTCAGTTCTTTTGGCCTTCCTAATATGTCTTCGAAGTTGTCTTAATGTTTCTATAATAACCTTATCTTTCTTAACATGCTCTTCTATTGGAACACCAGATTTATTTTTTCTTGTATTGGTTCCATAATCAATATCGTATCGTGAGATAAAATAATATTCTTTACCGCATAATCTTACCTCTCTATTGAATGAAATAGAAGATAAGTCGTTAACAAAAGTTTCTAGATTTTGAACATATATTCTATCATCTTTTGCTTTTTCTATTTTCTTTGATAATCTAATTATTTCTTCCATGATTTTGCTCTACTAATTATATTTATAAACGTTACGTTTCTCGATAATTTATTTAGATTAATTTAAAAGAAATTTCAAGCTGTTGTTTTGACCTCTATTTTTCTTTTTTGTGTTAATGCATTCCAAAGTGATTTTCCTAATTTACTTTTCTTATGCACATTAATTTCTCCCTTTTTACTAGATGTAGAAGTAAATAAAAATACGTCATCAACATAAGTATCAACTGGTTTATTTGGTTCATCAACATAAATAACAATATATTTTCCTGTTTCTGTTATATCAAATCTAACTGGTCTTTCTTGCCCAGGTTCTTCTGTTAAAGGTCTTACATCAATATGCAATCCAAGTTTACCTTCTATTTTTTCTATATTCTTACCCTCTTTTCCAATAATCCTTGCTATATCTCTTTCTGGAATATAAACAATTGCTTTATTATCGCCTATAACTTCTGCCCTAACATTTCCTACGTGCCTCTTAAGTTCTTCTTCTATTGATTTTGCAGCTAATTGTTTTGCAGGATTAAACCTTTCACTAGCATTAACAGGTATAACAACTGTTTCCTCTCCATAACTATAAATCTCAAATTCTACTTTTTCAGTTTCAAAATCTGATACAGTAACCAAAGGCCTTGCAAGATCAGCCTCTGTCATTCCAGAAGGAACTTTAACAGTCATTTTCAAACTAAGAACCTTATTAATCATACCATTTTTAATAAATATTACAGTATCGATAACCTGAGGTATTACACCTAATTCAACCCTACCAATAAACCTTTGAATTGCATCTATCGGATTTGTTGCATGGATAACCCCTAAAAATCCTATTCCAGCTAGTCTTAAATCAGCAAATAACTTAAAATCAACTGTATTTCTCATCTCATCAAATATTGTATAATCTGGTCTAGTAAGAAGCAGGATATCCTGAATCTCTTGTGAATCAGCATGGGACAATGAATATTGTGTTATTTCATCCCTTAATATTAAATCTCTGGGCGCTTCAACTGTTTTTACTATTTTACCTTTAGAAACATAATATTCAGCTAAAGCGGCCGCTATTGTTGATTTACCCATCCCTGGGGCTCCTGCAATAAGAATTCCTTCTGCTTGCTCTATTCTTTCCTTAAGTTTTTGACTTAGTTTATAATCATCTAGGTTTAATTTACTTACAGGCTTTACAGCAGTTATTTCCCAACCATCACTAAAAGGGGGTTTTGTTATAACAATTCTATAGCTCCCTAATTGAATTATAGTACTTCCTAGTCTTTCTATTTCAATAAAACTATCTCTTCTTATTTTTGCATTTTCTATTATTTCTGTTGACATTTCTTGAATCTCTTCCTGTGTAAATGGTTTATCCCTTATTTGAACAAATTCCCAATTTCCTGGAACTCCTTTCTTTGCAAATGGAAAAACCTCTTCTTTAAGATGCACACTCATTGTAGTATTATCAAATAACTTTTCAAGCTTTAGTGGTTTTATCTTGCCTTCAGCCTGAATAAATATTGTTTTAATACCTCGAGCTTCAGCTACTTTATATTGAACCTTATCGGATGTTATTAATGTAGAATCCTCATCATGAGCCAAGGTTCTTATTAAAGAGTCTATTTCACCCAAAGAAGCATATTTTATATCAACTGCCCTAGGTCTTTGCCCACCGTATTTTATCTTAAAATCAAATTTTTCAGATAATCCTCTAAGTTTTCTTAGCTCTTCTAAACCCAAATAACCTATTGCCTTTCCTAAGTTTGCTTGGTGCTCTAATTCTGCTAAAACAGCTTCATGTACTATTAATTCGTCTATTTTATATTCCTGACCTTCAATTTTTTTAGAAAGAATACCCTCTATTAGTATACTCGTATCTGGTGTAATCCTTTCAATATGCATTTGTTTATCCATGTTAAATTAATCCTATAATTATTGGTTTATTAATATTTCCTTAGAAAAACAATGAATCCTGTATGGGCGATCATTTTTGATTTTGGTCTTACAACCTGCTCTTCTACATGCCATTCTCTTTCTAAAAGCTCAGTTGTTTTTATAAACATAAAGTTATATTCTTTTGCTTTTTTAACTAGCTCTATCACTTGGGTTATTGTTGGTAAATAAGAAACTAAGTAACTGCCATTTTTCAATGATTTTTTTGTATGCTGAAGTACCTTCCATGGTTCACTTAAATCCAGTATTATTAAATCTAAATCCTTTTCCTTAATGCCTTCATAGATATTTAACTCTTTTAAAACAACATTTTTTAATTCTAAGGATTCAAAATTTTCTTTTGCAATCTTATAGAATCTTTTTTCATTTTCATAAGTATAAACCTTTTTAACAAACTGAGATAATGTAGCTGATAAAAAACCAGAGCCTGTTCCAGCATCTAAAACCTCTGAATCTTTGTTAATATTGGTGGTTGTTAAAATAATTCCTATGTCTTTAGGAAGCATTATTGCAGGGCCTCTTTTAAGCTCTTTTAATTTATCTGAAAAACCAGCATCAAATGCATAAAAAATTTCTTCAGTATTGGATTTTATAACACCTTTAGCTTTCTTTATCTGAGATTCTTTAAGCATACCGCTTTCAGTATGTAAATCCCCATTTTCCCAGAAATATTCGTTTTCTTTGTTTATTAGAATTTTTTTAATCATAATATTGGAATAGAGTTTTCCTTTTTAAAAGTTTAGGTAAGTAAAGTAACCAAAATATTTATATACTAAAAGTAATAATACTATTACAATAAGTAATAGTGTGTTAGAGAATGAAAAATGAAAGCTGAAATAAAGATACTGAAGCTTTTGATAAGCAACAGGGAGGAAAAATTCACAATTAAAAAGATAGCTGAAAGAGCAAAAGTTAATTACCGGATTGCCTATGAAAAGGTGTCTCAGATGGAAAAAGAAGGGCTTGTAAAGATAGTAAAGATAGGCAACACCAAAGTTTGTGAGTTTACAAACAAATTTGACAAAAGTGTCTTTGAAGCAGAATATGAAAGGAAGGGAGATTTATTAAAAAATAAGGATTTTCTAGTACTTTGCAAAAAATTATCTGAACTGCAATTTCCATTTATAGCATTATTATTTGGCTCTCATGCCAAAAAAAAAGCAAACAAGCATTCTGATATTGACTTATTAACAATAGGGGGGGATGAAAAAGAAATCCGCTCAATAATATCATTATGGCCTGAAAAAATTCACCTAACATCAGTAGCTTACAAAGATTTTATCCATATGGCGAAAAGCAAGGAATTTACAGTAGTAAGCGAAGCTATTAAAAATAACATAATTTTAGTTGGAATAGAAGAATATTACAGGTTAATATCAAATGCTCAGTGAAAAAAGAATAAAAGAAGCTGAAACTAATGTAAAGTCTTACTTAGGTGAAGGATTATTGAAAAAAGCATCGGCAGACAAAAATGTAATGAATATTCTTTTAAAAAATGCAAATGAAAGCCTAAAGGTTGCAGAGGAGGTTCATCAAAAAGACCTCTCAGAATTATGGACGATAGTCTGTTCATATTACGCCATGTTCTATTATGCAAATGCTGTTCTTTTAAAGCTGGGTTATAAAGTAGGAGATAAAATCGTCCATAAAGTAACTTCAGAGGCCCTAATCGTTTATGTCAGAAAAAGATTGAAAGAATCCCTTATCGAAGAATACGAAGAAACAAAAGAAGAAGCATTAAATTTAGCAGGCATAAAAGCAGATAAAATAATAGAATCTTTTGATTTTGAAAGAAGCAAAAGGAGTTTAATTCAATATAAAACTATTGAATTTGAAAAGAAATCCAAAGCAAAAACCTCATTGCAAAGAGCAAAAGAATTTGCAAGAGAGATGGAAAAACTAATAATAGGTGAGAAATAATTTAAGTGATTAAAATGCCAATCCTCAAAGAAATTATAGACAACAGCGAAGGAAACAAATTGGTTAGTTTCCTGAATAATGTTTTCAAGGAGAATCCGAAAACAAACTTTGACATAGCAACCGCTTTCTTTAATATTCAGGCTTTCGCGATGATCTTGGAAAAAATAACCTTAGAAAAAAAGTTAGCTAATATGGGTAAGTTATATCAAGTAATTAATCATAAATTTATTTAACTATCTTATCTTGACCTATATGACAGTCTGTACATTCTTTCATCTTACAAGCCTTGCTCATATTCTTTCCAGAAATATCCACTGAAAATATAAGATCCCGGGCAGAAGAAACAATTAAGCTTGTATTTATTTCAGAAACACTTTGGTTTGATCTTAAATGTTGGCTGATTATATTTTCTATCTTAACTAAATCATGATGTATAAACATTGCAGAAACATTATTCTTCCCTGAAATAATATAACCATTTATAAAATAAGGACACTCTTTCAATGTCTTTAGTATATCAGTAGCGTTCTTGGCTGTAAAATCTACCCTGGCGACAAAAAAGTTTGTCTTTGAAAAATTAATTCCAACATTAAATGCAATAATCCCTCTTTGTTTAAGCTTATTAATCCTAACAGCAATAGAGGGTTGTGATAAACCAATGATCTTTGCTATTTCATATTGAGACATGTAAGGATCTTCCATTAAAAGAGAGGCTATTTTTTCATCCTTCTCATCTATGTTTAACTTTTCTTTTATCATCATATTTACTATTTTTCTTATACTTTATAAGTTTTTCTGTATCTTTGATATAGATTATCACTATAATGTTTATAATCAATTTAATTAATATTAACAAACTTTAAAAACCCATTTTTAATATTATAACTACAAGAGGTAAAATAAATGGAAAGCAATATCTATAATATTATTGAACAAGACAAAGCTATTATTGTTTTTATAGCAGTTTTTATAGCAATAAAGATTTTTGGATTATAACGGGAAGAATAATGGCTAAAATATTATTGCAGCATAATCGACCAGAATGTATTGGATGTAGTAGCTGTGCTGCTCTTGCCCCTGATTTTTGGATAATGTCTGAGGATAATAAAGCAGACATCAAGGATTCTAAATTATTACCCAATGGGTGGGAAGAAAAAGAAGTAGATGAAAAGGATTTACAGATTAATAAGGATGCAGCTGAATCTTGCCCTGTTAATGTTATACATATAATTGATAAAGATGGTAAGAAGATAATATAAAATGGAAAAGAAATATGTATCATTGGAAGAAGCAAATAATTTACTTCCAGAAATTGCAATTGCATTGAATAAGTTAAATAAAATTAGAACTTCTTTAGAATTAACAACAAAGATTAATATAGGCTTTGAAGATGATTATAAAGCAATAGTAAATTCAGTAAATACAAATAAATATGTGCATAAGTTAAATTATGAATTCTATAAAGTAATATCTGAATTATTAGAATTAGGGTGTGTTGTTAAGGATATTGAACTTGGTATAGCTGATTTCTATTCTAAAAACAATGGTAAGGAAATTTTCTTGTGTTGGCGCCTAGGTGAAAGTGATGTAAGTTTTTGGCATGAAGTTGGATCTAGTTTTTCAGGAAGAAAGCCTATTTCTCTACTTAAAAGGGTTTGATTATGAAAACCAAAGTAAAGTGGAATTACTGGGATAAAAAGTACTTTGACCTTGCTAAGAAAAAGAACATTCCAATAATTCTTGATTTAACAGCCTCATGGTGTCATTGGTGCCATAGAATGGATGAAGATAATTACGATAATCCAGAAGTAGCCAAGATAATAAATAAAGAATTTATTCCAATTAAAGTTGATGTTGATAAAAGGCCAGATATTACAGAAAGATATAACATGGGGGGATTTCCAACAACAGCCTTTCTTACACCAGATGGTAGTTTAATCTGGGGTGGAACTTATCTTTATCCGCATGATTTTAAACGAACATTATATGATATAATTAATAGATATAAATCAAATCCAGAAGCCTTTGCAGTTAAAGGTCTTAAGGAATTAAATTTTCCTGAAAAAGTAGAAAATGTAAATCTTGATGATGCATTGAATAATGTAATTTTAAGGATTGAAAATAGTTATGATGATTCTTATGGCGGTTTTGGTATTGAACCTAAATTTCCAAATGCAGAGATAATTGATCTTCTTTTATTTAATTACTTTAAAACTAAAGATAAGAAATGGCTTGGTATGATAACAAGTACATTAGATAATATGGCTAAAGGAATTTATGATAATGTTGATGGCGGTTTTTTTAGGTATTCTGTTGCAACAGACTGGAGTATTCCACATTATGAAAAAATGCTAGATGTTAATGCATCAATGTTAAGGATTTATTCTAATTTTTATAAGGTTACAAATAATCCAGGTTATAAGAGAATAGTATTAGGAATAATTAGTTACGTCAATAATTTCTTATATGATAAAAATTCAGCTTTTTATGGAAGCCAGGATGCGGATGAAGATTTTTATAAGTTAAATAAAAAAGAGAGATTAAAGAAAAAATATCCAAGCGTAGATAAAACAATCTATGTTAACTGGAATTGTTTAATGATCTCTTCCTATTTAAGGGCTTATTCAGTATTTAAAGAAAAATCTTATCTGGATATTGCACTTTCTAGTTTAAATTTCATTCTTAAAAATTGTTATAGCAAAGAAACAGGGATGTATCATTATTTTGATAAAAAACCCTATGAAAATGGATATTTAACAGATAACATAAATATGGTTTCTTGTTTGTTAGATACTTATGAAATTACTTTAGATAAACTTTACTTAGAAAAAACAGAAGAAATTCTGAAATTTGTAATTAAAAAATTTTATCATCAGAATTTAGCCTTTATTGATAGGTTACCAAGAAAAGACGACCTAGGATTATTGCAAGTAAGAGGAATGCCTTTAATAGATAATAGTATTGCAGCAATTTGTCTTAAGAGATTGTATAATTTAACCCTTAATGAAAGATACAGAGAATTAGCTGAAGGAATATTGAATTATTTATCTGCAGAATATAAAAACTATGGTATATTAGCTGCAATCTATGGTTATGCAATAAAGATAGTTACTTCAAAAATAATAAAACTTGAGCTTTTAGGCAGTAAAAATTCATTAAAGCCATTACATGAAGAGATATTATCTTTTTACCATCCTGTAAAATCAATAAAGTATATTGAAGATAAAAAAGAGATTAATGAAAAAGGATATGTATTAAAGAATAATATTGCTGTTTATATTTGTGGTGATAACTTCTGTAGCCCACCAATATACACAATTGAGGCCTTACAAAGAATACTGAACGAGATTTCTACTAGATAATTCGTGAGCAATCTTTAAAAATGGACCTTCTAATAAAATATATAATACCTAAAGTATTAATATATAGTAAATAAAGTGATGAAAAATGATTAATTTTGATAACTATGGTCCAGAAAAGGTTATAGAAGTATACAATGCAAAAGTAGGTATGCATGGTTTCTTAGTTGTGGATAATACAGCATTAGGTCCGGCAAAAGGTGGAATTAGAATGACAGCAACTGTTTCAGCTGAAGAGGTATCAAGATTAGCTCGTGCAATGACTTGGAAATGTTCATTAGCGGGCCTTCCATTTGGTGGGGGTAAATCTGGAATTATATTACCAAAAGGAACAGATAATAAGAAAAAAGCAGAATTAATTATTGCATTTGCCAAGGCTATTAAAAATTTATGTCCTAGTTTGTATATTGCTGGTCCTGATATAAGCACAACAGAGGTTGAAATGGGCATATTTGCTAAGGAAAACGGTCTTAAGTCTGTAACAGGTAAGCCAAAAAGAATGAAAGGAATTCCACATGAATTGGGAAGTACAGGGTTAGGTGTTTCTCACGCAACTTTAGTAGCTTTAAGTCATATGAAAAGAAATGTTAAAGGAACTACAGTTGCTATAGAGGGTTTTGGGAATGTTGGCTGGTTTGTAGCTAAATTTTTAAGCCAATGGGGCGCAAGATTAGTAGCTGTTTCAGATTCGAAAGGTGTTATTTATAATAAATCAGGTTTAGATTTTAAGAAATTAGTTAAGGTAAAGAAAGAAAAAGGAACTGTTACTGAATATGGTTCTGGTAGTGTATTACCAACACAAGATATTTTAAAGGTAGATGCAGATATTTTAGTTACAGCTGCAATTCCCGATTTAATAAAAATACAAGATGTAAATAATATGAAGTTTAAGTTAATTGTTGAAGGTTCTAATATACCAACCACACCAGATGTTGAGGATGCTTTATTTAAGAAAAATGTTTTAGTTATTCCTGATTTTGTAGCTAATGCCGGCGGTGTAATTTCATCTTATGTTGAATATATTAATGGAACAGTTCAAAAGATGTTTAGGGTAGTTGAAGAAAAGATAACTAAAAATACATCGTTAGTTTTAAAAGAGGCTGATAGATTATGTATTAAACCCAGAGATGCTGCATTTAACATAGCAAAGTCAAGGGTAATGAAGAAATGTAAAACATGTTTATAGGAGGCTAAAATGTTTTGGAAGCTATTATTCGGAAAAAAAGAAGAGAAAAAAGAAGAAACTCAAGAAACTAAAATACCATTATCTGTTCGTGTTATTAAAGAAACATCAGAAGATCATGAGGATGCTAAATTTGTTCCTTTGTCTAATATAGGTACTAAACAACATGATGATTCTGAGAAAGGAAAAATAACAGCAGATATGACTATTGGTGAACTGGTTAAAAACTATCCTGGATCAGAGCAAATTTTAACTAATTATGGTGTTCATTGTGTTGGTTGTCATGCAAATCCCTTTGAAACAATATCACAGGGAATTCTAGGGCATGGTATTAGTCAAGATAAATTAGATCAGCTTATTAAGGAATTAAATGAAAAATTAGTTGATAAAAAAGAGACTAAGAAAAGAGTAGTTCAGGTTAGTAAAGGGAAAAAGCTTAAAAAAGCCAAGAAGCGTAAAAAGTAGTTAATGGATTCGTTATATTTTGGAACTGCGGGAATACCTTTAAGCACAAAAAGACCTTGTACAACAGTTGATGGTGTTAAAAGGGTTAGAGAGCTTAATTTAGATGCTATGGAACTGGAGTTTGTTCATTCAATAAATATAACTGAACAAAGGGCCCCAGAAGTTAAAAAAGCAGCTCATGAAAATAATATTAAACTAACATGTCATTCTCCCTATTATATTAATCTTAACTCTACTAATGATAGGATATATAATTCAAGTTTAAATTTTATAATTAAATCGGCTAAAATTCTTGATTTATGTGGTGGTTGGAGCTTATGTTTCCATGCGGGGTACTATCAGAAAAGTGATGGTAATGTAACATATGATAAGATTAAAGAAGGTGTTAAAGAAATATTAAAAGAGTTAAATGGTATTAAGGTTTGGATAAGACCTGAAATAAGCGGTAAATTAGTTCAATTTGGAAACTTAAATGAATTAATTAAGTTAAGCCAAGAATTAGAACAAGTAATGCCTTGTATAGATTTTTCACACTTACATGCGAGGAGTAATGGAAAATATAACACTTATGGTGAATTTTCTTCTATTCTTGAAGATATTGAGAAAGGTTTAGGTAAAGAGGCTTTGAATAACATGCACATACATCTCTCTGGAATTGAATATGGGGAGAAAGGAGAAAAACATCATTTAACTTTAGATGAATCTGATATGAATTATAAAGACTTAATTAAGGCCTTTAAGGAGTTTAAAGTAAAGGGAGTTGTTGTTTGTGAAAGTCCTAGCATAGAAGATGATGCATTGCTGTTGCAAAAAATATATAAGCAGGTTTAATTATTAATAGATAGTATTAATATTATAAAGCATTGGAGGTAGTAAAAATGGATGACACTGAAAGTTAATTGGAGGTTAGAATGGAATTTGACATATGAGGAAAATGGATGATATAGAAAGTTAGGAGGAATTAAAATGGAATTTGATATTTAAAAATGACAATAACTTTAACAGAAAATGCTGCTAAAAAGCTGGAAGAATTATTAAAGAAGGCTGTTGATGAAACCAAAGACAATTTTGATGGTGTAAGATTAAGCGTTATTGGTGGCGGTTGTTCTGGTTTTTCATATGGTATGGCTTTTGATAAGTCTAAAGAAAAAGATAAGGTATATGGAAGTTATGGAATAAAAGTTTTAGTTGATTCAAAGAGCTACATTTATTTAAATGGTGTTGAAATAGATCATGTTGAAGGTTTAATGGGTGGGGGATTTACCTTTAAGAATCCTAATTCAAAAGGAACTTGTGGCTGTGGGTCTTCTTTCAATGTATAATATTACCAAACTTCTTTTTTAATTCTTTCACTAGCTATCTTGAATTCATTCTTTAATATAGAAATTGTATTTTCAACCATGCTTGTAGGACCACAAAGGTAAACTAAAGAATTTGCTAGGTTACTTACCTTATCTAATTTCTCTTTGTCTATTCTACCAGTTTCACCATTCCATTCATAACCATCTGGTCTGGTGATTGTATTAATTATTTTTATTTTACCTTCTTTAGCTATTTCTTCCAATTCTTTTCTATAAATTATATCATCTGGTGTTTTACTACTGTAAATTAATGTTGCATTTACATCTAAACCTTTATCCTTAATATATCTAATAATGCACATCAAAGGAACAATACCAGAACCTCCGCCAAGTAAAACCAAATCCTTTCCTAAGTCTTCGTGATAATAAAACTTTCCATGTGGTCCATCAATCTTAACCTCAATACCGTCATTAAGTTCATCTACCAAGTATCTTGAAACAAAAATTTCTTTTTTAACCGTAACATCAATATAATTTTTCTCTAATGGTGAAGAAGCTATCGAAAATGCTTTCTTAACAAGACCACCTTCCTTTATTGGTGTATCTATCTCTTTTAAATTTTTAGCAGATTCTATGCACCATTCTTTAGGTAAATCAATCTCAAACATTATAAATTGTCCAGGCAAAAACTCAAATTCTTCTTTTAAACCTAACCTAATTGTTTTAGTATCATGGGTTTCTTTTATTATTTTAGTCACAGGAACATTAATGATCTTTCTTTTAGGCATAATTATCATATTCTTTTATTATTTTTATAATATTCGTTTATTTTTTATAAACAAATTTAATATTGCAAAAGACTCTTTTAAACTTTGTGAAACTTCAATATTTTTCTTATATGATTTGAAATAGTAAACTTTAAATAGCTTTACAATATTAGTAAAATAAATGAAAAAGTATATTAAAGAAAAATTTTTAGCATTTGGTGGGAGTTTTTCAGGGGTCTTAAGTTTCTTAGGGTCTTATCAAATTTGTCATAATCTATGTATGATATTAATAACCATTCTGGCCGGTATTGGCATAGTATTAAAAGGTATGCCACTACTTTTCCTTCAAAAAGTTGCAACACCCTTTTGGACAGTGGCAGTTTTGATATTGTTTATCTTAATATTTTTAAAATTAAAAAATAAGGTATGTGTTTCAAATAATAATCTATTTTTTAATTCAGGGTTAATAATTGTTGGATTTCCATTTAGGTTGTTTGGTAATTATTTAATTTATTTTTGGGTTATAGGTGTGGTAATTACTTTATTGAGTATAATAATTTTTGTAAGGAGTAAATTTAGGGGCAATAAAAAATGACTGATAAATTTTATGATAGTATGATTTATATGGTTTTAGTATTAGCGATGATTAGTTTGATTTTTACATTTTATGTTATAATAAAACCTATTGAAACTAATAATAGTATGCAAGTTATTGGACTGGCAGTTAATTCTATAAAAATGGGATTTACCCCATTCGATGTGCAATTAGCAAAAGGATTTATGGATAAGAATGATGATGGAATGTGTGACTTCTGTGGAATGAGAATAGAAGATTGTATTGCTTCAGGAATGATGCAGTGTACCATGGATCCTAATGCAAAAATCGGATTACTTAGGTCAAACCACAAACATGCAGATTTTAAATTGTTTATAAATAATAATCCAATAAATTTTGTAAATAAGCAAAATTACATGAGAAGTATGATGTTGCATCTTGATGAGAATCTAAATCCAGAAGATTCTAGTGGTGTATTACATATGCATGCAACTGGGGTTCCTTTATGGTTATTTTTTAGAAGTATTGAATTTAAACTTCCAAGTTCAATAAAGATTTATATCAATGGGAAATTAAATTCTAATGGCCTTGATTATGTATTTAAAGATAAAGATAAATTATTATTGACAGATGCAAATGATGAGTTTTTAATTAGACAGCAGCTTGAATCTGTAACAAACTATGCTAGAGATCACAATGACAAAGCATAATGGGGTTCTATCAAATTGAAAAAAATATTTATCCTTTTTATATAAGAATTATTTTATCCTAATAACCTCAAGATTCTTAGGCGCAGCTGTTTCTACCCTCTGAATTCTGTGTATAGAACTTGCTAGGTCTAGGCATTTTGAACTTTCACCATGTACTATTATTATCTTTTTAGGCCTTGGTTCTAATTGATGCACCCAGTTAAGCAATGCATTTCTAGAGCTATGTCCTGAAAATCCCCTAATGATATGAACCTCCATCTTTACATATACCATATCAGGTTTATCAGAATATCCTAAATTGATATCCCTTTCACCATTCTGAAGTCTTCTTCCTAATGAACCCTCTCCCTGATATGATGTTAGGACTAAAACATTCTTTGGATTTTCTGCAAGATTCCTAAAGTATTCTAAAGCAGGCCCACCTTGCAACATTCCAGAGGTTGCCATAATTATACATGGTTCACCGGATTCAATTACGTCTTTCATTTCTTCTTGAGATCCAACTTTCTTGAAGATATCACTTAAGAATGGATTTTCATCACGGTGGAATATATTTCTTTTAACCCTGTTATTAAAGAAATCTGGATAAGTAGTATGTATTGCAGTTACCTCCCAAACCATTCCTTGTATGTAAACAGGAATCTTTGGAATTAGGCCTTCTCTTATTGCCCTCTCAATTATTAACATTACTTCTTGAGATCTACCCACACCTAAAACAGGCATTAGTACCTTTCCTTTTTTTGCAACAGTATCCTTTATTATATCTAAAAGATAAATTTCGCTTTCTTTTCTTGAAGGGACAATATCATCTTTTCCACCATAAGTTCCCTCCATTATTACTGTTTCGAGCCTAGGGAATTTTGTAGCAGCAGCGCTAAGCAAATTAGAATTTTCAAAATTAAAATCAGCTGTGTATAGTAAATTATGTAATCCGTTGCCGATATGTAAATGAGCCATAGCGCTTCCTAAATTATGTCCGGCATTATAGAATGTTAATCTTACATCAGGCGTTATATCTGAAACCTCTTCAAAATCTAGACAGATAGTATGTTTAACCATGTTCTTTATATCACTAGCAGAATAAAGCGGTTTTTCAGCTTCTTTATGTGCAATACCTATTAGATCTAAACATAACAAAGCACCAATATCTCTTGTAGGTGCGGTCATGTATACTGGCCCATCATAACCCATCTTAAACAAGTATGGCAGGAAAGCAATATGATCAACATGAGGATGTGTAATAACAACAGCATCAACATCATTAATATTAAATTCAGGTGCATCTAAATATGGAAATTGATTTGTTCCAGAAGCAGCTACATCTATACCACAATCTAATAATACCCTCGATTCAGGTGTTTGTAGTAAGAAACATGATCTTCCTACCTGTCTTGATGCCCCAAGAAAAGTTACCCTAACCCATTCATTTTTCCTTTCTCTTTTCCAGCCGTCATATATTCTTTTACCTACTCTATGAAGAAACTTCTTTCTAAAATCATCATTTTCATAAAGAACATATCTTATAGTTTCAATTAACTTTGATCTTATTGCTGGGGTTCTTTTAATTAATGGTATCCATAGTGTTCTTTTCTTTATTTCTTTTAATAATTCACCTTGTTTACCAATAGCTATTCCAGGTTTTTCAGCTTCTATAATTACTCTTGATCTTTGTGCATCAAATATTATTTCTGAGATTGCAGCCTCTTTAGGTATTATTTCTTCAATTACCTTTTTAGCCTTCTCTAGTTCCATACATATGCTAGGGTCTGGTCTAAGCTCAACCCTTTTTTTAATGTCATCAACTATGCTTTTAATAACACCATTAGTATTAAATAGAAAATCCTTATTTTTTGTATATAATACTATATTTGCCCCTTCAAATAAGGCTTCGCTTATATTTGCATCTTCTGGCAGATGTTTAAGTACTTCATCTAATATGTTTACCATTTTTTCTTAAGTTTTATAATCCTGAATAAAGAATTTCCCTTTTAATTAAAATTAAATTTGTAATTTTGTTTCTATTTCTCTCTCTAACACTTTTTTAACACCGTCTTTTGTTATTGTAAATACATCTATTCCATTACCTGAGGCAATATCCCTTTGTAATGCAGTATTAATAGCCTTAACTGCAAGTTTTACCCCATCATTTACACTCATGTTTTTAGTGTAGCTTGATTCAAGAACACCTATTGCGAAAGGACTACCAGACCCATCAGATTCATAATCATCAGCTGTAGTAATACTACCATCAACACCCAAATTATACAGATAAAATCCTGTATTGTCTTTTCCAGCTAAAAGAAAACCAACTATTCCAGGAACAACTGAAAATCTTCTAATATTATGATAAACCAAACTGCCTAATAAATTTGCAGCTTCTTTAACACTAGGCTCTTTACTCCTTCTAATAGAGTTTAACTTTAATTGAGCCTTTATTATCTTTATTATTAATTGAGCATCTGAAACTAAACCAGCCATTGTAACTGCAATGTTATTTGTTATGGGAACTACTTTTTCAAACTTCTTACTGCTAATCATGTAACCAGCAGTAGCCCTTCTATCGGCAGCTAGTACTATTCCATCCTTACATACAATTCCAACAGTTGTAGTTCCTGTCTTAACTAAGTTTTCCTTATCTTTCATTATATTTTATCACCATTAAGTCTTATAGAATCAGTCACAGTTATTCTTTTTTAAAAATTAAATAGTATTTAAAGCTTTCGAATCACTGCGTTGGTGCAACCCTCAAGAATAAGCAAAAAATAATGTTGCATTCTGTCAACATTATGTGCTATTAATTTGCTTATCAATTCAACTTTTTGTGTTGCATTAGTTCTATTTCTTAAAATAGAACCA
>Ga0209515_10002927_pt1 | contig 25132 bp, 21 predicted proteins | sample Subgroupgradi54m_FD_187454 | JGI IMG/M metagenome (GOLD analysis project Ga0209515, IMG submission 187454) | Subsurface groundwater microbial communities from S. Glens Falls, New York, USA - GMW60B uncontaminated upgradient, 5.4 m (SPAdes)... ... | reverse complement strand
AGTTATATTTTCGCTATTAGTCTGGATAGTTAGTTCAGGGGAATCAGGTGGTTCATAGGGATTATTTGTATCAATCCCTATAAAGTTTTTGATTTCTCCTTTTAGTGTTTTTTTGTATAACCCTTTGACATCTCTTTCTATACATTTTTCAATTGGACAATGTATAAATATTTCTGTATATTCTTTTCCTATTATCTTTCTGTTCATCTCGCGGTCTTGCCGATAAGGAGAGATTACAGGGATAAGAACATAATCGTATTTTGGTTCCATCTCTTTGGCAAGATTTGCAATAAGCCTATTATTTTCTCTAATATCTTCTCGGGTGAAGCCTAAATGTGTGGTTAATTTATTACGGATAACATCTCCATCCAAAATTTCTACTTTTTTATTTCTTTTTTCAAGCTCTCTTTTCATCTCTAAAGCGATAGTACTTTTTCCAGAACCAGATAATCCTGTGAACCAAATTACTTTTGACATATTATGCTTGTTTATCTGTTATTTCTTCTCTCTTTTTTTGATGAAAATAAAATCCATATAAAGTTATATAAATTACTGTTGTAATTATGGCAATGATATATTTGATGATAAGCGGGGTTTGAGCTATACGATAGGCATATATTAAAGCAATACTATTGGCTATGAGAAAAATGATAAACAGTAATAAACTTACGCCACGTGTGTCTTTTGTTTTGATAGTTTTGATCATCTGGGGAATGATCATTACGGAAAAAAGAAATGTAGCCGTCCAGCCAAGAATTTGTGTTGTATCCATATTTATAAATAATGCTTATTCTACTCTTTAATGAATATTTTTTCTCCATTCTTTGATGCATCTAGTATGAGTTTACTTATCTCGGGACGCATAAACCATTCAGGGGGAGCGGTTTGCTGTTCAAACATTTTTCGCGCATCCGTTCCACTAATGTGAAGTTTATCCTCTTCGGAGTGTGTTGAGCCATCTATCTCCTGGATGTATTTTTGTTGATTTTTTGAATAAAACACTTGGTCGAAGCGGATAGGGGTTATACCAATATCGGGAAAGCGATCAAAGATATTGTGTGATGCTTTCGGGTGATAAAAGTTTCCTACACCTGTATGATCTCTTCCTACGATGAAATGACTGCAGCCAAAATTTTTCCGGCAGATGGCAGTAAATAATGCTTCTCGAGGACCGGCATAGCGAGAGTATGAAGCAAATGTGGAAAATATTACTTTATTTTTGGGATATAATTCTTTTACCATTAATTCATATGATCTGATGATATATTTTGCGTTGAAGTCTCCTATTTTTTTCTTTCCAACAATTGGATGGATAAATAAGCCGTCGCAATGTTCTTGTTCCATTGCTTGGAGTTGTATCCATTCATGGCTGCGATGTATGACGTTTCGGGTATGGAAGCCAACGACTTTCGCCCAGCCGCGTTCTTCAAAGAGGCGTCTTGTTTGTTTGGGGGTTAATTCGTATTCTTTGTATTCATTTTGTCGACGTTTAATTAATGTGATGGGCCCTCCCAATAGAACTGGTTTGAGATCTTGGATTATTTTTACGCCGGGGTGTGCAGGATCATCTGTGCCATATAATTTGGTTATCATTTCTTTTTTATTGTAATTGAACTTATCGGTTAGTTTGAGAAGCGCGAAGGGTTCATTTTTTTCATCAAGAAGAGTTATATTTTCTCCAATAGTTAATTTTGATGCTTGTTCTTCATTGATGTCTAAAATAATGGGTATTGGCCAAACAAGACCATTTGCAAGGCGCATTCTATCGAGAACGGATTCAAAATCTTCTTTTCCCATAAAACCTTCTAAAGGACTATATGCACCAATGGCAATTTGTTCTACATCACGCTGGATATTTTCATTAATGTTAATTTTAAAGAGGGTGTTAAGATATTCTTTCTCAATTGGTTCTTTAGCTATTCGTTCAATTAATTTTCCACCATGAGGTGAGATTAGTGAAGAAAACATGTTAAAATCAAGAAGATAGTTATTTTTTTCTAATGTCTCTACGAATTTATCTTCTTTATGTTGAAATTCTTCCACGTTTACTAGTTGAGCGTGCTTGATGAGTTTATTGAGCATATTAATACATTCCATGGGATATTTTCCAATAGCAGTTTCAGCGGCAAGAGCAAGGCCTTGGGCGCCGTCAACAATGGTGTTGATTACGTCATGGACTTCGGCTCGAGTGGGTTTTTTCTGTGTGACCATGGTTTCAAGCAGATTTGTGGCAACGAAAACGCCAACACCATATTTTTTTGCTTTATTGATAATTATTTTTTGGGTTAAAGGAATTTTTTCAATTGGAATTTCTTTGCTTAAATCGCCGCGGTCGATTAAGAGGTAGTCGGACTTTTTGATTATTTCATTAAGATTTTCAAGGCCGTCGATGCATTCAATTTTTGAAATGATTTTCATAGTGTTTTGGGTGGCGCGGCGAACTTCATCGACGGCAGGTCCAGAACGCATGAATGAGGCGGCAATGTAGCTAATTCCTTCTTCAATGCCGATTTTTATTGATTCGTAATCTTTTTCTGATAAAGTAGGAAGAGTTAGTTTATGATTGGAAACGGGGTCGATAATGACGGCTTTGTTTTTGCCAAGGGTTCCGCCAGTGATGGCTTTTGCGGTGATGTAGCCTTGGTTTATTGTAGAGGTGTCAGAGATTCTGAGAATAACGGTGTCGAAGTCAATGTGAATTAGGTCGCCAATTTCTAATTGTGGTATGATAATTAAAGGTGTGAGGTTAATGTTTTGTTGGTTACCTATTATTTTGGTGGTATGGATTTTTATCTCGTCGTTGTCTTCTAATTGAATTGTGGGTGTGTTTAATTCACCGGTGCGGACTTGCGATCCTTCGGTATCGATAACGAAAGGAATTCCAACTTTTTTGGCGAGTTTGATGCTATATTTTAATTGGTCGATGTTGGAGTGCGACATATTGACACGAACAAAGTTTACTCCTTTGTCTTTGATTTTGAGAAGAGAATTTTCATCCCAAGTAGATGGGCCAATAGTTACAATGATTTTTACGGTTTTTTCGTCGTTCTTATGATTATTGTTATTATTCATATTCCACCATTTTTTGTTTATGTTTTATTTTGCTTCCTTTGCTCTATTTGTGCACTAATATATTTATTAGAAAATGGGTTTAAAAGGGTTGTGGAAGTGTGACTTCTCGACTTTTTTTATTTCTTAAGCATATCTGCAAGGAAACCAAAGAGGATGGTTTGCAAGCCGAAAACTAAAAGGATCATCATCAAAAAAAGTAGGCCGATATGACCTTTAATTCCACTGGTAAAATGGATATAGACAAAGTGCAGGCCAATTAAAAATCCCAACCCAAATCCGATTAGGCCTATTCTTCCAAAAAAAGTAAGTGGTTCATAATCACGGTAAATACGAAAAATATTGATCCATGCTCTTACAGCATATTGCAGCGGGTTTTTGAAGAGCCGACTATCTCTGGTTTTTCGGGCAATGATGGGAATTTCAGTAATTTTAAAGCCTTGTTTTGCGGCTTTGATGATTTGTTCTTGGGTATAGGTGAAGGTGTTGATGTAATTAATTTCACGCGCGACTTCAGCGGTAAAAGCACGATAGCCGGTTGTTGAATCGGTTATGTTTACTTTTGTTAATGAGGTGATGACTTTGGAAAAAGCGATATTACCTACGCGTTTGAGCAGAGGCATTTGTTCAATTTTACCTTGAAATCGAGAGCCTAGAACTAGGTCGTAACCAGATCGAACCATTTCAATTAGTTGAGGGATGTGTTGAGGATGATATTGTCCATCAGCATCAGTGTGAACAATGATGTCAGCGTTAAGATTCAGGCATTCTTTCATTTCGTTGCGAAATGTTTGGGCTAAGCCAAGATTTCTTTTGTTCGATATGACTATCGCACCGTGTTTTGTTGCGACTTCAATTGTTTTGTCTTTAGATCCGTCGTTAAGAACGAGAATTTGGTACTTGTAGGTGTGTTTGTTCATGACTTGTTTAATTTCTTCGAGAACGAACGGAAGTGTTTTTTCTTCGTTATAGGCCGGGATGGAAATGACTATCTTTGGTCCTGTTGGTTTTGAGATGGGGGTTTCTTGTTTCATTGTAGGTGGATAATTCTATTTTCTTGGGCTGATTTTAAAAGGTTATTGGCGATTTGTAAGCTTTTGAGGCCGTCGTATCCCGTGATGAGGGGCGGGGTGTTTTCTTTGATACATGTGATGAAATGTTCAATTTCTTGCTGGAGTGGTTCTTTTTTTGCGACGATGATTTTTTTCATTTCGCCTTCGGTAACACTTTCCCAGTTGTCGGAAGTGAAAGAGTTGTTTTGATAGAAATATAATTCTTGATCGAGGTAGTTTACATGGAACATGCCTTTTTTGCCAAAAATTTGTAATTGACGAATTTTTGTGGGCGAGAGGTAGTTGATGTTGAGAATGGCGTGGACACCATTTTTATAGGTAATTAAGCTGGTGACGGCGTCTTCATGGGTGGGGTGGAGTTTTTGCTGGGTTTGGGCGTAGAGTTGCTGGGGGTCAGATTCAAGGAGGTAGTTGATGATGTCGATATCGTGAACGGAGAGGTCAATGATGACGCCAACGTCGGTGATTCGTGTGGGAAATGGGCCGACACGTTCGATGTTGATTTTGTAGATTTCGCCAAGGTCGCTGTTGTTTAGACGTTCTTTTAGTGCGGTGATGGCAGTGTTGAAGCGTTCGATGTGACCGATCATTAAAGTAATGTTGTTTTTATTTGCGGAGTTGATGATTTCTTGGGCTTCTTGTTCGGTTGAGGCGATGGGTTTTTCGAGCAGAAGATGTTTTTGGTGTTGTATGCAGGCGAGGGCAACTTCTTTGTGGAGAGATGTGGGGACGGCGATGGAGATGGCGTCAATTTGTTCTTTTTCTAACATTTCGTGATAATTTTGGTAATAGGGAATGTTATATTTTTTTCCAATTTTTTCGGCATTTGGTTCGTAGTTATCCGAGACGGCGACAAGATGGGCGTTTTCAGAATGGAAATAGATTCGGGCGTGATTTTGTCCCATACTGCCAACGCCGATGACGGCGACACGGAGAGGTTTGTTTTTTGATTGTGTTTGTGGGAGTGTCATGGTTGGTTTGTATTTGTGGCAATTTCTTTGATAGTGGTTACGATGTGATGTAGATCTTGTTCTGTTACTGAGGGGTGTACGGGAAGGGAGAGGACTTCATTTGTGATGGTTTCGGTTATGGCAAATGTGGTTTGGTTGTGCGTAGGGTAGGCGTTTTGTTTATGAATAGGAACGGGATAGAAGATGGCGTTGCCGATGCCGTGTTGGGTGAGGAGTTGTGAGAGTTCGTTTCTGGTTTTGGGAAAGTCTTTGGTGATTTTAATTGTGTATTGATGAAAGACGTGGCCAGGTGTTATTTTTGGTGGGATGATGCCTGGGATATTTTGCAGATGTGTTGTGAGGTAGGTTGCATTTTTTATTCTTGCGGTGTTGAATTGGTTTATTTTTTTGAGTTGTTCTATACCGATTGCGGCGGCGATGTCGGTCATACGGTAATTGTAACCGAGATGGTCATGATAATATCTTTTTTCAGAACCGTGTGAAATTATTTTCCTCAGTTTTTTTGCGATAGTGTCGTCGTTTGTGGTGATCATGCCACCTTCGCCGGTGGTGATATTTTTTGTGGCGTAGAGTGAGAAGCAACCTGTACCAAATGAACCGGCTTTTTGATTGTTGATGTGGGCGCCGTGGGCTTGGCAGGCGTCTTCGATGATGATGAGGTTATGGGATTTTGCGATTGCTTGAATTTTTTCCATGTCTGCAGGGTTGCCATAGAGATGAACGGGCATGATGGCTTTTGTATTTTTGGTGATGGCTTGTTCTATTTTGTTTGGGTCGATGTTAAATGTGTTGGGATCGATATCAACGAAAACAGGTGTTGCGCCCGTCATTTGAATAGTATTTGCGGTGGCGATAAATGAGAAGGGAGAGGTGATGATTTCGTCGCCATTGCCGATGTTGTGAGCGAAAAGTGCAGCATGTAGGGCGGTTGTGCCATTCGATGTGGCGATAGCGTGTTTGGTCCCTACGTAATTCGCGAAGGCTTGTTCAAATTCTTTGACTTTTGGGCCTTGGGCGAGGAAGCCTGAGTCTAGCACACTCAAAACGGCTTGTTTTTCTTGTTCGCCGATCAATGGTTTGGCGATAGGAATCATAGATGAGAAGGTCAGAATTTTGGTTTATAAAGGTTGGGGAACTCTATTAAATGTTTTTAGAAGTCTAACGAATCTATTTTTGAGATGTTAGGGAGTAGTTGGTTGGGGTGGTATTGTTGCAGTAGTTCTGTTGTTCGCATTCCGCCGGTGATGGCAATGTATTTTATTCCTACTTTTTGACCTATTTGCATTTCTTCTTCGGTGTCACCAATAATGATCGAATTTTGATTGAAGAATTTACTTTTAGTGACGGCGTCGTATTTAGTTTCTGTTTCGTTACAAATATATACCTCATCAAATAGAGGGAGTATGTTTAATTGTTGTAGTTGGTTTATGGCGTTTTCTTTGTTTTTTCTATTTGTGATAAGAACTATCCAATTCTCTGTTTTTAGTTGAGTTAATTTGTTAAAGCATTTTGAAGATATTTTATCTAACAACAGATATTTTTCTGTTTCAATCAATTCTTCTCTTTTTGCAAGATATCTCTCAATTAATTCTGGATTAAGAATTGATTTTATGATTTCTGTTTCGGGTATCTTTTCCTTTTTTAATTTGGTATATTGTTCAAGAGTGTACGTTGTGGAGTGATTTAGACTTGATATTATATCTTGATGTACTTTATATAACCGAGGGAATACGTTTAACAAAGTTCCATCAAGGTCGAAAAAGAGAGTTTTTCTTTTTTTAAACCATTCTATCTCCTGTTGTATCCCTTCTTTGAATGTTGTTTTTGGGTGATATTTGAATTTTTGAATTAATTTTTCTATATTAAAAATATAATCTATTTTTTTGGTTGAGGTTTCTTGATGGATGGGGGTAAAGTTATGGTTAAAATGAGTGCATATCTCTTCTGCAATTTCTGTTATATTTTTACTTTGACCGCTGGCAAGGTTATACACTCCTTCTTGTTTATTCTCTATTGCCTCTTGAATATAATTCACTGCGTCTTCTATGTAAATGAAATCTCTTTGGTCTTCTCCTGTTCCATATATAACCGGTGGTTTATTTTGTAGAGCATTTAATATAAAATTAGGGATGGCTCGTTGGATTGTTTCGCCTGGGCCGTAGGTGTTTGTTAAGCGGAGGATGGTTAGTTTTATATTCTTTTTTTGGCAATAGACTTGAAGGTATTTTTCTGCGGCAACTTTACTTGCACCATACATTGATAGGGGGTTTAATGGATGGTTTTCGGTGATGGGAAGTTGGCAGGGGATGCCATATACTTCGCAGGTGCTGGCGAAGATGAAGTGGGTGCATTGTGGGCTGTTCTCAATTAAATTTATCGTGGCAAGGAGGTTCTGCTCAATTGATTGTTTAAACTCGTCTTGATCTTTTTTTTTTGGAACAAATGCGGCGAGGTGTACTATGGTTTCAATTTGATTTAGAATTTGATGGGATTTTTCTATTTTTTTTATATTTACAAGATCAATTTGAAGGGGTATCACTTTTTTTTCTTTTATAAGATTTGTCAGTTCTGTTGATTGATTTCTAAATATTACTACAGGCTTTTTGTCTTTACTTACTTTTTGTGTAAGCGCTAGACCAATATGGCCGTTACATCCTGTAATTAATAGTTTGTTGATCTCAGACATTTTTCTTTCGTTCTTCTAGAATTTTAACTGGTGATTCTATCTCTTCTACGGTTGTTAAAATTGGTTTGAAATCCATGCCGCGAATCCACGCTATGTTATCTTTGAGGGGATTTATTTTTTTTTCAAATTCGGGGATTTCCTGATCTATGGCAATTTTTAATAGAATATAAGGCATATTCAAACCAGCTTGGGTAAAGAATTCGTGGGTTGTGAAGAAACGGCCGATATTTATTTCAGTGGGGTTGGGAATGCCGTTGTTGTCATAGGTTAAATCAACGGAAAAGATTCCTTGAGGATTTGGGTCGATAGCAAGAACGGTTGCTTGGGCGATTTTGTCTAATTCAGGGTCAGAATAGGTGATACCAGTTCCCGTGGCACCACTAATGCCCGAGGGAGATACTTTTCCCAATTCCCAATATAATCGTTTTCGGCCTTGGGCGAGAATAAGTTTTCCTTCATGCCAGATAGACATCCAAGTGACAGAATCAGGGCGTAAGCATTCGGCAGCAGTATATGTGCCCCAGCCTTTTTTAAAGTCAAGCCAGGCTTTGGCGGTTTTGTAGTCTTCTGCAGCAAGTGAGCCACGACCACCAGCACCAGTGGTGTCACGAATCCAGATTTTGTGGCCATATTTTTCAAATGCTAAATGTAAATCATTTTCATCTTTAATCATCATGGTTTGCGGTTGTTTTATGCCTTGTTGCTGCCAGCGTTTATACGATTCAAATTTGTCTAAACATATTCTTACTGTTTCTTTTGAAGGAAGGAAGGTTTTACAATTTAGTTGTTCTCGTTTTTCGGAGATTACACTCATTTCTGTGTCGTTTTGTATATGAATAAATTCGCAACCAGTTTCTTTAATAATTTGGTTTAGGATGGGGATATAGGTTTTGTCGTGTGCTTCTGGTACGAGGAATTTTTCGTCTGTTTCTGCGCGTTGCAGATAATATTTGTTACTATCTGTACCAACAAGGTGGATTTTTTCTGGAGCGGCACGAAGTGAGCGAGTGAAATTTACGGCGGGACTGCCGCCAGCGCCAGTTACAAGTATTTTTTTCATGGTTGTTATACCTCTTTTTTTGTTTATTTTAATCTTTTGTTATTTTTATTTTTGTTCCCTATTCTTATTATTGTGGGATTATTTTCTCTTTTATGATCTTTATGATGTTTTGGCTTATATCTTTTTGAAAGTGAAATGGGATATTTTTTATTTTTTGCAGTTGGGTTTCGTCTTTTATTAAGAGGGCCGCGTGCTGAATGATGTTGTCTTGTTGTTGGCCAATTAATTTTATTTTTCCCATTTCTACGTATTCATTAATTTCGATGTTTGTTCTTGGTACGAGGATGGGGATGTTTAAGAAGACGGCTTCTTGATATACACCTCCTGAATCGGTGATAATAAATCGAGCATTGGATAGTAAATTTATAAATGGGATATAGCTTGGTGGGGTGATACATTTTATTTTTGGTGAAAGAGTTAGGTTGGCTTTTTCGAGGGCGTTTTTTGTTCGGGGGTGGAGAGAAAAGACAATATCAATTTGTTCGGAGAGGGTGTTTAGGGCCTGGGTGATATTTTTTAAATGGTGGATATTATTCGTGTTTTCTTCGCGATGAATGGTTGCGACGATATAATTTTGAGGTGTAATATTTAAATTATCAAATAAGAATTCTGGAGTTGTTTGTTTTGCTCGTATACATGCTTCTTCAAGGATGTTGCCGACTTGATGGATTTGGGTTGTGTTGAAGCCTTCTTTTATGAGATTTTGGGTGCTTTCGTTGTCGATTGTTAAGAGTAGGTCAGAACAGTGATCAGCTACGATGCGATTGATTTCTTCCGGCTGAGTGCGGTTGCGTGAGCGGCAGCCGGCTTCAAGATGGATTACTTTGGTGTGTTTTGTTGCGGCAATGGCGCCGGCGAGAGTTGAGTTTGTGTCGCCAAAAATGAGAACAGCATCTGGTTTTTCTAGGAGTATTATCTTTTCGATTTCTTGGATCATTTTTCCAGTTTGTTCGCCATGGTTTCCTGAACCAATGTTTAGATGATAATTGGGCTTGCGCAATTTTAATTCTTCAATAAAAATTTCATTTAATTCGCGGGAATAGTGCTGCCCGGTGTGGATTATTATATTCTGGAATTCCTGGTCTAAGAGCGGTAATAAAGGGGAGAGTTTAATTAATTCTGGTCGAGTTCCTAAAATTGTGATTATTTTCATAATGATCTTGATTTATTATTATCACTCTTATTATTATTATTAAATTGGCTTTTTAGTTATTTTATATCGGAGTATTCTTCCCATTAGTTTAGCATGGCTTACAATGGTACTTGCTAGTTTCATTTTAGAAGTTCCGTATTGCCGAACATTAAGAGTTGTGGGAAATTCTTTAATGATGTAGCCTTGGATATACGCTTTCATTAAAAATTCTGGAACAAATAAAAAATTATCTTTGTCGCTGGTTATATTTTCGATTACTTTTTTTCTATATATTCGAACCATGCCTCCGGGGCTGTAGATTCCGGATTGGAGAAGAAATTTATAAATGTTTGAAGCACTTTTACTAAGAAATAAACGATAGGCAGGAATATTATTTACTTTTCCTTTTGGATGGTATGGTGAGACGGTGACAATGTCGACATTTTGTTCTGTGGTGTCGATCATTTTGAGCATAGGAAATAAGAGTTCGGGGTCGTAGGTGCAGTCGCTGTCAAGGCAAGCGATAAAGTCACCGGTTGCGTGGCTAAAGCCGGTGCGTAAAGCGGCACCGAGATTTTTATTTTTTTCGTGGGTGATAATAGTTGTATTAGGCCAGGAGCTGAAATACTGATGTAAGAGACTTTCAGTTTTATCGGTACTGCCATCATTTACAAAAATGAGTTGGAGAGAATATTCTTTTTTAAGTATTTCAACAACTGGAGTTAATTTTTGAGCTAAATTTGGGATGCCTTCTTCTTCATTGTAACAAGGAATGATAATGGATAATTGCGGTTTAGATTCGGGCATGTACTCTTTAACTTAAAATGTTATTTAAAAGGTTTGTGATTTTCTGACGTAGTATCTGTTGAGAAGTTCTTTTTTTCTGTTTCTTCTTCACTTGAATTTAATGTTTTTTCTTTCGTAATAAAATAGCCTAAATGGATGAGAAATAATGCGCCTAACACTATAATCACATAATATGAAATAGCACGATCGAGAAGAATAGCACTTTTTGCGGTAGTTGCTAGTGTACCAGGTATAAGTGTGGTAAGAATTGCGACTGATGAGAATTCAGTAACACCAATACCTCCAGGAATGGCGGAGAGAACGCCAAGTAAGATTCCAGAAGAGAGTATAGTTGCAAGAATGGGAATTGTGATGAAAATACCAAACGCAGCGGCAATAAAATAGAAGCGCACTAGTTCTAAAGCATTTGTGATAAATGAGAGGATGACTATAGAAATTACGGTTTTTTTTGAATGAAAGATAGTAAAACTCATTATACTTTGTTCTATAAAATGAAGTACTTTTGTTTTGAATGAAGCGGGAAGAGGTATATAACCTATAATTTTACTGATTACTTTGAATATGGATAGAGGGAATATTATTGCGGAGAGGATACAACAAGTGATTAATGATAAAATTATGATTACAATTTTTAAACTAATAATATTTTGTGAAGGAATGAATATGAGACCAATGAGGAGAAAAAGAACAAAACAGAGTAAATCAATAGCCCGTTCTATAATTAATGCTGAAAGCGATTGGGTAAGGGGAATTTGATGTTTTGTTTTATATAAAATTGGGCGAGCAAGCTCCATTCTTCCAGGAATAAAACTACCTGCAGCAATGCCAGCAAGAACGGCTTGAAATGAGAACCATAAAGATGTTTTTGTCTGCGTAATTTTGTATATTAACAGACGCCAGCGATAGGATTTGAACAGTATCCCTAGCATGGTTAGGCTAAAGGCGATTAATAATAGCTGGAGAGGCGAATTAAAGGATTTCAGTGTTTTTACTAGTTCTTGAGGATGAATGGTATATATAAATATAGCCAGAACAATGAGACCAAGTATCAATAAACCATATTTTATTATTTTTGTGAAATTCATTTTCGATTTTTTATTTATATTTTTTCATTCTCTTTATATTTATATATATCTATTTTTAGTTTAATAATATTTATATAGGTTCTTTTAGCTTTTTACGTAATGAATACGTGGACGACTGTTTTATTGTTAGTATTGGTTGTATTGTTAGGGTTTGGTTTACGTTGGTATGATTTAGGTACAGAAAGTCTATGGAATGATGAGGCGTTTTCAGTTCATCATGCGGCGTTAGGCACTGTTTCAGAGGTAGTTGAACAAGTGTCAATGACTGAAGGGGCTCCCGCAGGACATTATATTCTATTACATTATTGGATGCATTGGTTTAGTAGTTCTGAGGTTGGTGTTCGTTCGTTATCTGTGGTATTTGGGGTATTGTCGATTATTATATTATTTTTTTTAGTGCGATTATTTTTTTCTGAGCAAGTTGCGTTGATATCTTCGTTGTTCTTGGCTACATCGATGTTACAGGTGTTATTTTCGCAAGAGGCACGATTGTATAGTTTGTTTACGTTTTTAACAATTTTGGCTAGTTATATTCTGGCGCTGATTTTTCTTCGTAGGCAACGAAAAGAAAAAATAAAGTTATGGTGGGGAGTATATTTTATAGTTATATTTTTAGCTTTTTATATTAGTTATACTGCTTTATTTTTAGTATTATTTTATTCTTTGTTGTTATTATTATATTGGGAACAAGTTGATTCTGTTTTCAGATTGGTTTTTATGTTGATCCATGGCAGTTTAGCTTTAGTATTGTTTTGTTTCTATTATTTTTTTGGACATGTGTTTGTAGAAAGATTCTTAGCTCTTAATAATGGTTTGACCAATTCTTTGATTTCTAAACATCTGCCCTCATTTTTAGCTCAATTAGGGTTGTTTTTTTACACGCTTCCTCTACTCTTGTTTCTTGGTTTATTTCTCTTTTTCTTTTCTTTGAGAAAGAGGCATACATTTTTACAATGTAGTGTCTCTGATCGGTTATTTTTTTTGATGGTTAGTTTGGGAGGGGTATTTTATGTGTATCTTTGTTTTAATACTCTGACGTTGTTTGGTATTCCTTTGACACAAAATCCGATCACGCAATCTTACTTTTTAATTCGGCATTCTTTTTTTCTGGCACCATTGTTGTATGTATATGTTGCCTATAAGATATGTACGATGCGGCAGAAAGTGTTTGCGGGAGGAGTTATTGTTGTTATCTTGTTAGTAAATATTGTTGCACTTTCAGCGTATTATTCGCAAACGACGAAAGCGCCGTGGAGAGAAGCGATGAGTTATATTCAGAAAAATAGTTCTGGACAAACTTTGCTTTTACTTGATAAAGGTGGATTTTCAAACGAATATTTATTACGGTATTATTATTCTACTGCTGATTTTACTTTAGTTAAGCTTACTTCTTCTGAAGAATGGAGAAAATTAGATAAAATGAATGATACTGAGGTGTGGCAAGCTCTTGGGGGGAGAACAGATTTTTGGTTGATTTTGTATAAGAATACAAGCACTAAAGAGTTTTATAAGAATTTGTTAGATACGCGTTATGTCGCTGATGATTCAATAGATTTTAAAGGAATAAAGATATATCATTATCATACACGAAATATTTAAATAAAATATAGCGAAGGACATAATTAATCGAACTATTTGTTATGTCCTTCGGGATGTAGTGGCGGCTAATTATTGTTCGATTATTTGTCTCCGCCACTATATGTTTTGGAGTTAGAATATGAAAAAAAAAATGAAGTTGGAGCCAAAAATTGCTTTAAGTGTTGTAACAGTTACCTATAATGAAAAGGAGAATATAAAATTATTTATTGAGGCTATAAATAAAGTATTTGGGGATAATAACGTTGCGGGTGAAATAGTCGTTGTGGATGATAGTTCTCCTGATGGAACAGCGCAGGTGGTTGAGGAGTTGAAGAAGAAATATCCATCTACACAGTTGATTGTACGGCCAGGGAAGATGGGGATAGGGAGTGCATATAAAGCAGGTGTGGATGGGGCTTGCGGTGAAGTTGTGGCGCTCCTTGATGCGGATTTGAGTCATCCGCCGGCAACGTTATTTCAGATGTATACGTTGGCGTGTACGGGGACGATTGTGTTTGGGTCGAGATATTTGGGTGAGACAAAATTTGAAACGGATTTTGCGCATCGTATTGGGACGCAGCTTTTGAATGGTTGGGTGAGTTGGGTATTAGGGACAGGAATGAGAGATCATACGAATGGGTATTTATGTGTGCAGCGAAGTGTGTTGCAGAAAGTGTTTGAGGAAAGTACTGCTCGAGGCGTGGCACCGTTTGATCATATTTTGTATGGGATTACGATTGCGGGGATGGCGCGAAAGTTAGGTATTCCGATTGTGGAGATCAAAGCGCCGTATAATAAGCGGATTCATGGGGAGACGAAGATACCGTTTATATGGGGGCTGAAAGTGGTGTTTGGTGATATGTGGTATGCGTTACGGTTACGGTTCCGATTACGATGATGAGTGAACAAAGAGAAGTTAAATCCATTGAACATTTTTATGATCGGCAGTGGAGTTCTGGAAAGGAGGATATTTTTTCTTTGGTGTTTCGTGATGCAGTACGATATTCGTATACTTTTTTAGGTGATATTCAGGGTAAGAAAGTGTTGGAGATTGGAGGAGGATCAGGTGAGCAGGCGATGTATTTTGCGTTACATGGTGCTGAGGTGACGGTGATTGATATTTCTGTAGAGAGTTTGAAGAGTGTGGAGGAACTCGTTGGACGTGAAAAGGTGAGGGTTAGAGGTGTGGTGATGGATGCGCAGAAGATGAGTTTTGCAGCGGGAGAGTTTGATGTGGTGTATATTAATTCAGTGATGATGCATGTGGATTCTATTCGCGTGATGAAAGAATGCAGTAAAGTGCTGTGTAAGGGGGGGAAGTTGATTGTTGTTGAGCCGTTGAAGTATGGGTTATTTGTGCAAGGATATCGCTTGGTTTCTTCGTATACAAAAATGAATCCCCATTATATGACGCTTGAGATGTTCAAAGAAGGGGAGAAGTATTTTTCTGAGTTTAAACATAAAGAGTTTTATTTTTTTTCGTGTTTGTTGCTGCCGGTGTTTTTTACGCGGGTACGATGGCTTTATTGCTTGTTTTATGGTGCGGCGAGGGTTGATGCATTGTTGTTTACAGTGGTGCCGTTCTTACGGCGATTGGCGTGGGTGAGTGTGGGGGTATATGAGAAGTGAGTTTTTTTCTGTTTTATTCTCATTACGTTTCTCTCTACTTTTCTCTTTATATTAATATGAATTACAATACCTAAACATTTAAAAATAGTTTTCTTTTTGAAGAGGATATGGCGTACAAATATTATTTAAATGAACCGTGGATTGGGGAAAAAGAAATTGAATATGTTACTGATGTGCTAAAGCAGGGATGGCTTTCAGCGGGTGGCCCTTATACGCGAAAATTTGAGGAGGCGTTTGCGAAAATTATAGGGGTAAAGCATGCACTTGCGGTGCAGTCAGGTACGGCGGCGTTGCATACGGCGTTGCTTGCGATGGGAGTTAAAGCAGGGGATACAGTTGTGATTCCAAATTATACATGTGGGGCGTGTGCGGTTGGGGTGTTACAATCTGGTGCGACACCACTTATCATTGATGTTGATTCTTCTAATTTTGGGATGGATCCGGCGGCGCTTGAGCAAGTATTATTGCGAGGGCATGTGAAGGCAGTGATGGTTGTGCATGTGTATGGATTTGCGGTTGCGAATTTTGATCAGATTATTGCGCTTTGCAAGAAATATAATGCGTTGTTATTAGAGGATGCAAGTGAGGCACATGGAGCGACGTATCATGGGCAGAAGATCGGATCATTTGGGGATGTGGCGACGTTTTCTATTCGCAGTGAAAAGATGTTAGGGGTTGGTGAGGGAGGGTTAGTTGTTACTAACAATTCTGAATTTTATGAGCGGGCGAAGTTTTTTGCGTCACGTGCGGCGCCGCATCGGAGTGCAGAGGATCCGTGGTGGCATAAGTATATTTACACGGATGTGGGAATGAATTATTTATTGCCGCATACGTTAGGGGCAATTGGGTATGCGCAGACGGAGAAATTCCCAGAGATTTTACGACGGAAAAGGTTTATTGGCGAGAAGTATAGAGCGCTGTTTGCGAATGTTTCTGGGGTGAGGCTGCAAGAGATGGCGGCGGGGTCGGAGCCGTGTTATTGGTTAAATGCAATTAGGATTGAAAGAGAGGAGAAAACGGTGCGAGAGATTGGAACGGCATTACTTGAGCAGGGGTTAGAGATTCGACCGGCATTTTGGCCGTTGGCGGATTTAAATGCGTTTCGAACGTATGGGTATGGGTCGCAGGAGAATGGTCTTGCTATTTTTAAGAATTTGATTGTGCTGCCGTCTTCGATTCGGCTGGCAGAGAATAATGGGGCAGCAATTGAAGAGATTGTTGAGATTGTGAAGAGAACGCTTGCGAGGTTTTGAGATTATTTTTCTTTTATCACTTCTAATTCTACGATTATATCTGTGATGAAGAGTTCGGCTGAAGCGATGTAATCAAAAAAACGTCTGATATATTTTGAAATGAGAAGTCTTCCTAGTTTTGTGGGATGGTCAGACCATGAATGAATTTTGAAACGTTTGCCTTTGCCGAACCAGTAGGAGTCAATATGTTTAAATGTCGCGTAGGTGTAGCCACGGTAATGGTCTATTCTTCTTGTCCAATGAGAACCATATGGAACTCTAATCCAAATTCGCCCCCCCCCTGTGGTAATTCTATACAATTCGTTAAATAATTGGAGTTGTGTCTCGATGGGAATATGTTCTAGAATATTTCTCATGCGAATATATTCAAATTGGTTCTCTTTAAATGGGAGAGGAAAATGAGTGATATCTACTTTTTGAACTTCTGTTGTCATTGGAAATTTGTCAATGTTTACCCAGCCAGTGAGAATTTCTTTTCCGCAACCAATATGAAGTTTCATTTTAGATTTTTTAACGCGAAAAGTTTATAATATTTTCGTTTATTTTCATTCTATATGGTAATACTATTTCAATGTCCAACGTGTCATAAAGTGTTGAATGAGTCTCTTTCTTGCGGGAAGTGTAAGAAGACTTATTTAGTTACAGAGGGAATTTATCAATTTGTGGAGGATAAAGATACGGAGACGTGGGATACGTATTGGAAGCGGACTTTTATTTATGATGATGTGATGGATATTTTACGCAAGATAATGAATATACAATTGCGAAGATATATTCAGAAATTTTTGCAGGGTGGAGGGAAGTCACTTGAGCCGGGAGGCGGGTCGGCGTATGTGTCGGCGATGCTGGCTGAACGAGGAGGAGATGCGTATGCGTTGGATTATGCGTCGATTGCGTTGAAGCTTGCTAAAGAGCAGTTGAAGAGTAAGGCTGTGCTTGTGCAGGGAGATTTGTTTCATATGCCGTTTGCAGATGCGCAGTTTGATGTGACGTTTAACAATAGTACGATGGAGCATTTCCCTAATCCACTTGAAGGGCTTATTGAGATGAAGAGGGTGACGAAGAAAGGAGGCTATGTGTTTGTGGGTGTGCCGTTTACATACGGGCCGTTAGTGTTGTATAAGTTGAAGAAGAATAGTTTTAAAGGAGCTTGGGATGGGACGACGTATGATCGGCGTGGGCTTCAGAAGTTGTTTTTGGATGCGGGATTAGAGGTTGTGGGTTCGCGGACGTTCTTTTTGAGATGTTTTATTGGGGTTGTGGGAAGAAAGGTGGAATGAGGTTTTGTTTATTTTTGCTTGTTTCTGTTTGAATTTGATTAAATTTATAAATTACAAGTAGTTCTTAGGTTTTAAGATGGTTATGCGACAAAAGAGAGCGTTAATTACAGGTATCACTGGTCAGGATGGGCCGTATCTGGCACAATTGCTCTTAGAGAAGGGGTATAAAGTGTATGGGACATATAGAAGATCTTCTACTCCTAATTTTTGGCGATTACAGCAGCTGGGGTTGATTAAGAAGGTAACTTTAATTCCAGCGGATTTGAGTGATATGGCGTCGTTACTTGAGGCGGTGGCGGTCACTGATCCCGATGAGATTTATAATTTAGCTGCGCATAGTTTTGTAGGGAGTTCGTTTGATCAACCTTTGTATACAGCGGAAGTGGATGGGAGTTCTTCGACACGATTTTTAGAGATTATCCGGCATTTGAATAAGAATATTAAGTTTTATCAGGCGTCAACGAGCGAGTTATATGGAGCAAATATGAATGCGCCGCAGAATGAGGGTACACCGATGATTCCGAATTCGCCGTATGCGGCGGCGAAGTTGTATTCGTATCATATGGTTAGAATTTATCGTGAGTCCTATGGTATTTTTGCGTGTAATGGGATTTTGTTTAATCATGAGTCGCCACTGCGAGGGATCGAGTTTGTGACGCGAAAGATTTCTAATTCAGTTGCAAAAATTAAGTTAGGGCTGCAAACAGAGCTGCGGCTTGGTAATTTAGATGCAAAACGTGATTGGGGGTATGCGCCTGATTATGTGCGAGCGATGTGGATGATGATGCAGCAAGATAAACCAGATGATTTTGTGATTGCAACAGGGCAGACACATACGGTGCGAGAATTTGTGCAGGAGGCGTTTGCGGTGTTAGGGATGAATTGGAAAGATTATGTGATTGAGGATACACGACTGCTGCGACCAATGGAAGTGCCGTTATTATGCGGTAATCCACGTAAAGCGGAGAAAGTGTTAGGTTGGAAAGCAAAAACGAAATTTAAAGAACTGGTGCGGGTGATGGTGCAGGCGGATTATGATCGCTGGACGCAATATTTACATGGCAAGATTTTCCCTTGGGATGCGCCAAATTATTCGCATGAGATGGATATTATCAGCAGGAATCCGTCGCGGGAAGGACGACGAGATGTTATCGAGAAAAAGACGTTTAGGAAACTGGGAAGAGTTTAATTGTTAGCTATTAAATCTGATGATGTTCTTGTTCTGTTTTCTGTTCGTGAAATAATAGGTAGAATACATATAGTATTGTGAGTAAAGCAATGAGGACGTCTAGATATAAAATTCCAAATGAAAGTGTGTTTAAGAGTTTATCAATAATTGTTTTTGGGGTATAATTATCGACGGCGTTTTCGGTGTATTTCCAGCCAATAGGGGTGTACCAATGGTTATGAGTGCGATCAATTGGTTCGTAGATTGAAAGAGGGACATTTATAGTTCCTTTATAGATGATTAATGTATCTGCTGTATGAAGTTCTTGGATTTTGTTCATATTTGGAGTGAGGCTTGTGGAGAGTTGTTTGCCGTAGTCAGAAATACGTTGGTAATCTTCGGGTTTCCAGCCGCAATTTCTTCCAGGACCACATTCAATGTAGTATAATGGGAGAGTTTGTTTTGTCCCCGGAAGTTTTTGGATGTTATTTACAAGTTGAGGAAAGTAGGTGCCTTCCAGATAATGTTTATCGCTTAATGCCCAGGTGTAGATGCCGCGATAGATGCGGGGGTCCACGACAATAATGGCGTTCTCAGGGAGGTTATCAACGGCGTATTCGTTGAGAAGGTTTTGGATGGACGCTTCTTTGAGTTTTGATATTGTGTGGAGGTTAAATGAGGTGGTGAAGAGTAAAATGATACACATTACATATACTATTTGTTTTAGTGTAATTTTATTTTGCAGTGTTTCATGGAAGCGGATGATGGCGTAGCCGGCGAAGATGCTGAGAATTAAAGGCACCCAGACGTAATGTGTTGAACTGCCCATGATGCCACCAAGATATAAATATAAGAAAAATAGGGTTGAACAGAATAGTATTGTTTGGTCTTTTTTCTTTTGCCAGGCGTAGCATAGACCAATGATTCCGATTATGGTGATAAGTGGATCTAATTTTAAGAATTGGGTAAATGATCCCCAAACATTTTCAATTGATCGTATTATTGTCCAAGAGTTAGCTTCTTGACCTTTATAGATTTGGGCGTTGCCAATGCCGGCTAACACGGTGAAATAATAATCTGTCATGCCTTTTTCTTTGTAGAGGAGATAATTGTAGGTTAAGACGGGAGCGACGATGATGACACAGAGAAGAAGAGAGAGGGCAATGGTTTTGAGGGTTTTGTGGTTTAGCTGGGTTGTATGTTCTGTTTTGGTGAATATGCCAGTTTTGTGTTTCCAACTGATGATGATCCAAGTTAGGAAGTAGGCGGGGGCGAAGAGGAGGACGATAGGTTTTGCGAGTGAGGCGAGAGCGAGAATTCCTAAAGAGGGGTAGAGGTAGTTTGTTTTGTGTTCTAATACATAGAGGAAGAAATAGATACTTAGGAGGCTGAGGAAGTAGGCGGTCATGTCCATTTCTTGATTGTGACGAATGGCGTAGCCGGAGAGGGCGAAGAGGAAGGAGCTTAGTATCGCAGCGTTTTTATTATTGAAGATTTTGAGGGAGATAAGGTAGATAAGGATAATTGCGGTGGCGCCGAAGATAATAGAGGTGAAGCGAGTAGTGATCATGGTGAATTTGTTGAAGAGTTTATAGCTGAGATCGGTGAGGTAGAAGTAGACGGGGGCTTGTTCGACGGTTGAGAGTCGTTGGGCGTCGATGATGTGAAGTGGGATTAATGAATATATTATTTCGTCTGAGCCGATGTCAACGTGAGCGGCGGAGTAGAAACGGAGAAGGAAGGCTAAAGTGAAGATGGCAAGAAGAATGAGATGGGTTTTGGTGAGTTTCATACATTCATTTATTTTATTTTGTTTATATAGATTTCGGAGTTGAAGTGTGTCGTTTATATAACCTATGTTTAATACTGGCGATATTCTTATAAATAAAATCTAATTTTTGATTCATAACGGTGGATTTATGATTAGCTGGATAACTATTGTATTGTTTTTTGTGTATTGTTGGGGGTTAGGATTTAGTGCGCTCTCAGTTGTACATAAAAAGACAGAAGTACGGTTGGAGGGGTTCTTTGTCGCGATAGCATTAGGATTAGGGATTTTTCCAATTCTTGCAGTGTTATTGAATTTTGTGCATATTCCTCTCGATTGGAAGATTTTTTTGAGTCTAAGTTTGATTTGGCCGATAGTTGTGTTTGGGAGAAAATTGTATGCTAAAGAGTTGGCGATGCCGAAATTTTCTTTTTCATTTACAAAAGCAGAATTGATGTTGTGTGGCGCAGTTGTGATTATGTTACTTTCTTTGTTTATGTATACGAAAGGGGCGTTTGCGTATCCGTATTTAGAGGATGAAGATCCGTGGGGGCATTCTATTGGGGCGAAGTATGTGGCGCTGGAGAAGAGTGCGTATGATCCGGTGTTGAGCGGTCAAACGAAAATGGATTGGGTTTTGTCGTATATTGATCCGTATCCACCGGCGTATGATGTATTGATGGGGGTGTTACACCAAACGTCGCCGGATTTGAATTGGACGATGAAGTTTTTTAATGCGTTGATTATTTCACTTGGGGTGTTATTTTTTTACTTGTTTGCAAAAGAATTTGCGGGAGATAGTGGGAAAGCGTTATTGGCAACGTTCTTGTTAGCGATGATTCCTTCGTATTTGAGTCATTTTATCTGGGCGCATAGTTATGTTGTGACATTATTTTTTCCCGCGATGTATGCGTTGTGGATGATTAAATCGGATTCTAGATGGGTGTGGGTTGGGGTGATTCTTGTTGCAAGTATTTGGGTGACACAAAATATTGAGGAGCCGATTAAGTTGACGACAATGATGTTGTTGTTTGTGATGGTTGCGTCAGTTGTACGAAAGCAATTTTTGAAAAAAGAGTTTGCGGCGATTTGCGGCGGGGTAGTATTGTCGCTTGTGTGGTGGGGGATGATGGTTTATAAATATGGAGTCAAAGGGATGATTCAGTATTATACGGGGGAGAGGATTGTTTCTTCGGCAAGCTCTTCAGTGGTTGGTTCTGTCTCTACCAGTTTTATGTCTAGTTTGAGTTCGAAGATATATGCTGTATGGGTATCGATTACCAGTTCGGGTGGGTCGGGTTCACGAGCATATTCGTTTAGTGATTTTTTTTATGCGAAAAGTGCGAACGCGATTAATAATCCAATTGGAATTGGAATTGTTTTATCTTTACTGGTTTTGGTGGGGTTAGTGTGGGTGCTGTGGAGGTATAGAAAGAGTTTGACATCACATGAGGAGAATTTATGGTTGTGTGTGACGTTGTTTTGGTTGGTGTATACGTTTTGGGGGGTGAATGGGCAGACGTTTCCTTTTTCTATCGCCCGTGGGCCGTTTCGAATATGGATGCTGATGGCTATACCGGCGGCGTTAGTGGCAATGGAGGGAACGTATTTTTTGATGAACATGGGGAAGAAGTTTAAAGTGCCGGCTATACTTGTTTTATCTTTCATTATGTTCGGAGTTGTGATGACGTCAGGGGTGGCAAAGTTTGAGCATAATACTACTATTTGGCCGACGTCGGGAACGTTTACGGCGTCCGCACAAGAGCCGTGGGAGTATGGAGCATGGTTTGCGAGTATTCCACCTAATACTAATGTGTTTTTGTATGCGCCGCGGGATAAAACAGTGATTGGGTTTGGCGCAAATAGTTGTGTGTGGTGTGAGGGTTTTGCTGAATTTCGAGAGAATATTTTAGAGCGAACGGCAATCGAACTGCATACATTTTTGAGTCAACGTCATTATGAATACTTGGTATTAAATCAGGGAATGGATTACAAATATATGCGTGGGAAATATGGGGATGAGAAAACCAAAGCATTGCTTGAGCAGCGGTATAAAGAGATTTTCAATTCAGGGTTATTTCAGCCGGTGTATCAAAAAGAAAATATGTTTATTGTATTTAAGGTGAAATAAAAATGGAACAATCTCAGATTAATTTACCTCAACAAGTATTATTTTATGTATTGTGCGGGCTTGTGGCGTTGATGGTCATGTTTTCATTTATGGCATCTTTAGATAAAAATTTTTCAGGATATGAGAAATGTGTACAGAAGAAGTGTGAGCGGAAAGGTGAGGCGTTTTGTCAGAAAGCACGAGAACAGCAAAATTGTTGTGCGGGAGCAGGCGGGCAGTTAGCACAGGATAATAAAGGGAAGTTTACGTGTGTGTTTTCGTAGAGGTTCTGTTTATTTTCTACAGGTTATATTTTAGATGTGTATATCACTAGCTTTAAAAAGGGTCCAGCAAGGTTTTTATTGTTATGAGTTATACTAAAAGGGCTATACGCGGGTCAGCACTTATTTTTGTTATAGGTATACTTGCTTCGGCAATTAGTTATGCAACAATAGTGTTTCTGGCGCGAAGTTTAGGGACGCATGATTATGGCTTGTTTAATGCGGTATTTACATTTGTTCTTTTCTTTTTGTTTTTTCGTGATTTAGGTTTACCGCAGGCGTTAACTAAATATATTGTGGAATATGAAACGCAGAAAAAATATAATGAGATTAAAACGGTCATCCTTGCAGTTTTCTCTTTTGAGTTACTTGGTTCTGTCTTAATTGCACTTTTTTTCTTTTTTTCGGCAGATTTTTTGGCAGTGGTCTATTTTAAAGATCCGTTAGCTGCTTTTATCTTGAAATTGTTAATTGTGTATTTATTTGGGAGTGTTTTTTTTGGTACCTTTAAAGATATTTTTTTAGGGTTTCAGCAGATATTCTTATTTTCTGCTACAGAATTTATTAAAAATATAAGTGTATTTTTGTTTGTTGTTTTATTTTCCTATCTTGGTCAAGGGGCACTTGCGCCGGTGTTCGCGTATGTGTTAACAAGTGTCGTTATTTCTTTATTTTTCCTGCCTTTTGTTGTGCGAAAGTTCAATTTTTTTAATTATAAAATAACGAACTTTAATAAAATCTCAACTGATCTGATTCTTTTTTCTTTACCTGTTTTTGCAACGGCGGCGGGAGGTAAGGTAATTGCTTATGTTGATACGTTACTCTTAACTTACTATCGGTCTTTACCGGAGGTTGGAATTTATAATGCGGTTTTACCTAGTTCGATGATTTTTACCCATTTTGTAGCGGGGGCGATTGCTTCAATGGTATTTCCTTTATCCTCTGAATTGTGGTATAAACAAGATGTTAAAAAATTAGCAGAGGGGGTACGATTATTGTATAAATATCTGTTTATATTTACTATTCCTTTGGTCTTTCCGGTTATTGTTTTTGCTCACTACTTCATACTACTCTTTTTTGGAACGTCTTATCTTGCGGGGGTTATGGCATTTCAAATATTGTCTCTGGGTATGTTTTTGTGGACTTTAGCAAGTATAAACAATAATATACTTACGGCGATTGGGAAGCCAAAAGAAGTGATGAAAATTATTTTTTATGCGGCGATACTTAATTTTGGGTTAAATTTGATTGTTATACCTAAATATGGGATTGAAGGGGCAGCGTGGGCAACAACGTTAAGTTATGTTATTGGGTTACTTCTTTCAACTTTTAAACTGTGTTCTATTTTGAAATTGTCGTTTCCTTGGAAACAATGGTCACTGTTGGGAATTATTGCCGCTTTTTGTAGTTTTGCGATGTTGGGGTTTATGCAGTTTATCCATTGGCCGGTATTTTTTTCAATTTTGACTAGTATTTTACTTTCAGTTGTGATATATATTGTGCTGCTCTTTTGTTTCCGGTTAATTGATGTGGGTGAGTTAAAGAAATATTTTGGATTAGTATTTCAAAAATGAGAGGAGTGAAATGGACGAATTTATTCAATACAAACAGGTTTTAACTTTATTGAGCAAGGAGAATATTCGCTATTGTGTGTTACGAAATTTTTCTTTTTTAGAGGAGGAGAGAAATCCGGTTACTTCTATAGAACGGAGTGTGGATCTTAGTGTCCATTCTTTGGATTATGCACGTTTTCATCAAATCGTTACACAAAGTGGTTTTTTGAGGAGAAAGGATCAATTTTCTTTGAAACATAAAGCGTATTTTAAAGTTGTAGGGAAAGAAATGGTTAGTTTTGATGTACAAATTGGGGGAATATATTGGAATGATATGGCTTATTTAGGTGATGATATTTTTGAGCGGCGGGCGAATAAAAAATATTTTAATGTGTTATCCAATGAAGATTCTGTGGTGATGTATATTTTACATTCTATTTTGGGTAAGAGGTATTTTAAGCAGAAATATCAAGATGTTTTATTGTCTTTGTTGCCACAGGTGAATTCTGAAGTGGTTATATCTCAACTTTCGCTTGTATTTAATAGATCAATTGCAGAATGGCTTTACCGGAAAGTTTCTGAAAGGAAGTTTACATATATATTACGTTGGAAATATTTTTTGATTTTGA
>Ga0209515_10002926_pt1 | contig 25165 bp, 22 predicted proteins | sample Subgroupgradi54m_FD_187454 | JGI IMG/M metagenome (GOLD analysis project Ga0209515, IMG submission 187454) | Subsurface groundwater microbial communities from S. Glens Falls, New York, USA - GMW60B uncontaminated upgradient, 5.4 m (SPAdes)... ... | reverse complement strand
GATGCGCGGATCGCGGGTCATGAGACCGGCGGCCTTCAGTGCCTTGCGTTGTTCGGGATCCATTTGCACCAACGCGCGCGAAATGCCGTGGCGAATGGCCTCGGCTTGTCCGGTGGTGCCGCCGCCGCACACATTCACCTTCACGTTGAATTTCTTTTGCAGGCTGGTGACGACGAACGGCTGCTCGACAATCATGGGCAGAATCTGTCGGCCGAAATATTGTTCGAGCGCGCGGTCGTTAATAACCACGGTGCCATCACCGCTCGTCATGCGCACGCGCGCAATCGAGCATTTCCGACGGCCAGTAGCGATATATTCAACAAGACGATTTGCAGCCATGCGATTGACTCCTTAGGCGGCGGGCGTGTTGCCAGCGAGTTGCGCCTGAAAATGATGTTCGTTGCCTACAACTAATTTCAATTTGGTGAGCATGCCTTGCGCCAGGCGATTGCGGGGCAACATGCCTTTCACGGCCTTGCGCAGGATTTCTTCCGGATGCTTGGCACGCATTTCCGCCGCGCTCACGCCACGAATACCGCCCGGAAAACCGCTGTGGCGCCAATAGGTTTTTTTCTCTTCCTTATTACCGGTGAGCAAAACCTTTTCGACGTTCAGGGCAACCACGAAATCGCCGGTGTCCATGTGGGGCGTGTAGGTGGGGCGATCTTTACCGCGCAGTGCGTCGGCAATTTGGGTGGCGAGGCGGCCCACCGGTTGGCCAGCGCAATCGATCACGCGCCATTGCCGTTTAATTTCTGTAACTTTTGGTAGATAGGTTGCCATAGGGTGGGCCCTCTTAGTCACGCGAGGAATCGAAGTCAACGAAAAATCATGTCCATCACGAATGTTGCATTTTTTTCTTGGCGAATGTGCGAAATGCGCAGATAATTATACGACCAATGAATGACGTCGGCGGCCCATTAGTGACAATTGCCTCTATTGACGATGCCTCCCCGGAGGCGTCGCCCAGTGTGAATGGGCGGCCCGCGATCGAGAATGCCGAGCTGTACGCGATCACGGATCATTTTCGCCAATGCCGCGAAAAAGAGTGTTTGCTGCATGGATTCCGGCAGTTTGCCGGGCATTACTTTGAAACGGTTGCCGTGTTTGCGGTCGAGGCGCGACATATGCGTCTGCTCACCGGCGACGGGCCCAACCTGGAATCGTTGACGATGCCGTCAGCGTTGGTACCGCTCGATGGAGTCTCGATCATTCGTCGGGCGATTCGGAGTCGCATGCCGTACATCGGTCCGATTCCCGCCGGGAAAGAGGAGCGACGATTGCTCCGCAATTTTATTCGCACGGTGCCAGACACCTGTTGGATTTACCCTGCCACGATTGGCGATGACGTTGATTGCCTGATTTACGCCGAGGCTCCGCGGGCGATGGCGCATCGTTGTACCGAACGGCTCGAATTCATCACCGGCAAACTCATCCTCGCCCTGCGACGCTTGCTGATTGAGCGGTTGCTGGCGATTGGGGCATGAGAATCACGACAACGACCGTCTCTCTGCCACCACGCGCGGAATAATCTCCAACGCCTGTGCAATTTCTTCCGCCGTCGTCTCGCGCGACAAACTCAACCGCAACGTGCCGCGCAAATCCTCGGGCGAGAGATGCATGGCGACCAGCACATGCGATGGTTCGGTGGAACCCTGCGAACAGGCAGAACCGGTCGACGCCGCGACACCCGCTTGCGAGAGGGCGAGGATCAATCCTTCGCCGTCGACGCCGGGAATACTCATGTTGGTGGTGTTGGGTGCGCGTTCGCAGGTGGCGCCATTCACACGCGCGCGCGGAATGTTCGCGAGCAGACCGCGCTCGAGTTGATCGCGCAACGCGCCGACCGCGCTCGCCACCTGTGACAAATGTGATTGTGCGAGTTGCGCTGCCACGCCGAGTCCCACAATCTGTGCGACATTTTCGGTGCCCGAGCGGCGACCATGTTCCTGCCCACCGCCCAGCAACATGGCGCGAAACGGCGTGCCGCGCCGCACATACAACGCACCGACCCCTTTGGGTGCGTGAATCTTGTGACCAGAAATGGCGAGGGTTGTGACCGGCACGCGTTCCACATCGATCGGAATTTTTCCAGCGGCCTGCACCGCATCGACGTGCAGCGGAATATTTTTCTTCACACAGAGCGCGGCAATTTCTGCAATCGGAAAACAGACGCCGGTTTCATTGTTCGACCACATGATCGCCACACACGCCGTGTCATCGCGCAATGCGGCCGCGAGCGCGGCGACATCGAGTTGCCCCGTGCGATCGACTGGCAATGTCGTGATGTCATACCCGCGCTCCGCCAACATGCGACAGTAGCGCACGTGCGCGGAGTGTTCGACTGCGGTGGTCACGACATGTTTTTTGTCGGGTTGCGCCGTGCACAGCGCATGCAGCGCCAGATTGTCGGCCTCGGTGCCGGAGCTGGTGAACACCAGTTGACTCGCGCGCGTCACGCAAAGCAGTGCGGCAACTTGGCTGCGGGCGGTGTCCAGCGCGGTCGCGCAGTCGCGTCCGAATTGATGCAGACTCGACGGATTGCCCCAGTGCTCCGTGTAAAACGGCAACATGGCGGCGACGACCTCTGGTGCGGGTCGCGTGGTCGCGTTGTTGTCGAGATAAATCAGCGCTGCGGTTGTGGTCATGCCCGCGCCATAGCCCAGATGATGTGTGAAATGAAGGGGAATCGATTGCACTGCAATACGGAATGGCCGCGAAAGAACACAAAGAAGCGCAAAATTCCTTCTCTGCTTTCTTTGCGTTCTTTTGTGGCTAACCCCGTATTTTCTGTTTACGCTGCGGCGCGATGCAGCGACGCCTCATAGGCGAGCAGACGTGTTTTCCAAACCATCGGACTGGAAAATCCGCCGATGCTGTTGTGGGCGACGACGCGATGGCAGGGAATGACGAGCGGAAATGGATTGGCACCGCACGCCTGTCCCACCGCGCGGGCAGCGGACGGGCGACCAATCGACTGCGCAATCTGCTGATAGCTGCGCGTTTCCCCAAACGGAATCGCGGCCATGGCCTGCCACACGCTGCGTTGAAACGGTGTGGTCTGCGCCCAACACAACGGGAGCGGAAATTGTGTGGTGCGACCCGCGAGATATTCCACAATCCACGCCAAAATTTCTGAAGAGCGCGGATCGTTGCGCGCCGCAGCGCTGCGGCGGGCGGGTGCACGCGTGAGTAAGCGCACGGTGTGCAATCCCAGCGTCGAAATATCGCAGGCAATGTGTCCCAGCGGACCGACCGGGCAATGAAACGTCTGTGTATCAAATGACCGCGCGTTCATACCAACTCCTGTCGTTCAAATGACTCTGTCAGTTGTGACCGGTCAATTTGAGAATTGTGGTGAAGATTACCGGATTGAGAGCGCATCGCCCGCGACGTTCTGCGCTAGAAATCGTGATAAATCAAGCGTTCGCTGTGGCGGTACATCAAAAAAATCCTTGGCATACTCCCTGCAAAGTTTTTTCGGAAGACGATGGACAAGGGGGAGCTCAATGAAGGACACCGGTAAATACCCACAGGTCGGAGTGCAGTCGGGCCCCACGGAATCGGAAATGCCGATCGAGGTGGCGGGCATTATCGGTGGGATTGCGCGGCGGGTCCCCGACGCCGACGGACGACCGGCCGACAGCATGCTCGCGGTCTATAAAGATCGCATGACCTACACCTGCATCTTCCAAAACGAGGTCGCCTCGATCCATTTTGACCATAAACGCAGCGAAATTTTCTTTCGCGGTCGCAACATCAAATTCATGGAAGTAGCGCCCGAACTGGTGCAATCGCTATGGGATTTGGCCGAGGTCCTGGCCCGCGATCGGGAGGGCCAACGACTTTTACCCGCCTACCGCGAAACTTTAGCCCACCTGTTGGCCGATAAGTAAAATAGGAGTTAGTCTCCTAATCCCTATCTCCTAGCTACGGAGCGAGTGTGATCAATAAAATTCGACAATTTATCGGCGGGACGCGGTTGGGGGAGCGGTGGGGGCTTTCGTCGAATGTTGCGCGACCGCGACGGCGTCGGGATCGGCGGGCGACGTGGCGCCGGGCGGCGGGCGAGGTCTGGACGTTGGCGCACGGCGTGGTGTGCGTGAACGGGCGCGATGTGGAAAGCGAAGTGTCGTCGGATCGTCGCGATGTGGCGCAGTGGTGTCAGCTCAGCGAAACGTTGCAGGAATATCTCGATTGGGCGTTTGCGGAAGAATCACCGGTGTTCCAGGAATTGGCGAGTGCGATTCATGGAGTGCAAAATCGTCTGCTCAAAAAAATTCGCCGCGTGTACGACGAACGTACGAGCGGGGTCACACTCACGTGGGGCGATGGGTCGGTGTTGCTCAACAATGTGAACGTGCGCGCGATCCTGGCGATGTATCACGTGCGGCCCACCGACAAGGCGCGCCGATTTATTCTGGGGCTGCAACAAAAACTCGCCTTGATTCTCTGTCAACACGAGGCTAGCCCTCAGGTCTCGCGCGCGGCCGGTGCGGTGCGCGACTTGTATCATGACATTTGTACATCGCTTACTCGCGAGACCATTGATACCCGCTGTCTGCCTGCTCCTGCTGGCGCTGTGCACGATGCCGTCGATTGACGGTCATTTCATTGCGCCGCGCGACACCGAGTTGCGTGCGCTTCTCCCGCTGCCGCCCGCCACGATTTGCGAAGGAAAAATTTCCGGACGCGTCGAACATTTTTCCGATTACGCGCGTGTGCGAATCAACGTGTGGCGGTGTCTCGCCGACGATCACGTCACCATGATTCCGCGCACGGGCACGGTGGTGCTCAGTGCCACGCAATTCGCCGCACATGTGCAGCCGGGCGCGTTGGTGCGATTTCAAAGTGGACTGCATCGCCTCGCGCAATATTGGAACGCTGGCACAACCACCGTGGGCATCGCACTGCGCAGTGAAGGTGTGGTGGCGAGTGGACATCTGCGCGATCCGTCGTTGCTCGTGGTGCTGACACCGGCGCGAAATTTCAGCGCACTCATCAGTCATTGGCGCACGCAGATTGAATCGGCGTTGGCGGGCGATGGTCGTCAACCAACGGCGGTGGCGGCACTGCGCGCCATGTTGCTGGGCGATGGCGAATTGCTCGACGACGCGCAGTGGCAATCGTTTCGCCGCGTCGGTGTCATTCATCTGCTGGTGGTGTCGGGACTGAATGTGAGTGTGATTGTGGTGGCACTCTACGGCGTGGTCGCGTGGGCGTGGCGCCGCAATGCGTGGTGTTGTCTGCGCGTGCCGTATTGGTACGTCGCGGCGGGGAGCGCGCTCGTCGGTGTGTGGAGTTACGTCGCGCTGGTCGGTGGGGCGATCCCGATTGTGCGCGCGGCGATAGTCGCCACGTTCTGGTTGGCGGCGCAACTCATCGGGCGGCGCAGTGAGCGCTGGAGCGGTGTGGCGGGTGCGCTGCTGATTATTTTATTGTGGCAACCGCTGGCGTATCGGGTGCCGTCGTTGCAACTCACGTTTGCGGCGGTGGTGGCGATGCTCCTCTGGGGCCCGTGGCTTATGGGCGCGCCGTCGCGGCTGCCGTGGTGGCATTGGCGATCGCTGTGCGTACGCGCACGACAATTTTTTGCGCTGAGTCTCGCGGTGACGATTGGCGTGACCCCGATTGTCGCATGGCACTTTCACGAAACCTCGCTCATGGGATTGGTCGCGAATATTTTTTTCGTCCCGTGGGTGAGCGGCGTGATGGTCCCACTCGGATTTTTTTTCATGACACTCGGTGTGTGGTGGCACGCCCTCTCGCATGTGCTGGTGCAGCTGCTCATCTGGAATTCCGCAGCGCTGCTGCATCTGGTGGCGTGGGCCGATCAGTGGAGTGGCGCGTGGCAATGGCACTGGACCCCGCGCGTGAGCGAAATTATTTTGTGGTATGCAATGTGGGGTGGGGTGCGGTGGTATTTTTTTAAAGGGAAATTGAGCGCCCCCCTCACCCAACCCTCTCCCCAATGGGAGAGGGACGTTCATCGACTGCCACACCAATGGGCGCGTGTGTTGGCAGCTGGTTATGTCGCGCTCACGTTGTTCGTTGGTTGGCAACGCTTCAACGACACGCGGCCGGGTCCGTTGCAAATCACCGTGGCCGATGTTGGGCAAGGACTCGCCGTCGTCGCGCAGTTTCCGAATCGCGCGGTGTACGTGATCGACGGCGGCGGGATTGCGCAGAGTCCGTTCGATATGGGGCGCTTCGTGATGGCGCCGCTCTTGTATCACGCGCAAATCACGCACGTCGATCGACTCATCATGACGCATTTTCATCCCGATCATTACCCGGGACTCGCGTATCTCGCCGAACATTTCGGTGTGCACGCATTATTCACGAACGGTTCCGCTGCCGCCGAGCACGACATTACGTGGCCTGCGATTGGTGCGCGTTTTACGGCGGCCGGCGTGCATGCGCAGGTGATGGATGTGAGCACTCATGCGTGGACCGAAGGTGGTGTGACAATTCGCGTGTTGCACCCCGTGCCACCCGTGATGGACAACAACGACGCCGAAAACGATCGCTCGATTGTGTTGGAACTCACCTACGGTGCGAGAAAAATATTGCTCACCGGCGATATCGAACGCGCGGCGGAGTCACGATTGGTGCGGTCGGGCGAGTTGCATCCCGTCGATGTGGTGGTCGCGCCGCATCATGGCAGCAACACATCGTCGACGCCGGAATTTGTGAACGCATTGCAACCACACACCGCAATTATTTCCTGCGGCCGCGACAATCGCTATCGCTTTCCGCGCCCGGAACCGCTGCAAGCCTACGCCAACGTGCATGCGCACGTGTATCGAACAGATCAGCATGGCGCGGTGCGGATTACAACGGATGGTGATGGGTTGACGGTGACTTCTTTTGTAGGAGATAGTAAGGGCGATTGACGAGGGACGACCGCTCATTGCATTCGCTGGGACGAGGGACGAAACTGCAGTGAATGACGCTGTTGCTTTTTCGTCCCGCGTCCCAGTGAGCAGCGCGAACGGTCGTCCCTCGTCCCTCGAGTCTACTCCCGCTCCCACGCCGTCACGCGCCAACCGCGCGGAAAATTTTTCACGAGCGCCACGCGCACCGATTCATGCAAGCCGCCCTGCAAGGTGAGCAGGGCGTTGGCGTGTACGTAATGCTTGTGCAGCTCTTCAATATTTTTGACGTCGACCGCCGTCACCGGTGTGCTCGCGTACGCGGAATCTTTGAATTTGTGACCGTAGTGGTGAAAATAATTTTGAATGATGACGGCACTGCGCGCCGCCGTCGGCTGCCGTGCGGCCCACGCCGCTGGCGTGTTGGCGAGGAGTGTGAGTGAGAGCAGCAGCACCAATCGAACGCGATAATTTTTCATGCGCTGGATATACGGGGCAAGGGTCAAAGGGTCAAGGGTTCAGGGGTGGTCACTTTACATTTGACGTTTGAGACGGCTCGGTTAAAGGGGACGTCTTATTTTCGAGGGACGAGGAACGATCGCTCCCGTTGGTCGCTGGGACGAAGGACGAAACTGCAGTGAGTGAATGCTGTTGTGTCCTTCGTCCCAGCGAGTGCAACGAGCGGTCGTCCCTCGTCCCTCGAACCAAAACTGGCGCGATAGCTAAGTGGTAAAGCTCGGGTCTGCAAAACCCGCGACGATCATCAGGGGGCTCGCGTCGCCCCCCTCCACCGGCAAAGCCGGATGGAGCCTTCCCCCTCAACGCCGCACGTGCGGCTGTAACGGACGGAGCCGACGCAGTAGTGTGGTACTGGCGCGATAGCTAAGTGGTAAAGCTCGGGTCTGCAAAACCCGCATCGGCGGTTCGATTCCGCCTCGCGCCTCATTTGCAACGGGGCCCCGTGCGCCGCTGCGCGGCTCCGATGGCCCCGCACCCCGCGCCTCAAACCGGCACACCGGATTTGAGGCTTTGCGAATTTTCCGAGAGGAAAATTTATTCCGATACACGATATTCGATATACGAAGGTGCGTTTGGAAAAAATTAAACAGAGGATTCGTTGGCCGTGGCGCGAGATTTTGCCCGAGATACTGTGGTATTTAGTCGGCCTCATTGCCACGGATGGAGCACTCAGCATCGATGGACGGCACATTAAGAGCAGTGGAGCTTACGAGTTTTTTCTGGTTCACGAAAATTTCTGCAATGGCTGGAACAAAAAATAATTGATCAGTTCGGTGTGACGGGAAAGATTCATGATAACTCAGCAGGCGCAGGAGTATTTGTCCTGAAATTCGGCAAATTGGCAGCCATCGAACTTTGCCAGCAATGTTATCTTAAAAATCTGCGACCGATGGTATTGCAGCGCAAGTACGAGTTGGCGAAACAGTGTGTGAAGGCATCAAGGAGGTGGACACGCAGTAAAACGGTAGACAGCACTGCCCGGGTGGTGAAATTGGTAAACACAAGGGACTCAACAAGGGGATAGGGTCTCCTCTATGGCAACATAGAGGTAATAAACTGGGTGAATTCGGGGAAACCTGACCGGTGCTACGCATCGATGGCAATCCCGAGCCGAGCCGCGGGGGGCGTTGGTTCTGCGGAAGGTGTAGAGACTAGAGGGTGAGTCCCAACAATACTCCCTCACGAGCGCCCAGTCCGCCACTGGCGGAAAGAGATAGTCCAACCCAAAGGGAAACCTTTGGTCAGTTGTAAAATCCCTCGGACCTCAACAGTCCATGCCGGTTCGAGTCCGGCCCCGGGCACAGAAAATTTGGCGCAGACAAATTTTCCCCGAAGAACGAAAAACGTGAACGAAGAACGGAGCCAAATTTTCGTTCCTCGTTCACGTTTTTCGTTCTTCGGGTTTTACAAACTCTCCGCCAACAATTCCGCGACGTCTTTGGTGATCATGCGGTCGGCGGCGCCTTTGTCGTTGGTGGCGTCGCGGAGCATGGTGAGGCAGAAGGGGCAGGCGGTGGCGATGGTGGTGGCGCCGGTGGCGTCGAGGTCGTCGAAACGTTTGTGATTCACTTTTGTTCCCGTGTGTTCTTCCATCCACATGCGCCCGCCGCCCGCGCCGCAACAGCGACCGGTGCTTTTGTGCAGCACAGGTTCGGCGAGTGTGGTGCCGGGAATATTTTTCAAAATATCGCGCGGGGCGTCGTAGACCTCGTTGTAGCGACCCAAATAACATGAATCGTGATACGTGACCGTCGCCTGCATCGTGCGGGCGGGTGTGAGTTTGCCAGCCAGCATGAGTTCGTGCAGCAATTGCGTGTGATGCACAACCTCGTAGTGACCACCGAATTGGCAGTACTCATTTTTGAGTGTATTGAAACAATGCGGACATGTGGTGATGATTTTTTTCACGTTGTACTTGGTCAGCGTTTCGATATTCGCACGCGCCTTTTGTTGGAAGAGATATTCGTTCCCGATGCGGCGCGCGGAATCGCCGGTGCAACTCTCTTCGTTGCCGAGCACGCCAAACGAAACGCCGCCCGCCTGCAGACATTTCACGAGTGCGGTCGTGACTTTTTTCGCGCGATCGTCATACGCCCCGGCGCAACCGACCCAATATAAATATTCCACCGCAGCGCCGTCGGCGAGAATCGGCACATGCAAATCACGCAGCCACATGGCGCGATCTTCCTGGGCGAGCCCCCACGGATTGCCTTGTCCTTCAATGTTGCGCAATGCGACTTGTGCCTCGGCGGGAAAGTCGCCTTCCATGAGGACGAGGTTGCGCCGCATGTCGACGATCTTGTCGACGTATTCGATGAACACCGGACAGGCTTCTTCACACGCGCGGCAGGTGGTGCACGCCCAGAGAGTTTCCGGATTGATGACATCGCCAATCAATTTCAAATTCGCGTGGCCACTCGCGGCGATTTTTTCGGCGACATTTCCGGTGTAGGTGAAGTGGTGTGCATCGGGCGTTAAAAATTTTGCGACGCCGGTCAATTCTGGCCCGCGCGCGTACAAATGTTCGCGCAGATCAACGCTGAGTTGTTTGGGCGAGAGCGGTTTGTCGGTGGCGAACGCCGGGCAGACGTCTTGGCAGCGACCGCATTCGGTGCAGGTGTAGAGATCGAGTTTCTGTTTCCAATTCAGTTCTTCAATTTTTCCCACGCCGAAAGTGGTCATGCTTTCATCTTCCAGATTGATGGAGGCGAGCGCGCCGTACGGTTCCATTTTTTGCAGGAACACATTGGGAATGCCGGTGATGATGTGAAAATGTTTGCCGTACGGCAGAAAATTCAACATGCCCAGGATGCACCCGATGTGCAGAAAATACGCGCTGGCGAACCACCCCGAGTACGCCGTGCCGGCAAGCGCTTCCATTGCAAAATCGGTGAGCACAATGGTGAGAATCGCGCTCAAGATAATGTACCCTTCCAGCGAAATCGTGAGGCGTTTCGGTTTGACGAACATGCGGCGGATCAGCATGCCGGAGACACCAATCATGACGAGCAGCTGAAAAAAATCTTTGGAGATGACGTAGAAATGACCGAGTGCTGAATTGCCCAGGAACGGCAATTCAAAACCCGCTGCTATGCCCTTGCCAATCCAGACCACGGTCTGGATTCCCATCACGAGAAAGCCCCAAAAGATAAAGGCGTGCAGTGTGCCGCTGATCACGTCGCGCAGAAAAAATCGTCGCTGCCCAAACGCAAATCGCACCATGCGCCGCACGCGCGCGATGGGTTGATCGAATCGCATCGCCCGCCAACCATTGCCGCGCAAGAGCTGCAGCCGATGCCACATGGTGTAAGCAAATGCGCCCAACGTGGCTGCCAACACGAGAGCTACGGGAAGTGGATACATAGTTTTTCCTTTATCACTCACCGCGGCAAAATCACTCGTGCATCAAGAGCGAAGTTGGGAGTGGTCTGTGCAGGCGCTGGAAGAGGGGGGACCCGCGAGTCCCGTGGGGGGAGGCGGCAAGCCTCCCGATGTTGCGCCAGCATAGACCACTCCCAACTTCGCGTCTCATCACGTGCGATGATTTTGCCGTCTCAAAAATTTTCAAAATCGTCTTGCGAGAAATTGATCGCGCGGTCGGTGGTTTTGCGCGTGGTGATTTGACGGACCTCTTCGCTGAGTTCATCCGCGGTGCCGCCCCTCCAATACGAGGCCGATCCGCCCGTGAGCGACGCCATTTTTGCGAGTGGAAAATCGGGCGGCGGCTGGAAATCGGTGATGGGCGTGCCTTGCACGACGGGTTGCATATATTTCAGCCAAATGGGTGCGGCGGTGCGCCCGCCTTGTTCGCCGGGACCAAGACGTTTGAGCGAATCGTACCCGACCCAAATCGCCGTGACGATTTCCGGCGTGTACCCAATAAACCAGGTGTCGGTTTCGTCGTTCGTCGTGCCGGTTTTTCCGGCGACGGGGCGACCGAGCGCCTTCACGCGTTGTCCCGTCCCTTGCTCCACCACTTTGCGCATGAGCCCGACCATAAGATACGCGGTTTGCGGCGTGATGGTGTGTCCTTCGGGAATGCGACTGCCGTAGAGCACCAATTTTTCCTGGGGATCGAGCGAGAGACCGTCGTCTTTGATCCAGTGTTCGTTGTCGTGCCAGAGTGTTTGATTGAGTTCGCTCTCGGCGACGTCGTTATTTTTTTCCTGATCGACCAACTTGATGATCTGCGTCGTTTCCTGCGGCGGCAGATATTCCTTGACCAGCGCGCCTTGGAGGTCGGTGATCTTGGTAATGAACAGTTGATGCGGTCGCACACCGCCGTTCGGAAAGGTCGCGTAGGCGTCGACCATTTCGTTCATGTAGACGCCGTTCGCACCCAGCGCCATCGACAGATATTTTCCGATCGGACTGGTCAGGCCCATTTTGCGCACGAATCCGGTCAGGTAATGCAGGCCAATCGTGTGCGCGATCTTTACGGTGGGGACGTTGCGCGAAAACGTAATGTGACTCGAGAACGGTCCGACCCCGGAATAGCTGTTGCCATAATTTTTGGGCGACCAGATTTGATTGAGCCCGGTGCGATACGCGACCGGCGAATCGGCGACCGGCGTGCTGTAGGTGAACCCTTTGTCGAGCGCCGAGGCGTAGACGAACGGTTTGAACGACGAGCCCGGCTGCCGCACTGATTGCGTGGCGCGATTAAATTCGCTCTGCCGATAATCGTAACCGCCGATCATGGAGGAGACGAATCCGGTTTTGATATCCATGGAAAAGAGCGCACCTTGCACCGCCGGTGTTTCGGTCAGCGCAAATTCCGCGGGGTTCGCGGTGGCGCGGACTTCAATGACATCGCCCACGGCGAAGTGGCGGCGCGACCAGTTCAGTTTTTCCGGCAGCGTGCCCAAATTATTGCCGACGCGAATTTTCACACCACCCGCGTTGTCCGTGACGACGGCGCGATAGTTGTAAATCGGATTCATGGGCGTGGGGCCCGTGGCGCGCGCGCGATCCTCGGGCAATTCCGGAATGTGCATGACGCGATCGCCTTGTTCCACGAGCGCTTGCTCATGCACCTCTTGGCACAGCGCCTCGGCCTCGCTGCGCGTGACGCCATTTTTCACCGGACCGCGATAGCCCTGGCGATGATCGAGTTCTTCCAATCCCCAGCGCAGCGCCATTTCGGCGTTGCGATAATTATTCAGGTCGACGGTGGTCGCGATTTTCAGACCGCCTTCATACACCGCCTTCTCGCCGTATTCTTCCAACAATTTTCGGCGCACATGTTCGGTGAAGTAGGGCGTGAAGCGGGCGTTGAAATCCTTGTCGATGCCCGCGGCATAAATGGTGAGCGGTTCGGTGAGCGCCGCGGTGTATTCCGCCTTCGTGATGAAATCGAGTTCGCGCATGCGGTCGAGGACGTAGTGTTGGCGCATCTTGGCGCGTTGCGGATTGCGCACCGGATTGTCTTCGGCGGGACCGCGCGAGAGGCCGGCGATCATGGCGATTTCGGCGATGGTCAGGTCTTTCATCTCTTTATGAAAATAATTTTCCGCCGCCGAGCGCACGCCGTACGCGCGATTACCCAGAAAGATTTGATTCAGATAGAGCGTGAGGATCTGTTCTTTATTCAGATTGCGTTCGATGCGCGTGGCGAGAATGGCTTCTTTGACTTTGCGATCGAGGTGGCGTTCGCGACTCAGCAAAATCGAGCGCGTGATTTGCTGTGTGATCGTACTCGCCCCTTGCACGAAACTGCCCGCCTGCACGTCGATCCAGATGGCGCGAAAAATTCCGATAATATCGACGCCATGATGTTCAAAAAATCGGGCGTCTTCCGAGGCGATAAATCCTTGCACGAGTCGCGAAGGAATTTCGTTTAATGAAGAGACCAAACGCCGTTCGGTCCAGAATTCGCCGATCTTGGTGCCGTCGCGCGCAAACACTTCGCTGACGACCGGTGGTTTGTAATCGGCGAGCGTTTTAATGTTGGGCAAATCTTTCGCGAAGTGAAAGTAGACCACCATAAGTCCCGCCACGCCCACCGAGAGCAGGAATACGGTGAGTGTCACCGTGATGCGAATAAGCCGCAACGTCGTGCCCATAATCCAGTGCCGTTGAAAAAACGTTTTCTCGCCCGATTTTTTTGTCATAGCGCGGCGCTCTTAGCATGCACGGCCGCGAGAATACAAATGGATTTCGATGAGATTCCACCTCAGCCCGACTATTTCAACCCGAGCTCCCGCGCAATTTTGGAGAGAGGGCGTTTGGCCTCATCCTGCGCGACGGCGTGGGCGAGCATTTTGGCGTCCATGACGTCATCGAAGTGGAACAAATATTCCATGATGGCATTGCGAATGAGTTCCGTACGCGTCATTTCGAGCTGCTTCGCTTTTTTGTTAATCTCTTTGAGCAGCGAATCCTCAAAGCCAATGGAAATTGCCTTCATCGGTCAACCTCCCGTCGATGTGCGATCGCGTAGACATCGACTGTGTGGTGTTCATCGTCGATCGTGTAAAGAATCCGGTAGGGCCACGCGACCTTTCGGTAACCGTTTTCTGCGCCGGACAATTTTTCACATTGGCGACCGCGCGGTGCATCGGCCAGCTCCGCTCCGCGGTCACGCCAAACTGGAAGGTCGCGAGGCGCAAGATGCCATGCGTCTATTGGCGGATTTGGGCAACTCCGCTGCGTGCGCCCATGAATCTCGCGCCATGCCCGAGCGCGTGGCCCGCACCCGAGCCGTGTTAGAACTCGCAACGCGTATTGGCGCCGAAGTCGTCGTTGCGGGATCGGCACCATTTTCCGATGACGCCGCCAGCGCCACTCCGACCCCACCCGTCAAACTGCATTAAATTTTTTCAGCCGATTTTTGCTGTGGGTAAAATAATTTGCTCAGTTTGCACACAAAAAATCATGAAAACAATTTGCTCAGAAGCCTCATGTTCGAGTAGCAGCGTCACGGGGTTGTAAAATTCTCCTCCCGGTGAAACACTGACCACATTGTGTGTGAATGGAGCTAGATATGCGTGTCCTTGAAAAGATCACAATAAAAAATTTCAAATCCATTCGTGATCAGACATTACAATTGGGGCGCCTGAATGTTTTTATTGGGGGGAATGGTGCCGGGAAATCGAATTTGATTCAGGTGTTTCGTTTTTTGAGGGAAATTTTTAAAAAGAATTTGGCCAATTATTCATTGAAGCGGGGGGTGAATTCTTTATTGTATTTTGGACGGAAAAAATCGTCGAATGTGTCTTTTAAATTTGAATTTTTCGAAGGTGATATTGCCAATGTTTATGAGATTACGCTTTTACCAACGGATGAAGGCACTTTTACCGTCGAATCCGAGCAAACCTGTTATCATAAAAAAACAGAATATGCTGAACCATTTTGTCGGCTCATCGGTGCTGGAACAAGAGAAGCGGTCCTGGCGGACAGTAAAGATAAGGTCGCTGGTTATGTTCGTCGCGACATGGTGAGTTATCGCGTGTACCATTTTCATGACACCAGCGATACGGCGCTAGTAAAAGACGAATGCCCCATCGACGATAATCATTTTCTGCGAGCCGACGCCGCAAACCTGGCGGCGTTTCTCTACGTGTTGCAACGAAAGAGTCCGGAACATTTTCAGAATATTGAAAACATCATTCGACAAATTGCTCCTTTTTTCGAACGGTTCCAGTTGGAGCCCTCCCGACTCAGCGCAGCCAAGATTCGATTAGAATGGAAGGAGAACGGCAGTGATGCGTATTTCAATGCGTCAGCGTTGTCGGATGGGACGCTGCGTTTCATGTGTCTCGCAACGCTCTTGCTCCAACCGGACTTGCCGTCGGTGATCTTGTTAGACGAGCCGGAGCTTGGTTTGCACCCGGCGGCGGTCACGATCCTTGCGGAACTTCTTGAGTCGGCGTCTACGTCTACGCAAGTGATGGTAGCGACCCAATCCGTTACACTCGTCAACCAACTCGAACCCGAGCATGTCTGGACGGTAGATCGTGAAGACGGCGCGAGTGTTTTTCGCCATTTGGGGCGGGAAGACATGAAAGACTGGTTAGACAATTACGCATTGGGAGAGTTGTGGGAAAAAAACATTGTTGGAGCTCGTCCATGAGTCAACGTATTTATCTCTTGGTCGAAGGCCAGTCCGAAGAGTCTTTTGTCAAACAAGTATTGGCACCTCATTTTTTCAACAGGACTACTTTTTGTTTCCCGATTGTGCACGCCACAAAACGAGTAAAATGCGGGGGAAAATTCCGCGGCGGTGTTACGAATTTTGCCAAATTTGAAAATGATTTGTGCAGTGTACTGCGTGGCGCCGGGGCTGCTTTGGTGACTACGATTGTCGATTATTATGCATTGCCGGCAGATTTTCCCGGTATGCATAATCGGCCTCAGGGCAATAATTCGCTTAAAAAGGTTCGTCATGTAGAAGCAGCGCTTCAACAGCATTTTAGTGATGATCGCTTTTTGCCTTTTTTGGCGTTGCATGAATTTGAAGCCTGGTTATTTTCCGATATCGACGTGTTGCCTCGCAGGATGACGACGCCGGATAGCGCCGCTGCTTTCGCCGAAATACGTGCTCGCTTCGAATCGCCGGAGGATATCAACGATCATCCGGAGACTGCGCCATCGAAAAGAATTCTTTCACTATTCCCAGCATATAAAAAAAAGGCGTTTGGCCCGGGGATCCTTCAAGAAATTGGGCTGCCTCGCATCAGAAAAGAATGCCCGCATTTTGATGAATGGCTGTCGCAATTGGAAAAATTCGCTGTGTCATAGAAAAGGAGCATTCATGTCCGCCAAAGCCCAACGCTTCACCCGCGACCCGCAACTTACGACGCACAACTCACGACCCGCCACGCGCACCGAACACGATTCCATGGGCACGATGCCGGTGCCGAGAGACGCCATGTATGGCGCGAGTACGGCGCGGGCGGTGGAAAATTTTCCAGTGAGTGGGCGCGGGATTCCCGCACCGGTGGTGCGCGCGCTGGGACTCATCAAATGGGCGGCGGCGCAGACCAACGCGACATTAGGATTGGTCGACAAACGCAAGGCGGCGGCGGTCGCGAAGGCGGCGCAGGAAATTTGGGACGGCAAATGGGCGGGCGAATTTGTGGTCGATGTCTATCAAACGGGTTCGGGGACATCGTCGAACATGAATGCGAATGAAGTCATTGCGAATCGCGCAGGTGTAATTTTGGGAAAGGTGCTGGGCAGCAAGGCCGTGCATCCCAACGACGACGTGAATTTCGGGCAATCGAGCAACGATGTCTTTCCGTCGGCGATTCATATCGCGCTCGGCATTACGATCGTGCGCGATTTGCTGCCCGCATTCGGGCGATTGCAAAGCGAACTCGCGGCGAAGGCGCGCACGTTTCACAATATCATCAAATCGGGCCGCACCCATTTGCAAGACGCCACGCCGATTCGTCTGGGTCAGGAATTCAGCGGCTATGAACATCAGGTGCGTTTGTGCAGCGAACGCGTGAACGGCATGCTGCCGCGTCTGCTGGAATTGCCGCTGGGCGGTACTGCGGTGGGTACGGGTGTGAATACGCACGCGCGGTTTGCGAAGGAATGCATCGCCACAATTGCGAAAACCACCGGCATCAAATTTCGCGAGACACGCAATCATTTTCAGGCCCAGGCCGCGCCCGATGCGTTGGTCGAACTTGCGGGCAATCTCACCGCGTGCGCGGTCGCGCTCACCAAAATCGGCAACGACATTCGCTGGCTCGCGAGTGGTCCGCGCTGCGGGTTGGGTGAATTAATTTTGCCCGCGGTGCAACCCGGTTCGTCGATCATGCCGGGAAAAATTAATCCGGTGATCGTGGAATCGCTGCTGCAAGTGTGTGCGCGCGTAATCGGTAACAGTACAACGGTCACGTTGGGCGGGCAGGGCGGCGTGTTCGAACTCAACATGATGTATCCCGTCATGGCCGACGCGTTGTGCGAATCGCTCGCGCTGCTCACGAATGCGGTCGAAAATTTTCGCGCGAAATGTGTGGAAGGACTGACCGCCGATGCGAAACGTTGCGCGGAACTCTTGGAAAATAATTTGTCGGTCGGCACCTCGCTCGCGCCGGTCATTGGTTACGACGCCGCGGCAAGCCTTGTCAAACATGCGTTTGCCGCCGGCACCACACTGCGCGCGATGGCTTCAAGAGAAACGAAACTGTCGAGTCAGGATTTAGATCGCCTCCTCAATCCCGCGAAACACACGACGCCGGGGATTGCGAAGTAGTGAAAGGCGAGGGACGAGGGACGAAACTGCGGTGAATGTCACGGTATGCAGTTGCGTCCTTCGTCCCAGTGAGCGCAGCGAACGGTCGTCCCTCGTCCTTCGTTTTTTACGCTATCCACTACGCGCTATTCTAGCGCGTGGTGCTTTCGGAATCGCATTCCAATACGCACAAAGTTTTTCGGCGAGTGGGTGCGTGGCGTGGAATTGAATGTGCACCGTGTTGTGGGCGGTGTCGCGCTCACAGGTTCTGTTCTATTATCGGCAGAGCGCGGGAAAAGTTGCTTGTCGGTCGCCGGTTGCCAGGGACCAGTCGCCGGTCGCCAGTTCAAACAAAATCGTCGCCAGTCGCCGGTTTTCGGTTCCAGCAACTTCAAATGCATTTACTGTAGTAACTGGCGACCGGTTCCCGGCGACTGGTCCCTGGTCCCCGGCGACGCAGTTCGGCCAACATATACTTCCCCATCTTCCGCGTTCCGACGCGGCAGATGAGTTTGTGCGCGAGTAGCGGGCCGATGATTTTCATCGCGCCTTGTTTGGTCATGCGCAGCGCGCGCCAAATGTCGCTCGGCGCCATGGAGCCTTGGTCGTGCAAGAGGTGGAGCAATTTTTCCTGAGTAGCGGTGAGGGTGATGGCGCCCGCGCGATGCTGTCTTTCGACTGCGGCGATGCGCGCGAGCACGCGCTCCAACGTGATGTGCAACGCCTCGGCGCAATATTCCAACCAGCCGGTGAGGTCACCGCGGGCTTTTCGAACCGCATCGAGCTGTGCGTAGTAGCGCGCGCGTCCCTCCCAATAGACTTCGTCGACGGAAAATAAATGCTGTGAATCAAATCCGCGGCGATACAGATCCCACATCGCCAACGCGCGGCCCATGCGACCGTTACCGTCGCCAAACGGATGAATCGCCTCGAACTGATAATGCACAATCGCCGACGAAATCACCGGCGACCAGTGCGCCGATTCGCGATGCCACCACGCCAAATACTCGCGCATGAGCGCCGGAATTTTTTTGAAAGTGGGCGGGACGTAGGAACCGACCCGTACGTCGAACGTGCGGTAGCGGCCCGCCAGTCCTTGATCCATCACGCCGTCCGCGATGCGCGTATGCAGCGCACACAGATCGCCGCGCGTAATATTTTTTTTACGCTGATGTTTTTCGATGAAGCGAAAGGCACCCAACTGATTGGCGATCTCGCGCCGCGATCGCTCTGATGCACCCAGCACCGGGCGATCGTGGGCGAGGAGTCGCACGTCGTCGAGATGCAGCGGATTGCCTTCAATCGCAGTGGAGCTATGGGTGCTGCGTGTGCGCGCCTCGTCTTGCAGCACAATCACCCACGGCACCTGAATCGTGGACGCCAGAATGCGCTGCCGAAACATCGCCACCTCTTCGATGATCTCCAAAAGATGCGGCGTGACGTGGAATTGTGGCGTGTAGCTCATGGTTGAGTAAGTCAACCATGAGACAACTTTAAAGTCAACCGCGTCGCCGGGGACCAGTCGCCGGTCGCCAGTAATGGCAGTGAACACTCATTTGGTTTGCTGTTGCTGTAACTGGCGACCGAAAACCGGCGACTGGCGACGCCCTTATCCCGCCGGTCGTCTGCCGAGCGTCTGCATCCGGACGATTGGAGGGGCTCACGTCGCCCCCTCCACGGGCAAAGCCCGCGGAGCCTCCCCCTCTCGCTCGCCGTGCTCGCTGGGATCTAGTCAGCATTTGGGACGGCAATTGGAAAATCATCCGGCAGGTTTTCTGCCTAACGTCTGCATGCGCTCTTTGTGGGCTTGTTGCTGCAGCTGCGGGGCGTCGCCGGATTTTTGGCCGGTGAGGGTGCGGAATTCGTCGGCGTCGGTGGAGCGGCGCAAGCCCTCGTCGAACTCGATGGTTTTTTCCATCACCAATTTCGCGAGCGCCTGATTGAGCGTGACCATGCCGCTTTTATCCTGACCGACTTGCATGACGGAATAGAGTTGATGCGTTTTTTCCTCGCGGATCATGTTGCGGATGGCGGGATTGGGCACCATGATTTCCTGCGCCAAACACCGACCGCCGCCGATTTTCGGAATGAGTTGCTGCGACACGACCGCTTCCAAAATAAATGACAACTGCGTGCGCACCTGCGCTTGTTGATGCGACGAAAAAACGTCGACGATACGGTCGATGGTTTGAATCGCGTTGTTGGTGTGCAAGGTCGCAAACACCAAGTGGCCCGTTTCGGCGGTCGTAATGGCGTTTTGAATGGTTTCGAGATCACGCATTTCTCCGACCAACACGACGTCTGGATCCTGGCGCAACGCATATTTCAGCGCGAGCGAAAAACTGCGCGTGTCGCTGCCCACCTCGCGTTGATGGATCACGCAACCTTTTTGCGTGTAAATATATTCGATCGGATCTTCGAGTGTGATGATGTGATCGTGACGTTGCTCATTAATGCGATCGATGAGTGCCGCGAGTGTGGTGGATTTGCCGCTCCCGGTCGGACCGGTTACCAACACCAATCCGCGCGTGCGTTGCGTGAGTTGCATGAGAATCGGCGGCAATCCCAATTCTTCGATCGTGGGAATGCGAAATGGAATCTGGCGAAACGCGCCCGCGACCGACGCCTGTTGCCAAAAAATATTGGCGCGAATCCGGCAGCGCTCGCCAATGCTAAACGACAAATCGACTTCGCGATCGCTGATATGTTTTTCTTTTTGTTCCTCGGACAACACTTCGTAGCAGAGTCGTTGCGTATCTTCCGCAGTGAGCGGCGGACGATCCATGGCGTGCAAATGCCCGTCCTGTCGTATCGTGGGCGGCGCGCCCACGCCGATATGCAAATCCGATCCCTTCGCGTCGAGCGTGGCCTGCAATAATTCTCTGAGTGTGTCTGGTGCGTCGCTCATGTGTCGTTCCCCCTGTTGTGTTACTGTAACATGGGGTGCATGTTACAGACAGTTTTAACTTCGAGGTCCGAGGGACGACCGCTCCCCCTGGTCGCTGGGACGAGGGACGAAAAAACAACAGTGCCATTTACTGCAGTTTCGTCCCTCGTCCCAGTGAGCGCAGCGAGCGGTCGTCCCTCGGACCTCGCTTTTCCCCATCGCTCGATATTGACCTTCGCTTCCATCTAGTGTAGCGGGTGCATATGTTCCTCTGGCGCTGGTTCAAAAAATTGGTCTTCTTGGGTGTGCTCGCAGTCGGCGCGTACATCGGTAGCGGGTATGTGCAATTCGAAGGCAAACCGTTGCGCGAGCAGATTCAGCAATTCATGGCGTCGGACATTTATAAAGAAGGCATGAAGGACATGCGCATGTGGGTGGCGGCCGCGCTGCAGTTGGCCAGCAAAAAAGTGGAAGAAGGCGTGACGCCCGCCGATCAACAAAAACTCGACAGCATCATCAAGGCCGATCTGAAAACGCAAATCGAATCGCTCAAAAATTCCGACGCCCTCAAGTCGCTTCCCGCCGATGCATCGAAACCGAAATAAAGCCGAGGCGAGACGCTAGATGCGGGAGGCTGGAAAGAAATCTCTCACTCTCCTGCCCGCTTCTAGCCTCCAGCTTCTAGCCTCATGATACTAACCATCGCTTCCGCCCACACCGGTTCGCTATTCAGCGATGGGATGAGTTGTAATGCTTCGCCGCCGGCTTTCAGAAAATCATCGCGTAGGCGCATCGCAATTTCTTCGAGGGTTTCCAGACAATCGGCCGTGAACGCCGGGCACAGCACCGCCAAGCGTTTGCAGCCAGTGCGCACGAGTTGATGAATGACTTCGTCGGTGTACGGGTGAATCCACGGATCGCGACCGAGGCGGGATTGAAAACTGATCGAATAGCGATCGCGCGGCAGTTGCAATTGTGCGGCGAGCGCGCGTGCGGTGGCGACGCATTGCGCGCGGTAGCAGTAGCGATTTTGCGCGCTGATGGTTTCGCAACAGGTCGTGTTTTTTAAACAGTGTGCGCCGGGCGTGCGTTCGCTTTTGCGCAAATGCCGTTCCGGCAGACCGTGAAAACTCATGAGCACATGATCGAACGATTTTGCGGCAAGTGTGCGCTGTGCAACATTTGCAAACGCATTAATGAACGCGGGATGATCGAAGTAGGGCGGAATGATGTGCAGCGCCGGCAGATTCCAAAACCGCGCCGCTTCGCGCGTCACGGATTCCATCGCCGACGCCCACGCCGATTCGGAATATTGCGGAAAGAGTGGAAAGACGATCACGCGCGTGACCGCCGCGGCGCGCAATTGCGCGAGCGCTGCCGGGATGGATGGCGATTGGTAACGCATGCCCAGCACCACGGGAATCTCGCTGCCCACCAGCGTTTGCAGTTGATGGGTTAGCGCGCGCCCGTGCACCAACAGCGGCGATCCGTGCGCCGTCCAGATTTTTTGATAGGCGTGCGCCGACTGATGCGCGCGGCGCGGGACGATCATGACGTTGACCAGAAACCAGCGTAGCAACGCATTGACATCCAGCACGCGCGGATCCATGAGGAACTCGCGCAAATATTTCCCGACCGCGCGCGGTGTGGGCGCGTCGGGCGTGCCGAGATTCACGAGCAAGATGCCAGTCATGTGGTGCGCGTTACCGGGAGCGGAGTGGTGATGCAAGAATTTAGTGAGGAGTGCCAGCGTGATTATTGAAATCCGAAATACGTCGTCAGTCGCCAACCAAGTTTTGTGTAAATAAAGTGCGGGTCGGTAAATTCGGTGTGCGATTTGTCGGGCCAATCGTAATGCACGACGCCAAACATTGGAATACCGGGCGATTCCGGTTCGACCTCAATATGAATTTCCAATGTCTTTCCTGCGTGCAACAAATGATCGCGCACCGAAAAAATATTGTCTGCGGTAAAGGTGCCGCGCTCTAAAATCCCCAATTCACCGGCGCCCCAGAATTCCCGATACTGCGCGGTATCAAAGGTTCGTGCATACGCGTAGCCACGTTTGACTCGAAATTCTTCGAGAAATTCCGCCGCCGGATATTTGAAATCTTCGCCCAATTCGACATCGTTCCAGTCCCGTTTTGCAGGGAAGACCAGCGCCGCAACTTTCCGAGCATCTTGTTGTACAATCGCATCGCGCAGTTGTGTGCCCAGCGTGTAGAGCGCCTGTTGCCGTCGATGAAATTCCGCATCCGAACTGTTTCGCGAACACGCCATCATGCACGATAGCAGCACGAGCCACACGCTCAACGTGCGGCGAAATATGAACGATGTGTGGTTCATGGTGTGCCTCGTGGTACGGCGGGTAAATAATTCCATCGTGAATGCCAGCATCCATACTGACATGACCGTAGGTCACGACGGTGCCGCTATCCGAGCGAATCTTGATGAAATCAATATCACCAACGCGTGGATACGTTGGTGGTTTTCCCGCGACATGACTCAGCACGACGCCTGATTCCACTGCGGTCACTGGCGCACCAAGTCGGCTCACCGCCACATCAACAGCGCTATGAAAATCCGGTGAGCCCGCAACTACACGTGGCCCATAGGGACTGTTAATATGCATGACATCTGTTGGCCAGGTGCGGGCACGATGCGTGCCCGCGGATTCTGGGCACCAACGCGCGTCGCTACCTGGGCCCGCTGGTGTTTCTCCACCACGCCACAACAACATATCGCCCCAGAGAGCGCCGAAAATTGGGACATTACATCCCCAGAATATTCCCGCGTGTCGATAGGCACTGAGTGCCTCTGCCAAGAATTTATATGCCCGTGGCAACTCTTCGAGCGGCAGGTCGATCCGTTCCTTGTGCGCTGCCTGCCAAGCTCTGACCTGTTTTACTTCTTGGGCGCGTTTGTACTCGCCGTTTTCAAGATTTTTAATGCAACTGTGTTCGAGAATTAAAAGGTACTCACTATTTGGCACTGTCACGAGGCTAGGCATCTTGCCCGTTTTGTCTTCGAGTATGGACACAGCCCACCCATTTGCCTCTGCGAAATTATTGACAATGATCGCAACGAGGAAAATTTTTTTCCAGAGGGCGCATGGCACCAAAACACAAAAACATATCTGTTGCGAAAATGCAAATGCAGTCAGTAGGGCATGTTGACATATTATGCGTATCTCCCATCTTCCCGAAATATTTTCTCGACTCCTGGCCCACTTCGGTCCGCAACAGTGGTGGCCGGCGGAGTCGCCGTTTGAAGTGATGGTCGGGGCCATTCTCACGCAGAATACGAATTGGGGAAATGTCGAACGGGCGATGGCGCGATTGAAAATCGAAGGCGTGTTGTTCCCCCATGTGTTGAACGAGTTGCCGCCCGCCACGCTCGCTGAATATATTCGTCCCGCCGGTTATTTTAATCTGAAGTCGCGGCGCCTGAAAAACTTTGCGCGATTTTTTGTGGAGCGGTTCAATGGCGATGTTGCCGCGATGCGCGCCGTGCCGTTGGCTGCGCTCCGCGAAGAGTTGCTGAACGTGCACGGCATCGGCCCTGAAACCGCCGATTCGATTCTGCTCTACGCGGCATTGCAGCCGAGTTTCGTGATCGATGCCTACACGTATCGGGTGTTGCGTCGTCACGTACTAGTACACGAGGACGCGACGTACGACGAGTTGCGCGCGCTCTTCATGGATGCGCTTCCCGCCGACACCACGTACTTTAACGAATTCCACGCGCTCTTCGTCGCGGCCGGAAAAAATTATTGCCGCCCGAAAAATCCGCGCTGTAGCGACTGTCCGTTGTGTGGCTTGCATTGGGCGGAGGGGCAGACGTCGGCGTGATTATTGAATCAGTGCTCGAGGCTCCTCGTTAATGTCTGCCAGATATTAATGAGGAGCCTCTTCCATTGCACAATCAGTGAGTTATTCTGGCGCGATGAGTTCCTGATGCGCGCGGGCGGCGTCGTGTTCGTACACCAGTCCCGCACCGGAATGACCGGCAAAGATAACGGGAACAATGGCGACGAGGGCGGCAGCCAGTACGACGACCCTGAATTTTCGCAACCGCGGGAACAGTGCAGCGCCGAGCAGCAAGACCAACATCATTCCCGTCACCCAGACCACGCGATCGCCCCATGCGGCATGCGCCTCGATTATTTCCGGATCGATGACGTGTTTGACGATCTCTTCATCGTGTTCGCCCAGTTGTTGCGCCAGAAAACTGGTCGCGAAAACCACCGACTGCAATCCCGCCACGAATCGCCACGCCACCGCACTCACCCACCCGCGCCGCTCCGCCCACCACACCGCGCCAATCACGGCGGGCATGAGCACCGTGAGCGCGATCGGAAAATGGACGATGGCGGGATGGAGGGGAATGGCGATCAGCATGGCGCCATGTGTATTTGATGTGCAGTGCGGTGTCCATGATGAGAGTCAGTGATCACAGTGCAACAGCAACCTCTTGAATTGAGAAAATCCCGTAGGCTTGCACCCACTGCCGTGGCGACGGCCGCAAAAAAAAACACGCACTTAGCCGCTGGCATACTTTCTGCTCACTTTGGCGACGGTCGGAATAATAATGAAGAACCCCGCCCCAAGGGGCGGGGTATCTAAAGGAAGACATTTTAATTTTTGCGTGGCAAGCCACGGGGAATCTACCCAAGGGTCTAGCGCCACAGGCGCG
>Ga0209515_10002924_pt1 | contig 25172 bp, 26 predicted proteins | sample Subgroupgradi54m_FD_187454 | JGI IMG/M metagenome (GOLD analysis project Ga0209515, IMG submission 187454) | Subsurface groundwater microbial communities from S. Glens Falls, New York, USA - GMW60B uncontaminated upgradient, 5.4 m (SPAdes)... ... | reverse complement strand
CGAACCATGAGAAATATTATCTAGAGATCTTCTTTTTTAATCCCTGATTGTCTTAGAATATTTTGAAGTGTGCCTGGTTTTAAATCTTTGTTATGATAAGGAACCGTTACTCTTAAATCTTCTTTTCTATATAACCTATGGCTGCCTTTTTGCCTAACAAAATTAAATCCTCTTTGTTCCAAGACTTGGATTATCTGTCTTGGTTTAACAGACTTCATATGGTAACTTGTATCGGGGAAACAACAATTGGATTTTCTTCTCTGGGGATTTCTCCCTCTTTTAGATCTTCAAGATAAAGTTCTGCTGCTTCTTTTATACCGGATAGGGCCTCTTCAAAACTATCACCTTCTGAAATACAACCAGGTAATGCAGGGATTGTCACAGAATATCCTCCACCTTTTTCAGGCTCAAAAACAGCAGTATATTGAAAAACTTTTGCAACCTTTTTATTAGACATAACTAATGAATTATAACAAAGAATGAACTGTTAATAAATTGGCAAATATTAGGTGGTAAATTTTAGGGCTTTTGGGAAATATTGTCCAGATTAAATTTGGGTAGTGACATGTCTGACATGATGTGATATGATGTGACTAATAATCATCTGAAAGCCCCCGCAAGGGGGTTTTTGGAAGCTAAATTACCCTTTCTACTAATCCTCTAAGGCTATTAAAATTAATATATTTATTGGCAGAGTCTATCAACTCCTTGGCTACATGACCTTTTGAAGAAATTACCACCACCTTTTTACTTTTGCCTTGCAGATACTTGACCAAAGCGTGGAAGTCACTATCCCCACTCATCAAAATTGCTGTTGAATAATGTCTAATATCCTTCACGGCATCTATTGTTAACTCAACATCCAAATTACCCTTTTTCATAACAGCCCCATCTCTTTGACTGATTAACTTAACTTCCTTAGTCTTTATTCTGTAACCCCATTTTCTTAATTTATCAAAGAATCCTTGCTGTTTTTGATCATCCTTTATATAAGCAAAATAAAAGAAGACATTGTCCAACTGATAATTATTTTTGAAATAATCCATCAATTTTTTAAAATCTATCTGCCAACCTAGAGTTCTTTGAGAATATATTACATTTGCTGCATCAATAAAAACTGCAGCCTTAGTGGATTGACGGTAAATGATTCTTTTTACAATGGGCATAACTAAGCAAATTTTACCCCTTTTTGTGGGTAATTTCCAGATGCCACCACTAGGTATCTTCATTATGTTCTCGGTCAGACGTGGGCTCATCACCCAAGAGAAGTTATTGAAGTAAACTTCCACCCTTGGGGTGGAATGAACGGACACCTACGGATTCTTTAGCATTTTTGAGGTTAAGAAGCTATGGAAAGTTGGCAAATTTTAGGACTTTCCTTGTGGTGAGCGAAGTCGAATCCAATCGAACCATGGGAAATATTGTCTATGCTCTTTCCTTTATTTCTATCTCTTCTTTTTTTAAATCAAACTTAACAATAAATTTATTAAAGAAACCCTTTTGGCCAACTATCCCATATGAATTAGTATTTATATTCATAAAGCCTACTTCAATTTTAAACTTTAAATCTCCTACTTTAATTAAAATTGTATGTAGATACATATTTTCTGGAAATCCTGTTGCACCTATGATTTGCTTTTTAATTCCTATAAAAATATTAATTCCTAATATACTTGCAAGACTGGAATCAAAAATAGAAATATCAGCACCAGAGTCTACCAATACCTCATAAGGAACTTCTAAATTATTGTAGTGAATTTCTATAGGGATAACTGGGCGTAGAATATCTTCTCCATATTTCTTATATGTAAATTTCATTAAAGAAAAGATCCTACAAAGGGAAGCAATTTTTCAGGCATGCGCGTTAAAATTGGCTTCTGGAATCCTTTTTTACGAGCTTTATCCCATGCTTCTTTAGCAGTCTTACCAGATGCTAAAACAGTTTGTTCATCCTGACCTAAAGCCACCCATTTACCTTTATATTTTTTATAAATTCCGCTCCAATCAATTGCTTGCATGAACTAATTATACCACTTACTCCAACCAAATTTTAGGACTTTCTATAGTGGTGAGTCAACCCTTCGACAAACTCAGGACAAGCTTGTGGTGAGCGAAGTCGAATCCAATCGAACCATGGGAAATATTGTCCAGATTAATGATTATTTTCTTGCATTGATGCAGAGAGCGTTAAAAAAACAAGATCAAGGAAACAGGGGGAAGCGGAAACTGACTACCACTTTAGCGCGAAGCGCCAAAAAGTGGGGAAATTTCCGAGGGGGTGAGCCCCCGATTAACCGAACAAGATTTTAGCGACCTTTCACTGCAAGGAGTTTTGCCACACTTTTGCGACCAAAAGTGTGAAGAAAAAAGATTTTGGGAGAAAATTACAATTTTAGATCGCCGCAGGAAACGTAAACTTTTGCCTCTGCTGCAGATTTATGTACATTTATTCCAAGAGGCAACTGCGATTTTAATTGAGCAAGTGTTACATCAAGCATTGTTTCAGACATACCATTTACCACAGAAGTTAACGGATACTTGACAGCACCAACATCAGGACATACTCCAACATGAATATGGGCTGGTTGAGCCACTGCTCCTGCACCTGTCATTTTCAAAGTTACCTTTACTTTACCGTTAACTTCCGTTAAAGTGGCTGTTCCTGATTCACCTGATTTGTTTTGCTCTGAAAGTGTGACAGTAACTTTACTCATGGCAGCAGAAGGACTAGCTGAATTTTTTGTGGTAGTGGTTGTAGCTGCTGGTTGAGGTGCTGCAGGAGTCTTCTGCATGTTTGAATATAACAGATACCCCACAAGAAGCACTGCCACCACTCCAACCCCGATTAGAAGATTTTTATTTTCATTCATTAATATAATAATGCATGAACCTCCCGTATTTGTCAATAGCTTTTTTAGGACTTTTTGAGGACTATGGATGACTCTGTTGTGGAGGTTGTTGCTGTCCCTGCTGTTGATTTTGTTGGTTTTGCCCTTGATTATTTTGTTGGTGCTGATCTTGGTTCTGGTTTTGCTGTTGACCTTGTTGCTGATCACCTCCCCCATGCTGCCCGGCAAATTTGGCACATTCACCATCCTTCGGATTAGCTTTACAATAAGAGGTACATGAAGCTTCATCAGTGCATCCTCCGGGTCCTTTAGGCATTCCACCGCCATATTGTCCTGCCATTTTTTCACACTCCGGGTCTGATTGATGGTCAGTACAATACTTGGTACAAGAATCTTTATCACTACACCCACCCGGTCCTTTAAATCCACCTGCTTGCCCGGCATTTTGTTTACAGGTTGCATCATCTTGATGATTCATACAATAGGCTTTGCAAGAATCCAAGTCATGACACCCTCCGGGACCGCTAAAGGAAACATTAACATTGTGTTCCTTGGCATATTGAAGACAGGTATTCTGATTTGACGACTGGTTACAAAAGGTGTTGCATTCATCTTTTGATTTACAACCACCCGGACCCGCACCTCCAGACTTTTTACTGGCTTCAGCATCATCCTTAGATAAAAGTCCTGTTGAAACAGCAAAATCAGTGCATTCTACGCCGTGGGAGGAAATTGCGCAGTAGCTATCACAGGCCTCTTTTGATTTACAACCCCCTGGTGTTTTCCCTTGGCTAGCCATGGCTATAAACTTACCGGCCTTTCCTGCTTCAATCTCACTCGGATAAAAACCAACTTTCCCTGCATAAATTGCACATTCATTTAAGTGATTATCCTCAATACAATAATTATCGCATTCGCTGATGCCACGGCACTTTCCGGGAGTTTCTATTCCCTTCCTAAAGCCCTCAGCCACCTTGCGTGTAGCTTTCAGCTCCTCTTCCGCAACTAACTTTTTCTTACCAACATAGTCAAGACATTCATTTGTATGATTGCTATCATCACAATAATGGTCGCATTCTTCAAGTGTCCTGCAACTTCCCGGAGTTCCACCGGAGCCGATTGCTTTAGTGAATGCCCGGGATATTTCAATATTACTGGGTGAGAGCAAATCGTATTTATCGGCAAAATCAATGCACTGGGTAATGTTTTCATCCCGGTTACAAAAATTGCGGCAATCAGATCCTATCTGACAATTACCCAGCTCTGAAATATTAAATGATAAGACATCCGCTTTGGTCAACTGATGTATATTAACAAACTTCATACAGGAGGGCAGGTTACCATCCTTCCGGCAATATGCTCCACACTCAGCAATGCTTCCACAGTTATTCAGCTCGGCAACAGGGAATGTAAAACCATATTGCTTGGTAACTTCTACTTCAGATAACCCTTTTGTTACACCAAAAACTGCCCCAGGTGCATGGGATCCTATCAGAAACAGTATGAATGTGGCTATCAGCAGGATTAAAGTATTAAGTTTCATATTATTGAAATGGATTTTTATAGACTCCTTTAAAAGGATTTACCTTAACAAATGGATTGGTTTCCGGAATTTTGTCCTTGATAGGATTTTGAGTTTGGGTATAGATCTGTCCGCCTAAAGACGTTGTTGCTGTATTTTTATTCAAAGGGTTAGCTATTTTCCCGGTAGATATCAGAAAATATGCTCCGCCAACCAGGATAAGAACTAAAACAATAATAATAATTCCGGTTTTTCCCATATCTTTAATATATGTTAAGGGTAAACTTTAAGTCAATGGTTATGTCATAATAAATTTATGCCATATAACAAACTAACTTCTTCGGAAGAAGATATTATTGAAGACAAAGGGACTGAGGCTCCGTTCACCGGAGAATATGATGACTTTTTTGAAGACGGCACTTATATTTGCAGAAGATGCAATGCTCGCCTATTTTCTGCTGAGGCCAAGTTTGATGCAGGTTGTGGCTGGCCCAGCTTTGATGAAAATTTCCCGGATGCGCTAAATAGAGTTCCGGATGCAGACGGAGAAAGAACAGAAATTCAATGTAGCAATTGCGGAGCTCACCTAGGCCATGTTTTTGAAGGGGAACACATGACAGAAAAAGACACCAGGCATTGTGTTAATTCACTTTCCATCCGCTTCATCCCTGAAGGGAAGAATTTACCTGCCTTATTGAATGATCATCATTAATAACTACTACCTGTTGGGTATGAACTTCATCATATGCCAAAGCCTTAATCTGGATTGCCGGATGAACAGATCTCCAAAAATAATAAACAAATTCTTTAATTTCTTCTTTACTCATGCCTTTACCCTGTCTTCTTAAAACTTCTTCTGCCTGATCCCTCCACTCAAGAGAGATTTGATAATTTGGCACATATAAAACATTCATAAAATCAATTAATTCCCACAAAGGTAAATACTCATCTAATTTTTTATTAATATCTTTGGCAAACAGAATTGCCTCGGGAGTGTCCAGCGCAGGCAGTCCTGTTTCAAAAACAGATTCGTCTTCCACTTTTCTTGCTCCCAGCATCCATCCGTCATAAAAAATAAAATCAGGTTTCTCTGTAATAGTTTTAAAGCCTACCCAATCTCCATCTCCACCCTTAGCACCCTTATCATATATTGGAATTTTAACCTCCATTCCATCTTTCATTTCCTGCAGGGCTTTTAGATTCTCTATTGCCAAATAAATATCATGAGTTACTCCCCGTCTTATATATCTTGGGTCAAACTGACGAAGTTCATCCAGTTGCTCATGTGTAATATAGTGATCGTCAATTGATAAAGAGACAGAAGAATATCCCATCTCTCTTATGAGAATTTCCATAATCTCACCCTGAGTTGTCTTACCTGCTCCCTGTATTGCGGATACTCCTATAATCAAACCCTTATTATTATCTTTGCTTTTTTTTAAATCAATCAATTTCTTAGCAAAAGCCAGATAATAATTTTTTAAGTCCTTCTCTAAATTATCTTTAGAAATTTCAGGGCGTTTTTTTAAAAGAGCATCAAATACATCTAAATCCATATATAAGATTATAGTCTACGCATAACCCGGGAAGAAGTCTACTTTAATATTTTTAACTCCCATCTCTTTTAAAGTTTTCTCAAATGCATCTACCAGAGAATGCGGACCTGAAATATAAAAAATTCTGTCCTTAAAATCAGGTACTTTTTCTCTGATCATTTTTTCATCTATATAGCCCATTTTATCTGTGGCCACATACACGGTTTGTACTCCCAGTTGATTTGCTTTCTCAAATATATCTTTATATACGAAATCTTGCTGAGTTTTACCTGAATAAAATAAAATAATATCCCTTTTTTCATTACTGTCCAGTAAATATTTAACCATAGACCTGAAAGGTGTTATACCAATTCCTCCAGCAATGAAACAAAGTTTTTGGTTTAGATTTTTTGGCAGAATAAATTCTCCTGAGAGTGACGAGGCTACTATTTGACCATTTTTTGGCAAATCTAAAAGCGCTTTTTTAAAAGAGCTTCCATTTGGGTAAAACTTCACCCCAATCCTTAAATTTTCCTCAGTGGGAGATGCTGCCAAAGTAAAATATCTTCTATTTCCCCTGGTATCAGGATTTGATAAACCTAAAGTCCACTCCATATATTGTCCAGGAAGATAAACAAATTTTGACGATCGTTCAAAGATGAAATCATAAGTCTCCGGAGCAATTTGAATTTTTTCTTTTAATTTAAGAAATAATTTTTCTTTGGGAGAAACAACATATGAAAAAATATTACCTAGCAAAAGAGCAATCTCCGGAGTTTGATAAAAAGTCCCTATTCCTACCAAAACTCCATAAACAATTTGTAAAATTTTAGCAGGCGGAGTTGTTTGGGGTTCAGTTAACATAATAAATGCAAAGAAAAAAATGGGTGATTCTAAAATTGTTTGGACAATTTGTGGACCTGCAAAAAACGCATATACTATTAGAAATGTTAGTACCAAACTAATACGTCTTACTTTTCTAACAATTAATAATCCGCCAAATAGAACTGGAATTAACATATACTGATTCCCTATCCACCAACTGGCTGGATTTTTTAAAACTACAGCTGCAAAGAAAGCGGCCAGTGCTGCCGGGTTAAAAATATGTTTTTTGTTAATTGCTAAAACATATTTACTCGCTTGTGATAAAATTCCCACAAATCCCAGGACTAAAAAATCATGAAGATTATTTGGCGGAGTGATTATCAAAGTCAAAATAAAGGCAGTAATATAGTTGGATTCTAAATTAGCAGGGGCATTAAATATTTTAGAAAAAACTTTATTACTAAACCAACAAACTGTTATTAAAACTGCTGTTGAGACAACCAGATTAATTGGGTCAAATGGCAGAAGTTTTAAAAAACTTAATACAATTGCTACAGCCAGAAAAAAGCTCAAAACGTAAAGCACCAAACGGTACATAGTAACAGAATTTAAAAAATCATCAATATATTTCATTTTGATGTTTTAGGGATAGCTTTTCTCCTGAACCAATTTAATCAAACTTTCTCCTACTAATCCTCCTGGCCTTATTCTGTATAGAAAAAACCTATTAGTATCTGTAATTAAAGTCCCATTAATAGTTGTGATTGCTGTTTTAAAACCTGCATTTTTTACCACTTCTATTGCCTGATTATCAAAAGCGCCATATGGATAAGCAAAAGATACAATTGGTACACTTAAATTTTTCTCCAAATAATTTTTACTTTCCTCTACTTCATATTTTACTCTTTTTAAAGGAAGTCCTGACAGATAAGAATGATTCATAGTATGTGCGCCAATTTCTACTAAACCGCTTTTTAAAATTTCTTTTAGCATCCAAGTATCCATATTGTTTGGTTTATTTAAAAAATTTGGCACAATGAAAGCCACAGCTTTTGCATTGTATTTTTTAAGTATTGGGAACACATCAGTATAAAAATCCTTGTATCCATCATCAAAAGTCAAAACTACCGACCTTATGGGAAGTTTCATTTTTTCATCTAATATATCTGCCAAATCCTTAGGAGTTAAAAATGTATATCCGGCATTTTTTAAGGTTTTAACTTCTTCATCAAAAACTGCCGGGATAATATTTAATGATTTTCTGATTGTGTCTCCCGGGTCTTTCACATATTCAACATAGTGATAAAGCAGAATTGGCACATAAAACTCTTTTGTTGGCTTTATGTTTTCTATACTTTTTTGAACAGATAAAGGAATTTCAACTACGTCAGGGACTATTCTATTAAAATTAGAGTATTTGTAAACAAAACCAGTCAATAAAAAAAATAAAATTAAGAGAGTAACAGTTGCTAATTTATTGCTTTGTGATTTATTCTTTGACATTTAATTATTCTAACATTGACAGAAATTGTTTTACTAGATATACTAATTTCCTAAACTCTATGCCCAGACAAGAGGAAGAGCCATCAATACCAGAATTAGGAAATCTGAGATCAGACTTATCTCATATTGAGCTTTCTCCCTTAGTTGAGTTCAAATCTCCAATTGAGTCTATATTATCATCAAGATCAAGACGGGGAAGAAGAAGATTTGGAAGAAGAAGGTTTATTTAAGTTTCCAGCTCCACCTGAATATGTTTTACTTCAGGAATTTGATTTTTAATATCATTTTTAATTTTTTGAATTAGTCCTTCAATTTGCCTGGTTGTTAAATTATGGTTTAAATGAACATCCAGATTAACCAACAACCTCCCAGAACCAATGTGTAAAGTTTTTAACCCTAAAACCTTATTAACCTGAGGTGTAGAAAGCGCCACAGCTTTTATTTTTGCTTCAGTTTCTAAAGAAGCACTTCTTCCCACAATTAAATCAACTACTCCTATAAGGAGGATAAAAGCCAGTACTGCCAAAGTTGCACCAATTAAGATTGCACCTAAACCATCAAAACGGAAATCACCTGTAATTTGATAAAACCCCAAAGCAAATATCCCTAAGATAGAGGCACTCATCCCCATTAAGTCCAAAATAAAAGTAGTTTTTGTTTCTATTAAAGAAGAGGAAATAAAAATCCTGGCAACACCCATGATACTCCTGTTTCTAAGTAATCTTTTTAAACTTAAATAAAAAGCATAACCATTTGTTCCTGCAGTTATCGCAAGCACTATAAAAGCTAGCTTGATATTATGAACCTCTTCCGGATGAATGAATCTTTGCCAGCCAAAAAAAATTGATAAAGTGGCAGTCACAGTAAACATTACAATCCCAGCCAAAAGAGACCAAAAATAAATCTCCCTACCATAGCCAAAAGGATGATTTCTATCTTCTTTTTGACCGGACCTTTCTACACCCACCAATAAAAGTCCTGATGAAATTAAATCAGATATACCTTCCAAAACCTGGGATACCATAATGATACTGCCTGATAAAATAGCCGCAGCTAAAGATAAAACTATATCTAAAAAATCAACCAGGAAGGAAATAATAACTACTGTCTTTGATGACACTTATTTAGTATACCAAATTCAACATCTCGGAAATTGTCACAAATTCATATCCTCTTTTTTTCAATTCAGGAATAATTTTTACCAGGGCATCATTTGTTTTGGGAGCATATGACCCGTCATGGATATGAAAAACTACAATCGAACCGTTTTGGACATTATTTAAAACTTTTTTGACAATTGAGGAAGCATCTTTATTAAACCCGTCTCCTGCAGCCACATCCCAGTGGACTATTTTTAACCCTAATTTAGAAATTGTCTCTACATCTATTTTCTCAAAACACCCTCCTGGAAACCTGAAATATTTGGGGAGGACTCCTGTTGTTGCAAAAATTTCAGCCTGAGCAGTTTCTACCTCATTTTTATCTGCGCTATCATCTACTACACCCAGCTCAAAACATCCTTTTTTAAAAGCATTGTGATTATATGAATGGTTGCCTATTTCTAGTAATGGGTCTGCGGCTAAATCACGAGCTTCTCTTGGATAATTTTTAGTCCAAAGACCTCCCAGAAAAATTGTTGCCTTAACATTTTCCCTATCTAGGGTTTCTTTAATTGGTTTGTTGTACCAAGATTTAACTATGCCTTTTTTTAGCAGTATTTCCATAGCAGGAGTCATATCTGCATCAAAGGTAAGTGCTACTTTCTTTTTATCTCTTGGACCATGTTCTATAACCTCCGGTTTTACAGGCAAATTTTTTGCAGCCTGCTCAATATAACTTTCGGGTGAAGATTGTTTTCTGTGAAGCTCAGGATAAATAAAATCTTTATAGTTTAAAGCTATTATAACTAAAAAAAGGATAAGGGAGGATAAAAGGAAAAAAGGAATTTTTTTAGACAGAAAGTTTTTTTTAGACATGAAGTTTTAAAGTCTTGAGGCAAATTCTTTGATGCTCCAAAATCCTGAAACCTTTATCCTCGGCATATTCATTGATCCATTGCCAGCTTTCCCAAACCAAGTCCCCAATCCTCCAACATAACCTGCTTTTCTGGCTGCAGCCTGAACACTAGCATTGGAAACTCCATAAGGATAAGCCACAAAATTAACACGATAACCGGTTTGCGACTCCAGCATATTTTTGGAATCAGAAAGTTGTTTAAGCAAAGCATTATAATTTAGTGATACTAAATTAGCATGAGTTACAGAATGTCCCTCAAAATGAACCAAACCAGTTGAGGCAATTTCTTTTATCTGATTCCAGTTCATATAATAGCTTGTTCCAATTAATCCTGTGGGGATAAAACTCACAGCATGAAAGTTAAATCTTTTAAGAATCGGGAAAGCGATGGTATAAAAATCCTGATACCCATCATCAAATGTTAAAACAACAGGCCTGGCAGGGGCGTCTGAGAGATGATTAAAAATGCCATATAAATTATCTAAAGTTATGGGTGTGTAGCCGTTTTTGGATAAATATTCCATCTGGGCTTCAAATTTATCAGGGGGGACTGACAAGGCATCCCTTTGTTTATCTTTAGGATTTGGGTTATTGGCAATATAATGATAGGTTAAAATAGGTACATTTATAACTGAAGCCTTTACAAAAGGTACTGTAAAAAAAGATATAGTTAAACTTAAACAGAAAAATATTATTATTTTCCAAATATTCATATAAACTACATCTTACTTTAGTAATTAGCTTGTATGCAAGATGCTGATATGAGATAGTAAATTTATGAACCAGAAAGGATCTGCAATTATATACCTTCTACTCTTCTTAGCTGTATTGAGTTTGTCATTTATAAAATCAAAGTCAATTAACCAGTCTAGTGCTACTCCTGCTGTATCCCCTCAGGTTCAAGAGCATCCTAAACCATCAACAGAACCAAAAATATCCCAGGAGCAACTGCAGAAATATTTAACAGTTGAGGCAGCCTTACTTGGTGTATCAGATAATATTTCTCTTTATTTTAAAGATTTAGACCAAAACAAAGAAGTAAGTATTGAACCTACCCGTTCATGGATTCCAGCCTCTACCATCAAATCTTTTGTGGTACTGGAAGCATTCCGTCAGAGAAGTGTAGGACTTATTAATTTTAACGATGAAATTACCATTAAATCAGAGAATGTAGTACCAACTGAACTGGAGACAGATGAATTTCCCAGATTAAAGGAAGGTACAAAAGCAACTATTAGACAGTTAGTAGAAGCAATGATCATCCAATCAGATAATATAGCATATAACACTTTACTGGATATCTTAGATAGAAGAAATATAAATTTATCACTCAAAAATATTGGTATTACAGAAACAGTTGTCGGGGAAAAACTAAACTTGGACGAGGTACAATTCCAAAAAGACTTACAGGTAGCTGGGAGACAATCAAATACAACAACAGTTAAAGATTTAACTACTTTTTTTGATCTGCTATATAACAAAAAAATAGCTAATGCTGAAGAAATCTTAGATATTTTCAAAAGACAAAAAATTAATGATATGATCCCGGCTTTACTACCAACCAGCACTATAGTTGCCCATAAAACCGGTGAATGGGCACCAATTTATCATGATGCTGGAGTAGTTTTTAAACCTTTAGATCCTTTTATACTAACTATATTTAGTAATAGTGACAATCCTAAAATTGTTGCCGAACTTGCAAAAGTGGCTTATTTTCAAAATGCAGAGTCAGTTGGTAAAGCAGTTTCTTTAAATGAAATCCATATCTCATATAACTTATCAAGCATTAATTTAACCCAACAACCTAATGCATCAGAAGTTTTAGCAGCCCAAACACCTGAAAAGTTTCCTGAAGTTTCGGCATCAGATTTAGGTATCACTCAAAAAGATCTTAACTTTAACCCTCAACAAGCCAAAGATTTTTTAGGAGCAATTATTACACCTGGGTCTTTTTTTTATAATGTAAAAAAGTTTTTTGAAAACAATCAAATTAATAATGCTAAAGATAATTCCTCACTAGCCAAAACTTATTTAAACTTATCAAAGAACAGATTATCTGAGGCAAAAAGTCTAATTAGTTCGGGGGATTTTAAAACAGCTGATATAAGCTTAAAAGAATCAGAAAAAGATTTGGAAAAAGCCACTGAGCTTTCTAAAAATGATCCTAATAAAGATTTACTTTTACTGAATATAAAACGGGCCAATGATTTACACTATGCAGTACTTGCTGAAAGAGCTCCACATGTGGATGATAGTAAAAAAGAGCAGTTTATAGACAATGTTTATAATTTTTATAAAGAAAATCATCAAAAAGTAACTCCAGTTATTAATACATCTGTTGTTGCAAATCCTACACAACAAAAACCGGCTGTGGGAATAATTACAGAGATTCACGATAATCAAGCCAAGATACAGTTTGATGATGGTAGTAGTAAACAGGTAATATTACCTGAAGATACAAAAGTTAGAAATTTCCAAGAAGAGTTTTATTCTTCTGTTAATACAATAAAACAAGGAGACAAAGTTGCAGTGGTGGGTCTTTCTAACTCAGATGCTCAAATCATCCCGCAATTTATACTAAAAAATGTTCCTAAAGAACTACCAGAAAGACACCAAGGGACTGTTATTGAGATAAAACCGGATGAAAATACTATGAAAATATTAGATAAAAAAGGAGCGGAAAAAATTATTAAAATTAATTTTAGTACTGCCATTAAATCAAAAGATACTAATGTTTCTTTGGAAGGCATCAAGGCAGGATCAAAGGTAACTGTTTTTGGTACTACTCAACCCTCTTCTACTCCTAATGATTCTTTTGTATTTCCATCTGTATCTGCTACACCTTCAATTACTACTCCCTCCTCAACCTCAACTTCAACTTCACAGACAAAGTCAATACAACTTATTAATAGCCCTGCTCCATCCACTCTTCTCTTACCTACTATAAAATCTAGTTCAAATCCTCCCTCTACTAATGTTCCAAAAAAGGCTACTACTCCTCAGCCTACTACCTCATCCAAACAAACAACTACTACTGAGCAAAGCTCGCGGACTCCGTCCACTGAAGGGCGGACTCCGTCCACTAAAACTCAATCTGCAGGAATACAGGCAACTTCAATAACTATTACTCAAAACAGTTCTGGAAAACATGAGAAGATTGAGTTGAAACAATCTACTCCCCCAAAACAGGAACCTCCTAAGCAAGAGTCTTCTAAGAAAGAAGAGTCCAAAAAAGCCCCTGTGAGTCCCAAACAACCAGAGGCCCCTAAGAAGGAGGAACCAAAACCTACCCCCAAAAAGTAGCTTCAAATATGGTATATTTAATAGATGAAAGCCAAAATTACCTACTCCCAGGTTGGTGATGACTATGATACGAAAGACCCAGTTAATAAATTATCCCAGCAAGCCGCATTAAATACCGCAAATAATCTTAAAGATTATGGCTTTGAAGAAGTATCCCAAACACGTGGAGAGTCTGCATTTGTTTGGAAACAAGGCACGGTTTATATGGCCTCTGTTATTGAATGCCTGGGAACTAAAAACTTAATTGCAGATGAGCTAAGAGAAATTACTGGTAAAACCCATTATGATGTTATTGCCCATGATACTGTTGCCACTTTTATAAATGATCTCTCAACAGTCGGAGCAAAACCTTTGGTTGTTCATGCATTTTGGTCAATTGAGGATAACAGTTGGTTTTCGGATGAACAGAGATTAAAGGATTTTATTCAAGGATGGGAAGAGGCTTGCAATTTTGCAGGAGCTACTTGGGGAGGCGGTGAAACTTCTACATCTAAAGGAATTATTGAAAAAGGGACTATTAACTTAGCAGGATCTTGTGTTGGTATCATCTATTCAGAAAAACGTCTTCTTACGGAATCTAAGCTAAAAAAGGGTGACAGAATTCTTCTTCTGAAAAGTAATGGCGTAAATGCAAACGGGATTTCTCTTGCCAGGGCTATTGCCAAAAAAGTTCCGGAAGGCTATGCAACTAAAATGGCTAACGGACATTCCTTTGGAAAAACACTGCTTACCAAATCCAATATTTATGCAAAACTAGTTCAATATTTACTGGATGCTAATTTAGATCTTCACTACATTACAAATATCACAGGCCATGGACTGCGAAAAATTATGAGAGCAAACAGACAATTTAGCTATATTATTGAGAAAATTTTTGAACCTCAGGAAGTTTTTAAATTTATTCAAAAAAATGCCGGGATTGATGATTCTGAAATGTATCAAACTTACAATATGGGGCAAGATTATGCCATTTTTTTACCTGCAGAAAGTGTAGATAAGGCTTTAGAAATTATTAAACAAAATGGATTTGAGGGAATGGACGCTGGATTTGTTGAAGAAGGAGAAAGACAAGTTGTGATAAAACCGAAAAATATTACCTTCAAAGGTGAGACGCTAAACTTACGTTAACTTCTTTCCTCGTATGTCCTGTGGGCTTTAGGAATCAATCTCTCGCTCATTGAATTACCGCTGTGTATACACTCAATAGCCTCAGCCAGAAGCTTGGCAACAGATACAACATGAACCTTAGGATTATTTCTCATCTCCTCTCTTAAAGGTACGGTATCTGTAATAAAGATTTTATTTAAATTTGCCTCAGCAATTCTTTCTGGAGCAGGACCTGAAAAAAGCCCATGAGTGGCTGCAGCTGATACAGACTTTGCTCCTTTACTCTTAATTAATTTTGCAGCCTCGCAAAGTGTTCCGGCAGTATCAATCATATCGTCCACGATTAAGACATCCTTACCTTCAACATCCCCAATCAAGTCCAGTGCTTTGGATTCATTTGCTTTTTCAGTATTTCTCTCTTTATAAACTATTGCTATACCCTCAGCCCCTAATAAATCTGCATAAAAAGTGGCTTTTAAAACCCCGCCTTTATCAGGTGAGGCAATTACCAGATTTTCCTTAAAGTTCTCTTTTAAAATAGGTAAAAAAGAATAACTTGCATACAAATTATCCCATGGGATTTCTACAAATCCAGGTTCCTGCTCGCTATGTATATCAATAGTTACAATCCTGTCTGCACCTGAATATTCAATAAGTCTTGCAATTAAAGATGCTGAAATTGGAACTCTTGGCCTATCTTTTCTGTCCTGTCTGGAATAACCAAAATAAGGAATTATAGCTGAAACCTCAGAAGCTGAAGACCTTTTAGCAGCATCTATAATTAGAAAAAGCTCCATGATATTTGAATCAACAGGAGAACAGGTTGGCTGGATTATAAAAACATCTCTTTTACGGAGATTTTCAGGAATAATAATTCTTTTTTCACCATCTGCAAAAATGCTAACTGTCTCATCAACATTTTTACCCAAAATTTTAGCTATGTCTTGTGCTAGTTTTAAATTTGCAGTTCCTGTTAAAAGTACAAACCCGTTACTATTTGGCATAATGTTTTAAGCTAAATTATATAATATCTTTTAAGTTTTTCCTAATTCTTCCGTCAACCGGATACTTAAATTTGCTAAATTTCTCACCGGTTATTTTTTCATAGATAGCTATATATCTCTCTGAGACTGCTTTCTGTAAACTGATGGGCATTTTGGGAGGCTTCCCATCCCCTTTATATCCTCTTTTGGCATACCAAAGCCTTAAGAATTCCTTATCAAAATTTTCCGGCTCTTCCCCTTTTTTAAATTTTTCAGGGTAAGTTTTCTTCACCCAAAATCTGGATGAATCAGGAGTATGCATCTCGTCAATAAGTACAAGTTTCCCATTTTCATCCAGGCCAAATTCATACTTTGTATCAACTAAAATTATCCCTGATTTTTCACAGATTTTTGTACCTTTTTCAAAAATCGCCAAAGCAGCTTGTTTCATTTGCTTCCATATTTTTGGAGAAACAATTTTTCTCTCGAGAATTTCTTTTTCAGTTAATCTTTGATCATGACCTGATTCTGCTTTAGTAGTAGGAGTTATAACAGGCTTTGGTAATTTCTGATTTTTCTTTAAACCATCAGGGAATTTTATCCCATAAATTACCCTGTCTCCTGACTGGTAGGATCCCCAAATTGAAGTATTTGTAATCCCTGTTATATAACCTCTCACTACCATCTCTATGGGTATGGGTGTGACATTTTTTCCAATAGTTACGTTTGGGTCAGGAACAGAAATCATATGATTATCAATCACATCTTTTGTTCTCTCAAACCAAAACTTAGCCAGTTGATTTAATACAGCACCTTTATATGGGATATACCCTAAAATCACATCAAAAGCGGAAATCCGATCAGTAGTAATTAAAATTCTTTTGCCATCAACAATATAAAAATCCCTGACTTTGCCGCTATATTTTTTACCAAATCCCTTTAAGCTTATTGTTTTTAACACTTTGCTCATCTTGCCAGCTCTTTAGCTTTTTTTTCTATTCCTTCTGCCAGTTTCTTTTTATACTCCACTATCTTTTTTTCCAGATTTTGATCAGAGATTGCCAGGATTTGCACTGCCAAAATACCGGCATTTTTTGCTCCATTAATTGCCACAGTTGCTACAGGAATCCCCGGCGGCATTTGCAGAGTTGCTAAAAAAGCGTCTATTCCATTTAAAGGCCCATTTTTTAAAGGAATTCCAATAACAGGTAAGGGAAAATGCGCTGCCACCACTCCGGCCAAATGCGCAGCCAGTCCTGCTCCGCAAATTATTACTTTTACTCCATCATTTTGTGCTTTCTTCACCAAATCCACAGTCCTTTGAGGAGATCTATGAGCTGAGGAAATTGTTAATTCATACTCTACCCCAAATTCTTCCAATATTTTTCCAGCTTCTCTCATAGTTTCTAAATCAGAATCAGATGCAGAAATGATTAATACCTGTTTCATGAATATTTTAAATTATCAATTTCCTTTACAATTGTCAAAGCTTTATTTTTTGCATTACCTATGTGATTTTTGGCATCTAGCAACTTAAGAATTTCTGTGCTATTTAAATATTTTCCAATTTCCGAATTACTTGTTAATAAATCTTCCATAGGATTTACTTCCCCCTCTTGTATTGCCTCCCATGCTTTCATGGAAATTTCTCTTAAAACCTCATGCATTTTCTGTCTGTTGGCACCTAACTTAACTGTTTCTATTAAAATTCCCTCAGTTGCAGAAAACGGCCAGTAAGTATTTATGTTCATCGTGATTCGTTTATCGTTTATCGTTAATCCATCCACAATATTTGTTGCAGATATTAGCATCTCATCTAAGCTTAAAAACATTTCAGGTAAAACTACTCTCCTGTTGGCTGAATCATCCAAGGTTCTCTCAAGCAGCATGTTGGATGCATTATCCCAAGGTATTCTGGAAAGACTGACCACCAATCTTGCAAGCGAGCAAATCTGTTCAGATTTTATTGGATTTTTCTTAAAAGGCATGGCCGATGAACCAACCTGTTTTTCCCCAAAAGGCTCTGCCCATTCTCCAAACCCGCTTGATTGCATAATCCTTAAATCAAAAGCAAATTTATTTAAACTTTGAGCAATTGATGCAAGTAAATTTGAAACAAATAAATCTATTTTTCTGGGGTATGTTTGGTTGGCAATTTCAACAGACTCAATCCCTAATTTCTCCATAACCATATCTTCCATTTTCTCGGCTTTTTGCAGATCCAAAAGTTTAACGTATGATGCTGAAGTTCCAACAGCCCCTTTCATTCCCTTTGCTTTTAAATTCTTTTTAACAAATTGTAATAGTTCTAAATCTAAAAGTAGATCCTGTGCATAAAAGGCAAATCTATAACCTAAAGTAGTTGGTTCAGCCGCCTGAAGATGAGTATACCCCATGCAAACAAATTCAGAATATTTTTCAATTTTTTCACCAAACGATTTCAACAAATTTATAACTTCTTTTTCAAAGATTTCCAAACTTTCTGAGATTCTGATTGTTTCAGCATTATCAGAAATATCCATAGAGGTTGCACCAAGGTGAATTTTTCCGCCGCCAATTGGTGCCTTTTCTGCAAATTCTTTTATGGCTGCAACAACATCATGTCTGGTATCTTTTTCAATTTCCCAAATCCGCTCAATATCTAAATTCTCCTGATTTTTTTCTAAATCTTCCAGCTCTTCCTTGGACACTAGACCCATTTTTGACTGAGCTCTTGCAAGCTCTACCCAAACTTTTCTCCATATTCTATATTTGTTTTCCTCAGACCAAATTTTTCTCATTTCATCTGATCCATATCTCCAGGAAAAAACGCTTGTATAATTTTTAAAATCTTTCATATTAATGTCTAAATGACCTCCTTTTTGAAAATACCATAGCTATTCCTAATTCATCTGCAGCATCTATTGAGGCTTTATCATTAACCGATCCGCCCTGCTGCAAAATTGCTGCTATACCGTATTTTGCAGCCAATCGTACGCAGTCGTCAAATGGGAAAAAGCTATCACTTATTAATATCGCCCCTTTAGCTAATTCCCCTGCCTGCTCTAGCGATATTTTTGTTGCCCCTACTCGGGAGGTTTGTCCAGACCCAATTCCTCTTGTCATTGGAATATCACGATCAACCACTATTACAGAATTTGATTTAACGCTCTTTACTGCCTTTATGCCAAACTTCATTTGCTCCATTTGTTTTTCAGTTGGTTTAATTTTTGTCACAACTTTAAAGTCCTTAAAACTCTCTTCAATATTATCATCAAAATCCTGCAGTAATACAGCACCGGCAAAATATTTTAAGTCCCAATTCTCAGCTCTTTTAGTTGGAATTTCTCCAAATGTATAAATCCCCATACTTTTTCTTATTCCTTTAAGAAGCTCCAGCGCCTCATCGGTAATTGATGGCACTGCCACAATATCAATGTTTCCCTGTTCCTCATTTTTAAAAGTAGCAACTATTCTTGCAGTTTCCAAATCCATTTCTTTATTTATTACTATTACCCCCCCAAATGCAGAAACAGGGTCTGCTTTAACAGCTAAATCCAATGCCTCTCTTGCATCTTTTCCTGTTGCTATGCCGCAGGGACTTAAGTGTTTTATGACGCAAGCTGCTGCTTCCTTAAATTGTCTAACAGTCTCGAGTCCTGAATAAATATCTCCAACATTAGTTCCTGATAAATCCCTTCCCCAAAGTTTTTTTAATTTTGATAAAGGTGAATTGGTTTTTGGCATAATATATAAAGATCCTTTTTGGTGTGGGTTCTCTCCGTATCTTAAATCTGAAACTTTCCTAAGTAGCACTGTCACTTCTTTGGGGAATTTATCCTCAGAGAAATAATTTCCGATTTGTGAATCATAGAATGACAGGTGATAAAAAGCTTTTCCAGCTAAACTTTTTCTAAAATCTTCACTGACTTCTCCATCTTCCATTGCTTTTGCAACTCCTTCATAATCCTCCGGGTCCACAACAACCAAAACTGATAGATTATTTTTTGCTGCAGCCCTTATCATTGTTGGTCCACCAACATCTATTGTTTCAACTCCAGGTTTTTCCTCAAATGGATAGAGATTACAAACAACAACATCTACTTGCGGAACTCCTAATTTTTCTGCTTCGTTAACATGCTTTGGATTTTTTCTATCAAATAAAATTCCTGATTCAATTTGAAATGAAATTGTCTTCATTCTACCGTCAAATGAATCCCGGGGGTTTCCAGTAATTTCCTCAATTGGGGTAGCTTTTATTCCTTCTTTTTTTAATACTTCCAGTGTTCCCCCAGTAGAAATAATTGTGTAACCTTTTTTTATCAAAACTTTTGCGAAATCCGAGATGCTTTTTTTATCATAAACACTTAAAAGTGCATATTTCATGTTAATACCTTGTCTAATTCTCCTTTTTCCAAAGCTAGCTTAATTTCCATAGCCACTCTTTTTCCCATAGAAATATTTTGTCCGAATAAATATCCGCTGTATGGAGTTACAAATATTCCAGGAGAGCCCGGCATTCTTGGAGATACATCAAAAACAATAATTTCCTTTTTAGGAGGCCCTGGAATAATCATTGTCTGTAACCCAAATGGTCCTATAACCGGTACATCTAATTTTTTTGTTGCCTCTACAAACCTCTCACCAATTGCAAATGCATCTTCTAAGAGTGATTCTAAAACAGTCACTGCAATATGCCCTGCCTCCTCGTATTTTACAGTAATAAACTTCCCTACTTCTGTTTGGTGGCCAGCACTAAGTTTCAAAAATCCATCCAAGCTTGTTTGTCTCCTTGTGTCTGTACCAATCAGCTCCAGTCTATCATTTATAGAATCATAGAAGAAGTTAAAATTGACTTGCACTCCCAATATAAACTCCTCTATTATTGCAGAATTTAATTGTTCTTGTGTAAACAAACCTTCTTTAAGATTATGTTCTGTATATTGCTTATATTCTCGATAATCATTGACTAAGAAAAATGCTCTTTCAAATCCTCTCTCTTTTTCTAAAACTTTAACAATTACTAATCTATCTATATTTTTTGGGTCCTTAAATTGTTTTGGGTATCTGATTTTTGCCTTGTCCAGTAAATCATATTGGTTTGGTTTTACCCCTCTCTCTTCACACTTTAGTAAAAACCTATTTCCAAATATGGGAACTTTAAATTTTTTCTCAATGGCATCATAATCATTTATATAAACCTCAAATGATCTGTGAGGAATAAATATGGCATTTCTTTTAAGAAGTTCTTTTTGAACTTTCTCTGTCAGAATATCTGAGAATTTATCTAATTCAATTACTGCATCAACACATCCTAAACCATTTTCACTTTTGTAATATTTTGCATAAGTTTTATCCCTGCCTTTTTGTACAATTACTAAAGTCTTAAACCCTAAATCCTTTGCTCCACGACAGACATCTAAAGCGGAATGAGAACCTAAAACAGCAATGGTATATTGTTTCATTAATCCAAAACCTCCTTCAGTTTATTTTGTTTGATAGCATTTTTTATCTCTCTTGCAATTCTTCTTCCCGTACTCATTGGTTCATCATAAAGTAAATATGTATAAGGGGAACCATTAATAAAACAATTAGTCCCTGCCACAATTCTGGCAGAAATTTCTATCACATAAATTTCCTCAGATGATGTAACAATTGTCTCCAGACAAAACGGCCCGAATAATCCTTTTGGCCCTATTAATTTTTGTGAAGTTTTTATAACTCTTTGGGCCATCTCAACAGCAACAGCAACCATTGATTCCCTGACAGCCATGGGGATATTAGCAACCACCTCAAACGATGGTTCGATATTTAAACCTCTTTGATTTTTAGCAGGAATTCTACCTAGCGAATCCACATTTGTTTCATACCTTTTATCAACACTCATTAACTCCACTTTGTGAGTTAAGGGTGAATAAAAGAAATGAAAATATACAGGAACTCCTATTACATATTCTTGAACCATGAACCTTTCCTCGCTGAAAGTTTTTAATTTTTCATCAAGTTCTTTTTGGTTTCTGGCAGTAAAATAACCTTTACCTCCAGCTGCTCCATATGATTTAACAATCACAGGCCTGTCGGTTTTATCACCTTTTCTAAATCTGCGGGGGACTTTAACACCAGACTCCTCCATCCATCTTCTTTGCATTTTTCTATCTTCTTCCCAATCTAAAACTTTCTTGTTTCCAAAATACGGCACTTTCATTTTTTTATTTTCATCCATCCCCAAATAAGCCACAAATGAGCCATGTGGAATAATAATAAAATCCGAACCTAGATCTTTTTCTATTTTTGGGAAATCTTGCCAAGACTGAATTTCTAAAATTTGATCAATGAAATTGTCGTAAGATTTATATAGTGGAATACGATCAGGGGTAACAACAACTGCTGTTTTAAACCCTTCATCTTTTGCGCCCTTGAGGATTTGCAGCGCAGAGTGGGAACCTAATGTAACAATAGTATAATTTGAGTATCCCATAATTCATTATAACTTAAGAGCTTAAGAAATTCAACTCTTATTGTAATGCGTATTGATTATTTTATAAAGATGGTTAAAATCTATATATGGTTTCTATCATTGTTGGAATGCAATGGGGTGATGAAGGTAAGGGTAAGATTGTTGATCTTCTGTCTGAAAACGCGGATTTTGTTGTCAGGTTTCATGGCGGCAATAATGCCGGACATACTGTTATTGTTGATGGCAAAAAATATCCATTTCATTTAATTCCTTCCGGAATTTTACAACCCAAAGCAGTTGGAGTAATTGCAAATGGAGTAATTTTAGATTTAGAAGTTTTAGTTTCTGAAATAAAATTACTTGAAGATATAGGGATGAATTTAGTGAAAAAACTGTATATCTCAGAAAGATGTCACCTGATACTTCCATACCACAAAGCCTTAGATGAGGCTTATGAAAATGCCAGAGGGAAAGAAAAACTTGGTACTACCAAGAGAGGGATTGGACCTGCTTTAGCAGATAAAGTAAGCTATAACGGACTGCGAATTTATGAACTTTTAAATTGGGATTTATTTGTTGAGAAATTTACCTTTCAAACAAATATTAAAAATAAGATTCTAAAAACTTTTAATGTTGTTCCAATAAATACTAAAAAAGAATTAGCAAAAATATCAGAATTAAGAAAAATAATTTTACCATTTATTTCAGATACTTTTCAGCTTTTAAATGCTGCTTTATCAAATAATAAAAAGGTCTTACTGGAAGGGGCTCATGGAGTAATGTTAGATGTAGATTTTTCACCATACCCATATTCCACCGGATCTAATGTAATATCCGGGGCAGTCACAACAGGTGCCGGAATTCCACCGCAAAAAATTGATCAGGTGATTGGGGTAGTAAAAGCTTATACTTCAAGAGTTGGAGGAGGTCCTGTTCCAACAGAATTACAGGGAAAATTTGCAGATGCTATCAGAAAAAAGGGAGCAGAATTTGGTACAACAACAGGCAGACCAAGAAGAATTGGCTGGTTAGATTTGGAAGCTGTAAAATTCGCTATTAGCGTTTGCGGAGTAACAGAAATATCAATTACAAAAATTGATATTTTATCCGGGCTTGAGGAAATTAAAGTTTGCGTTGATTATAAATTAAATGGAAAAAATATTTCATACTCAAGTTGTGGATATAACGAGTTGGCTGCGCTAACTCCAGTTTATAAAACTTTACCCGGATGGAAAGAGGAAATAGCTGGGGTTACCAAATTTAAAGATCTTCCCAAAAATTGTCAGGACTATATTAAATTTATAGAAAAATTCTTAGGAGTTAAAATCTCTATTATCTCCACCGGCCCAGCAAGAGAAGAATATATTAAAGTGTAACTACTCCCATTCCATTGTTGCAGGAGGTTTGTTGGTGATGTCATAAACTACGCGGTTAACCTCAGGTATTTCTGTCACAATTCTGACAGAGATTTTTTCTAAAAGCTCATGAGGCAATTTTGCAAAGTTGGCAGACATGGCATCTTTTGCCTCAATTGCCCTGATTGCTATCGTTTCTCCATAAGCCCTGTTATCTCCCCTGACCCCTGTTGTTTTTATTCCGGTAAATACTGCAAATGCCTGCCAAAGTTTAATATCTTTTAATTCATCAGTAACAATTGCATCTGCTTTCCTTAAAATTTCTAATTTCTTATCCGTTACTTCTCCAATAATTCTAACAGCCAGACCAGGTCCTGGAAAAGGTTGTCTTTCGGTAATACTTTCTGGAAGATCTAAGATTTCTCCGATTTTCCTTACTTGATCTTTATAAAAATTTCTTAAAGGTTCTATTAATACTAAATTCATCTCTTTAGGAAGTCCTCCCACATTATGGTGTGATTTAATATTTTGTGCATGCTTACTGCCTTTGGACTCTATCACATCCGGATAAATTGTTCCTTGCACCAAAAACTTGGCATTTAACTTTTTACCTCCGAAGGAGGGGCGTACTGCTTCTTTTTCGAAAAGTTCAATAAAAACTTTACCAATTATTTTTCTTTTTTCTTCCGGGTTAATAATTCCTTTTAATGCTTTTAAAAATTCATCTTTTGCATTTATAATTAAAACATTCATTTTGTAATGATCTTTAAAAACTTTTTTTAAGGTTTCTGTTTCACCCTCTCTCATTAACCCTGAGTCAACATAAACAGAAGTTAAATTTTTCCCAATTGCTTTATGAACTAAAAGTGCTGCAACAGATGAGTCAACTCCACCGGATAAAGCACAAATTGCTTTTTCTACTCCAATGGAATCTTTAATATCCTTTATTATGTTTTCCACAAACTGTCTATTTATTTCTGATTTTTTGGGAGTTAGCCCGCAAACTCTTAAAAAATTTTCTAAAACTTGTGCCCCAAATTCCGTATGTATAACTTCCGGATGAAACTGTATTCCAAATAATTTTTTACTTTCATTTGAAATAGCCGCAAAAGGTTTTGATAAAGTTTTGGCATTTTCAACGAAACCTTCGGGAAGTTTAGTTATCTCATTTCCGTGATTCATCCAAACAGCAGAAGAGTTAGAAACTCCATTAAATAGTTTTGATGATTTAGTTATTAAAAGCGTTGCTGGGCCGAATTCTTTTTTGGCCCCAGTTTTAACTTCTCCTTTTAACAAATGGCCCATTAGTTGATGTCCATAACAAATTCCCAAAATTGGTATTCCCATCTCAAAGATTTCTACATCAACTGTAGGCACATCTTTTTCAAAAACATCTGCCGGTCCCCCGGATAAAATTATCCCTTTAGTATTTACTTTTTTAACTACCTCAAGAGAATCTTCGGGTGTAACAATTTTACATTCCACTCCAAGTTCTCTTACCCTTCTTGAAATAAGATGTGTTGTTTGTGATCCAAAATCAACCAAAATTATCATCTTTGCTCCTTTGCCCATTTAACAATATTTTCAAATAAAGACAGGCCATCTACTTTTATCTTACCTCTTCTCCAGTTTGGATGTTGTTCCTGCCTTACAAAACACTCAGGATGCGGCATCATTCCTAAAATCCTGCCAGTGCTATCTGTCACCCCCATGATTGCATTTAATGCTCCATTCGGAT
>Ga0209515_10002923_pt1 | contig 25175 bp, 27 predicted proteins | sample Subgroupgradi54m_FD_187454 | JGI IMG/M metagenome (GOLD analysis project Ga0209515, IMG submission 187454) | Subsurface groundwater microbial communities from S. Glens Falls, New York, USA - GMW60B uncontaminated upgradient, 5.4 m (SPAdes)... ... | reverse complement strand
TTAGCCCCAGGTGCGTTTGCCGCGGACCCCAGCACCAACCTTACTTGTTCGCGAGGTCTACGTCCTCGCCTTACAAGGGCGGTGGATGCGGGGCAAGGTTTAAAGGATTATTTCTTTTTGTTTGTTTTGGTTATTGGATACATGCGGTTGGTAATGAGTTCGTAGCCACCCATGCCGTTTTTTAGCCAGTGAGCGACACGCGTGACAGTAGCTGTCGACACCTTGAGTTTCTGTGCAATCGTTGTGTAGGAATTGCCGTCAACCAAGAGTTTGACCATTTGCCAACGGTTGGTAAATTCAATAAGTTCCGCCATCGTTAAAAGGTCACGAAAAAATTTTATCGCTTCATCTGTTGATTGTAATTTCAATATCGCTTGGAATAATTCTTGCATTTCTTTTGTTGGATAAGTTGCCGGAGTGTCGGTGGGGAATGGATCTGCTTTGAATTTATTCATATGTTACCATGCTAACATGGTAACACGTTGAAAGCAAGAAATAATTCATTGATGACATGTTACAAAACTATCAATTCTTTCGGAGCATGGCTGAGGAGTTCTGTACCATCTTTTTTTAGAAGTACTAAATCTTCGATGCGGATGCCGAATTGGTTTTCCATATATATGCCTGGTTCGACGGAAAAGACCATGCCAGGTTTTATAAGAGTATCATTTTTTACACTTAACCGTGGTGCTTCGTGAATATCTAATCCCACGTTGTGTCCTAGACTATGGGGGTAGGGTGGAAAATCAGCTTTCGCGATGATATCCTTGGCTACCTCGTCGGCCTTAGCTCCCGAAGGATTTTTAGTTGAAGAAAGGTAGTCGAGTGCTGCTTTTTGTGCATCGCAAACCGTCGTGTAAGCACGTTTCCATTCATCTTTGGGCTTCCCTAAAAAGACGACCCGCGTCATATCACTACAATACCCGTTGACTCGTGCGCCAAAATCTAAAAGGATCAATGTAGGGGTAGCGAGTTTTCGATTCTCCGTGAGTTGATAATGCGGTTGGCTGGAACTGGAGCCAAAGGCAACGATAGGAGAAAACGCTAGATCCGCACCGTTTTTTCTTATATACGATTCAATTTCCCACACTATTTCTTTTTCCGTCACGCCTTCGATGAGTTTGGGGAGTGTAGCGGTAAAACATTGGTCGGTGAGAGTACAGGCAGTGCGAATATGGGCAATTTCCTCATCGTGTTTGATCATGCGAAGTTCCTCTACGCGCTTATTGGTGCCAACGAGTTTGACGTCGGAAAGCTCTGTTTGTATTTTATTGTATTCAAAAACAGTCACATCTGTTTCTTCAAATCCCACACGGGTGAGCTTTTGTTGTTTTGCAACTTTTGCCAGAGATGCGGCAAACGGATGATCACGAGATATTTCAATAACGGCAACAGGGAGTTTCCGTGCTTGTTCGACATACAGGGAGTGAGTAAAAAGATAAGGATTTTGTTTGGTGATCAGAAGATATGCTTCGCGCTCGTCGGGTGCGATACTGACAAAGCCAGTGAGGTAGCGGATGTTGGTGGGATCGGTAACAAGAAGCCCATCAAGTCCAATCAGAAGATTTTTCATTATGGCGTGGGGGTGGGGGTCTTTTTGGGGGAAGGAGTCGATGTTGGTGTAGTGATTGGCGTGCTCGTCGGTGATTGTGTGCCGGTTGGGGGAGTAGTTGGCGTGGGAGCAGTACCGGTCAAGTTACCCAAGTCTAAGATGCGGTCTGCCGAGAAACGATTTCCTTTTTTGGCTGGAGAGGGTCCTACCACGGAAACGGCGTCACCGACATTTACTTTAGAGAATTTTCCTTTTTGGATGCCATTATCTTTATCCCACGCAAACGTTTTGGTCGTGGTTTCAATATCGATGATATAGGATTGCCCATCGGTGGCATTGACGGTTATGGTAAATTCCGTTTTGTCGATTGCGGATATAGTACCAGCGATACGTTTAGGAATGGAATTTTGTATGATGATCACGTTAGCTTTCAAAATGTCTACCGTTGCATCGTAATCGCCAAACACTACCACTTGATCGCCTTTGGCAATGTCACTGGTTGCAAGCTTCGTTCGTTGTCCTTTGACCCCGGTAGGACCGGGGTTGAGATATTGGATTACTTTCACTTCGTCAACCAGCTCGATTTTGATATCCTTGGTCGTGGTTGAGACGGTGATCGTAGATACCGAAGTACTTTTGACCGTGCCGAATATGGCGCGCCGCTGCACTTGACGAAGTTGGGCAACTTTGGTCGCCAGTCGATCTTTGAGATCATTAATTTGCTTGGTGGTAGGATCCGTCGGCGTGGCTGAGGGAGCTTGCCCTGAGCTTGCCGAAGGGGTTGCTGGCGCGGCAATGATCCGTCCTGCCCCCGTGAGCATCCCGAGAATTAAAACTAATAAAACGATTCGTTTCATAGATAACATTATTATTCTTCGATCCGCCAGTTGGCGGAGAGAAGTTTAAAAATAGTTCTCGTCCCGCTTGGCGGGACTCGAACAATATTCGTTTACGTAATTTTTTTTACAAATTTTCCTTCGTGTAAAACACCGTGACGGTTTGGACTGTGCCTTTTCCATTAGTGAAGCTGGTGACCGTCACATCATTTTTTCCTTCCACCAGAGAAATTTTTCCGGCGTATTTGCCATCGTCTTTCACGGTCATAACATCTTCATCCAGTGGCCCGGCAACGACCACAATGGATGAGGGAGCGGCGGTGCCAGAAACCAAAAGATCGCTCGTTGCAACGATTGCCTCAGTAAGGGGGCTCGTGATGGTAAAGGAAACTGGCGGGGGAGTAGGGCTTGGCGTTGGTGTTGTGTGTACGGTTTGTTTCTGGAGGAATGCAATTTTGGGGAGGGTAATCCGTGGAAATCCGCGGATAAGATTAGGTCCGACCAAAAGAATTCCGGTAATGAGAAGTCCGATGCCAAAACCAATAAGGGATGCCAATAGTGCGTCTCGATTCATAAATTTTTTCGTCATTCTGGCTCTCGTACTGAGTGAAACGAACGTATGTCCAGAATCAGATCCTGGATGGGACCAGGATGACGGGCGAGTTAGATGTTGCTTAGGATACCGAAATCTGATATAAAATGCAAGTATGGATATCACATCGTTGGGCCACGCATCATTTAAAATTCGCGCAAAGTTGGCGACTATCATTACTGATCCGTATCTTTCCGATATGGTGGGGTTGAAATTTCCAAAAAATATGGAAGCAGATATTGTGACCGTTTCTCACGACCATGCCGACCATAATGCCACAGATATCATCGCCGGCAATCCATTTATTATATCAGGTCCAGGAGAATATGAAGTGAAAGGCGTGCATATCGTCGGCATTTCCTCGTTTCATGACGCAGAATTAGGAGCCAAGCGGGGCCGCAATACCATGTATCATATCGAAATAGATGGCGTGCGTTTGGCTCACCTCGGGGATTTGGGCCACACGCTTTCTGCCAGTGATATTGAACAATTAGGCGAGGTAGACATTCTTTTTATCCCTGTAGGCGGTGTATTTACTATCGATGCAAAGCAGGCGACAGACGTGGTTGCTGAGGTTGAGCCTGCTATCGTTATCCCCATGCATTATGGAAGAGGGGAACTCAATCAGAAAACATTTGGTGAGCTTGCGCCACTTGCTCATTTTCTTAAAGAGATGGGGAAGGAAGGAATCACACCTCAGTCAAAATTCTCCATTACGAAAGATAAACTCTCGGAAGAATTACAAGTAGTGGTATTAGAATGAATCCCAAAGTCCCTCCTCATGATGATATGGCCGAGCAATCGGTATTAGGTGCCGTCCTTATCGATAAAGACGCCATGATTGACGTGGCGGAATTTTTGCATCCTGAACATTTTTACAACGAAGCCCATGCCGCAATTTTTTCAGCGATGCTTGCTCTTTTTGAAAAGCATGAGCCGGTGGACGTAGTCACCTTAACGGCCCAACTGAAAAAGTCAGGACAGCTTAAGGTAGTCGGTGGCGCATCCGCGCTTTCGGAATTTCTCAATGTAGTGCCTACTAGTGCCCATGCGGCTCAATACGGACACATCATTAAAGAACACTTCATTAAACGGCAACTCGTTGCTGCTGCTGCTAAAATTACCGAATCCGCATTCAAAGAGGAGGGTGAGGTACAGAGAATTTTAGATAAAGCAGAGAGTGAAATTTTTGCCATTTCCCAGCAAAGTCAGCGGCGGGATTTTATTCCGATTAAAAATGCTCTTGCTTCTTCCTTTGACCGTCTTGATGAACTCCATAAGCACGCAGGTGGATTTCGTGGAGTGGCAACAGGGTTTGCGGATGTTGATTTTCGGCTTTCGGGCTTGCAGGATTCCAATCTTATTATTCTTGCTGCTCGTCCGGGCACTGGGAAAACTGCGATGGTTCTCAACATAGCCCAGTATGCGTCGGTTCACGATAAGCAGCCCGTCGGCATTTTTTCTTTGGAAATGAGCAAAGAAGAGCTTGTAGATCGCTTACTCGTTTCTCAAGCAGATATCGATGCGTGGAAACTAAAAACCGGCAAACTTTCTGATGATGATTTTTCTAAACTGAGTGATGCGATGGGTGAGCTTGCGGAGGCACCGATTTTTATCGACGATACGCCGGGTATGAATATTTTGGAAATGCGTACCAAAGCCCGACGACTCCAGGTAGAGCATGGCGTCAAACTCATCATCGTTGATTACTTGCAGCTTGCTGATTCTGGTCGCAGGTTTGATAATCGCGTGCAGGAAGTCTCGGTGATTTCTCAAAGCCTCAAAAATCTCGCACGGGAACTGCGCGTGCCGGTTTTAGCCTGTTCGCAGTTATCACGCGCTGTAGAATCGCGCGGCACCAGAGTGCCGGAATTATCTGACCTTCGTGAGTCCGGTTCCATCGAGCAAGATGCCGATGTGGTCATGTTTATTTATCGGGAAGAAGGAAATCAGGTCAACTGGGGTGAACAGATTCCAACGAAGCTTCGTGTTGCCAAACACCGAAATGGTCCGTTGGGTGAAGTGGACCTTATCTTCCGCGGCGACCGCATCCGCTTTTATAGCGTGGAAAAAAAGCGCGAAGGGGCAACGCTCATCGCCTAAATAGTATGTGGTTTTTCTTTGGACTCATTTCTGCGCTTACTGATGCCCTCAGAAATGTTTTCACCAAGCATAACACAAGGCAGGATGATATCATGGTGGTGAGCTGGACGTGGATGGCTTCTTCATCTCTTTTCCTTTTGCCTTTTTTTATCTTCCGTGGTGTCCCTCCTGTAGATCGTACGTTTTGGTTGACATTGGGCGTCGTTAGTGTGTTTGATTTGATTTCGCTCACACTTTTTGTCCAAGCGCTCAAATTGTCTGATATTTCTTTAACCTTGCCCATGCTTTCGTTTACACCATTATTTTTACTTGGTACCGGCTTTTTGATTAATCATGAGTTTCCCAAACCATTGGGTCTTATCGGCGTAACGTGTATTGTGCTGGGTACGTATCTTCTTAACTTTAAAGATAGACATATGAGGCTATATGAACCATTTATGGAAATGTATAAGGAAAAAGGAACGCTCATGATGCTGATCGTTTCTTTCATCTGGGCATTTATGGGAAATCTCCATAAGATAGCAATTTCTCATTCCAACCCATACTTTTATGCGTGGATCGAGACATTCGTCGTAGCTGTACTTTTGACTCCATTGGCGTACTGGTCAAACAGGTCTGATTTTCGAAAGGTTTTGCACCCAAACAGTTGGTTGAGGATTATCCCTGTGGGATTTTTCGATGCCACCTCCATATTGTCCCAAATGATTGCCCAGAGCCTTTCATTGGTTGTGTTTGTCATTTCTCTTAAACGGATGAGCATAGTATTCTCGTCGATTTTGGGGTGGCTTTTTTTTGGTGAGCACATAAAGACGCGGATTATCCCCACTATCATCATGGTTTTTGGTGTCATGCTTATCTCTTTTTCCTAAGGAGGTTTTTTTGGAGTGAGGGGGATTGAATTCATTTTACGTATTGACGATACAAGAGATGATGGGATACAGTAATATTGTTATCATGTTTTAAAACATAGTAACATATATATATGACGCAGATATCGCGGATGCCATTGCCGAAAGCGCTTGAACAACAGATGCATGCGGTTATCCGTAAGGCTTTTGCTGATCTTCGGACGGAAGGAGAAGTTTCGGCATTTCTGGATGATCTTCTGACGCCTACAGAGAAGGTTATGTTGGGAAAACGATTGGCAATTGCTATTCTTTTGGATCGAGGATACGATCAGCGCACGGTTCACACGATTATGAAAACAAGCTTGTCGACCGTTAATACCGTCAATTATTGGTTAAAGCATAAGGGGAATGGATATCGGATTGTTTTGGAAAAATTTCAGAATCAACGGGAGTGGCAGGAGCTCAAAGAAGGATTGGAGAAGTTTCTGAAGCAGTTCTTTTCACTTCATCGACAGCTTCATCCCGACGTACCGAAAGATACTCGACCGCGAGAAACTTTGATGTAAGTTGGATTTTTGTACATGTTACTATGTTTTAAAACATAGTAACAGAGCGATAATGGAGTAGGGGGAGTTGTTTAGATTTTAGATTGGATTTTTACCCTCAAACGTGGTATAAATATTCATGACGGAAGGCGCAGGTTCCTGCCCGACGCATGCCAGAGTGCTGAAATCGGTATACAGGCGAGTCTCAAAAACTCGTGGTGTTCACTCACCGTGAGGGTTCGAGTCCCTCCTCTGGCACAGCTTTGGCAGGCGGGTCAAAAACCTGTCCCGCCCTGGGCGGGGTGACGGTTCGACCCCATCCCTCGGCACTAAGCTTGACAGGATTCTGAAAATCTGATATTCTGAAAATATGAATGTTGTGAGTATTATTCGTGACCGCGGTCAATTAACAATTCCTGACTCCATTAGGAAAATGGTGGGCTGGATAACTCCCATGTCTGCGGTTTCGATTTCTGTGGTAAAAGCCGATGAAATCATTATTAAACCTCATGTACAGCGCGTAGACTGGGACAAGATATGGAAAGGCATAAAAAAAGCTCGATCTATCCATGGAAAAGGAAAAGGAAGTGCTTTAAAATTTATTCAACAAGACCGCCTCTCTCACTGACATGATGCCTCTCGTTATAGACACATCGGTTGTAGTAAAATGGTTAAATCAAGATAATGAAAAATATATCGATAAAGCAGATAAAATTTTAGAGGATGCAAAAAATTATCGAGTTGAACTCTGGGCTCCTGAGCTTGTGAAGTATGAAATTGGAAATGTGTTGCTTTACGGTAAAAAAATAACAACCCGAAATATTGAGCATTTATTTCACATCTTCTATTCATTGCCCATCAATTTTATACCGGAAAACAAAGAGCTAGCATGTAATACTTTTATGCTTGCTCAAAATTTAGGAATTACTTATTATGATGCTTCATTTTTAGCTGTTGCAAAACAATACAATGCGACTTTGGTAACGGAAGATCTGAAACATCAGGGAAAATCAAAACAAATAAAAGTAAAATCCCTGCAAGATTATTAAAGATCAATTGCCTTAACATGATGACTCTTGAACAAATTTATAAGCTCGCAGTGGAAATGGGGACAAAAGCGGATCCGCGAGGGGAGGCGGGAGTGAAAAAAATGCTAGCCCGCAGGAAAGCCGAGTATGATGAGCTTCCCGCATCCAAAAAAGCAGAATTTGATCGTGAAGACCTGACGAATCCTTACAGCGATTCTCGCGTACTTTTGGGTGATCCATCATTGAAAGTAGATAAGGTGCTTGCGGGTATCGACATTACTTCTGCGGAAGTTGTTTTGGCTGATGTTCTCAATCAAAAACATAAAAAGACGATTGATCTTCTGATGGCCCATCACCCGGTAGGAGCCCCGTATGCCGCCCTTCACGAAGTCATGGATCTTCAGGCGGACTTGATGGCAAAATACGGCGTCCCTATAAACGTTGCCGAAGGCCTCATGCACGATCGGATTAGTGAAGTACAGCGGTTATTTAGTCCACGAAATCACAATCAAGCCGTGGATGCGGCCCGTCTCCTTAACCTCGCCATCATGTGCACGCATACCATCACGGACAACCTCGTTTATGATTTTTTGGAGAAGCTTTTTGAAAAAAATGTACCAGAAACCGTTGGAGACATCATGAAAATCCTTAAAGAAGTGCCCGAATACAAAGAGGCAACGAAGGGGAAAGCTGGCCCCATTATCTTTTGTGGGTTAGAGAAAAATCGTGCGGGTAAAGTGGCGCCCATTGAAATAACTGGTGGTACCGAGTCTTCACATATGGTGTATGAAAAGCTAGCAATAGCTGGAGTGGGAACAATTATTGCTATGCATGCCGGGGAAGACCATCGCAAAGAATGCCAGAAAAATCACATGAATATGGTGGTAGCAGGGCACATGAGTTCTGATAGTTTGGGGATGAATTTATTTCTTGACGAACTGGAAAAACGAGGAGTTGAAGTCGTTCCGTGCTCCGGACTCATCAGGGTAAAAAGATTTTAGTGTTGCTGAGGTCGCCAGTAAAAATTTAGATCCGGGCTTCAGTTTCTCTCGCGAAAAATATCCAACCGCTACCGATGCTCATCGGCGCTCGCAAAATGAATCCGGACAAAATTTTTCTGGCTTCCCGCAACAGTCATTTACTTACTTCAGTAATAAGAGAAAAAAAGCAAGCGTCACCACCTGGGTTATAAGTCCCAGCGGAAATTCTGTTTTGCTGTGAAAGATGCTCTCTAGTTTGTAGATGTGGAAGGCGAATTTTTCTAAAAAACCGGCAGTTTTGGCCGGTTTGTGTTTTTTTGCATTGGCAAAAAAAATGTACCACGGGGTTTCTAGCCAATCCGGTAAAACGGAAAGGATGATGGCAATGGCAAGATATGGAGTTGCCACCTTCCCGCCAAATACCATATATGCTACGGTTATTCCTATGAGTGTATCGGCAATAGAGATGATTCCTGTGATATACTTGGGTCGCTTTCTCCAGTGGGTACCGAAATCCCAATGGGGAATACAGTCCATGATAAGATGAGAAGTAACGATAAGAGCGGCGCCTGTTGTCGGATCCGGTACTTTACTGGCAATAGCGCCGCCCACCAGGGCATGAACCGTTGCTAACATTCTTTCTATTGTACATTACTATGAAACAAAATAACAATGTGGTGCAAGTGCTCGCAATTCCTGGCTTTCGTTTTTTGTGGTTGGGGCAAATTGGTGCGCAGTTTGCGACCAACATGATGCTCTTTGTTTTGGCCATTCGTGCCTACCAGATTACCGGGACCAATATGGCGGTATCCGGATTGTTTTTAGCCTACAGCATCCCATCGCTTATTTTTGGTATGCTCGCAGGGGTAGCCGTGGATCGTTTGGATAAACGATCGGTGCTTTCGATAACCAGTATTATCCGTGCTGTGTTGGTGTTGGGACTTTTGTTCTTTTCTCACAACTTGGTTGCTATTTATGCAATTGCGTTTATTAATGCCATCATCACGCAGTTTTACGTACCTGCAGAAGCACCGCTCATTCCTCGACTGGTTCCAGAGCGCTTATTGGTTTCTGCCAATAGTGTTTTTTCATTCACTTTTTATAGCAGCATGTCGTTGGGGTTTATTTTTGCGGGACCCGCACTTCGTCTTTTTGGATCGCATCTGACATTTTTCCTTATAAGCATCATCTATCTTTTGGCAGCGGCAAGTACCGCGCGGATTGCCGTACAAGAGGAAAATGTGCAAGGACTTACCCGAGCTCTCTCGCACAATTTTCTGTATCTGGTTCGTCGGACCATACAAAGTCTCCAAGAAGGTCTTGCTGCGGTTTTTCATTCTCGATCCCTTTCTGAGGCGATCTTGCTCCTTTCCGGCACACAAGTCGTGTTGGCAATTTTGGGGACGTTGGGGCCGGGATTTGCTGACCGGGTACTGGAAATTGATGTACGCGATGTATCCGTTATTGTTTTAGGGCCAGCGGTGGTGGGAATTCTTCTTGGAGCTCTTTGGATTGGTGCCTATGGCTTTCGATTCAAAAATACCACACTTATTAACACAGGAGTGATGAGTGCTGGAGTAATTTTGGTTCTCATTTCCTGGATGTTGCGATTAGAACGAGGAAGCTCATTGTTTAGTCATGCGGTGGTTATACCGCTTGCGCTCTTTTTGTTTTTCCTTTTGGGTCTTGCCAATAGTCTTTTGGACGTTCCTGCCAATAGCATTCTTCAAAAGAAAGCAGAAGGAGCGATGCGCGGACGAATTTATGGAATTCTCGTTGCGGTTGTAGGGGGCGTAGGTATTTTGCCCGTCGCCATTGGTGGAGTGTTAGCTGATACCATAGGCGTAGGAAAGGTGCTCATGGGGGTGGGGATTATCATCTCTGCTTACGGGGTATACAGAATACGGTATAATAAAACGTAGTATGCATCCCATTTTATTTTCTATTGCTGGTGTCCCTCTTTTTAGTCTGAGTGTTTTTTTAGTGATCGCATGGCTCGTGTTTTCTTTTGTTTTTTGGAAGCTTTTGCGAAACATGGGTGTTGCTGAACAGCGAATTTTTGACCTCACCTTTTACAGTACCCTGGTGTCTCTTTTTTCTTCGCGAGCAGTATTTGTTCTCTTAAATCCTGCATTATTTTCTGATAATCTCATCAAAGTTGCTGCGTTTTGGGTCCAGCCAGGGTTTTCGTTGTATGGAGGACTCATCGGCGCTTTGGGGACATCGGTGTACTTAAGTCGGCGGTATAAAGTGCGTTTAGCGTATGTGCTGGATGCCTGGGCGGTTTCCCTTCCTCTCTCGCTTATTTTTGGAGAGATTGGGTCGCTTTTAGATGGAACTGAGGTGGGGAGGACGTTTGCAGGTCCGTGGAGTATTTTTTATCTTGGGCATGTGGGGAGGCGACATCCAGTTCAGTTGTATGAAATACTTGCGTTGGTTTTGGTTCTGATCGTCGTTTTCCTCTTACAGAAAAAGGCTGAAATTGGCAAATGGCCATTTGGTTTAGTGGGAGTTTGGTTTTTTTTGGCTTTTAGTGTTTTTATGTTCATCATTGAATTTGCCAAAGAGACTGGTGTTTACTTTTTTCGTTTCAGCATCAATCAGTGGATACTTATTGCCATATTTGGGCAATCTTTGGGTGCGCTCTACGTTCGTGGTGGAGGGAGAGAAAAGTTTCGGCCAATGGTTCGTCGCGTTATAGAAGCAATCTATACAAAATTTTCTAAACGACATGCTTGATTCCATTCATGGAACTTCCCATTTTATACGAGGATGATGATTTTCTGGTAGTAAATAAGCTTCCCGGCGTGGTGGTCAATCGTGCCGAGTCTGTCAAAGGCGAGACGGTGCAAGAGTGGATGGAAAACCGTTTTCCTTCGTCATTCTGGCAAGCCCAAAGGGCGCGTCCAGAATCCCAGAGAGATGCTGGACAAGCCAGCATGACGATGCAAAGTGAGCAAGATTTTATTTCTCGGGCGGGGATTGTCCATCGAATCGATAAAGAAACGTCAGGAATACTTTTGATTGCCAAAAACCCAGCTGCATTTATTGAACTTCAGCGTCAGTTTAAAGAGCGTATCGTCAAAAAGACCTATCTTGCTATTGTCCATGGAAAACTCGTGCCGGCAGAAGGAGAAATCAGAGCGCCAGTGGGGAGACTGCCATGGAATCGAGAGCGCTTCGGTATTGTGCCGGGAGGAAAAGAAGCAGTGACGCGCTATCGTGTTGTCAAATCGTTATCTGTCAGCGGCAATTCCGGGAATCCAAAGGATTCCCGGAATTTACTTGTATCGTTAGTCGAACTTTATCCCGAAACTGGCCGCACGCATCAAATTCGCGTGCACCTAAAATACGTCAATCACCCGATTCTCAGTGACTTCCTCTATGCAGGGAGAAAAACGAGCAGGAATGACCGAAAATGGGCGCCGCGAGTCATGCTTCATGCATGGAAAATTTCATTTCGCCATCCTACTACCGGAAAGGAAGTTGCCATCGAATCCCCGATACCCGATGATATGAAGAGAATAATAGAACAATATTAAAATGGATCTATGGAAGGGGGTTTTGTTTTGGGCTAAAACGTATTACGTTCTAAGAATGTATTACTTGACACGTATGTAATACATATATATGATAGGTGTATATGATGATTCCTACGTCTATTACTTCAAAATGGCAGATGACCATCCCGAGGGAGATACGAAAAGCCTTAGGGTTGAAAAAACCCGGGAGAGTATTGCTTAGCTTGGAACGAAAGCAGAAAACGCTGAAAATTCATCAGCCGAAGTCGATTTTTGATCTCGCGGGTACGTTCGTGCCCAGAGGGAAAAGACGGAAGGTCGACGTAGTGAAAACACGCGATTATTTTGAACGGCATTATGGGCGTACAGAATAGTCACGCATGGGTACTCGTTGACTCCAACATTTTCCTCCGTCTTTTTGTGCGAGATGATGAACGGAAATGGAAAGACAGCATGCGTGTGTTGCAGGGCATAACAGAGAGGCGGATTATGGCCTACATTCCAACGCTTGTCCTCGCAGAAGTCACCTTCGTGTTAACCTCTTTTTATCGATTTAAAAAGCCTCGGGTTGTCCAAGCAACAAAAAGCATGGTATCGATATCCAATCTTAAGATGCTAGATGATCTTTCCGTGGTACGCGCGACACAGTTATATGAAGAATACAACGTAAAGTTTGCCGATTGTCTGTTGGCATCATCCGTTCTGCTTCAGAGTGGTCAGGCAGCAATGCTTTCCTATGATCACGACTTTGATAAACTCGGCATCCGGCGTGTAGAGCCAAGCGATTTATTGAACACATTGCGGAAATAGTCTTCTTGCCCGCCTCAAGTTGGGCGTTCCTATTCAAGATTGACTTGAGCGTGGTCGAAAAAGAAATCTCCGGTGGGGAACTCGGACGAGCGAGTTATGCAGATTTCCGTTTGTGCGCCTGTTGGTGCAGCACATTTTTTCCGAGGTGTGTCAGGCTCCTCCTGATCGCCTCGAGCAGTATAACTGCAAGGAGGCATTGTACGATAGACCCGATGTATGACATCTTCGTCAATATCCATGTCTTTTTCCTCTTGCTGGTCCCCACCGCAGAATCAGGAGGTAGTGTAGCATAATTTCATGGTAAAATGTACTTTTATGGCGCAGTTTCGATACGAATTACTTCATAAGGATATGAAAACAAAAGCCCGGTTGGGAATCGTTCATACGCCGCATGGAGACATTGAGACTCCTGCGTTTGTGCCGGTGGGGACACAAGGGTCGGTAAAATCCTTAAGTCCAGATGAACTCAAGGAACTTGGTGTTGATGTGTTTTTCGTCAACACCTATCACATGTATTTGCGACCGGGGATGGACGTGATTGGCAAATTCGGTGGGCTTCACAAATTTATCGGATGGGATGGACCACTGATGACGGATAGTGGGGGATTCCAGGTATTTTCATTGGCACGACAGAAATACGCGATGCCGCTTGGGTCGCAAAAAAATTTAGATCCATCTTCAGTTTCGTTTACTACAGACCATAATCTTAGTGTCCATGAGAAAGTGAAGCTGGACAAAATTTCTTTGCTTCCCGCGGCTAATCCTCAATTGGTAAAAATCACCGACGAAGGCGTTGAGTTTCGATCTCACTGGGATGGAACAAAACATATGTTTACGCCAGAATTGAGTATGGATTTACAATGGCAGCTGGGAGCAGACATGCATATTGCCTTTGACGATTGTCCGCCGTATCCCGTGACGTATGCACAAGCGAAAAAATCTATGGAGCGAACCCATAGGTGGGCGAAAGAAAGTTTAGAAGCGCATCAAAAATTTTACGCAACCCAACACCTCCGAGGTGTCAAAATCTTCACCTCGGAGGTGAATCCGAACGTGTATCAGGCACTCTATGGTTCTATACAAGGCAGCACGTTTGAAGATTTGCGAAAAGAGTCTGCCAAGTTTATTTGTTCTTTGAATTTTGATGGTATTGCTATTGGCGGTGTTGCCGTCGGAGAAAGCAAAGCAGAAATGATCAACGTCCTCGATTGGGTTACTCCTTTGCTTCTTCCTGATAAGCCGCGGCATTTGTTGGGAGTAGGGGAGATTGATGATATTTTCGCACTTGTTGAACGGGGGATGGATACATTCGACTGCGTACAGCCTACTCGTCTTGCACGCATGGGCCGCCTCCTTGTCAGGAGGAATAATCCAATAAGCCAATTATCCAATGATCCAATAAAAAGATATGAACTTGATATTAATAAAAAAGAGTTTGCGCAGGATGCCAAGCCCATTGATCCTGCTTGTACATGCTACACTTGTCAATATTTCTCCCGCGCGTACCTTCGTCATCTTTTTCGTGTACGAGAACTTTTGGTTTATCGTTTGGCCACGATCCATAATCTCCATTTTGTGCAGCAATTGATGCGTGAAATTCGGCATGCCATTACACAAGGGACACTTCTTGAACTAAAAAACCAATGGCTTTACAATAGATAAAGGTAGCCCGCCTTCGTCCCGCTTGGCGGGACTACGGCAGGGCTTAAGAAACAGTACTTCCAAATAAGAATTTGAAAACTGTTTCTAAAGGAGGTGACTATGCCGGGATTTGGTGATTTATACAAAGGAGACAAAAAGAAGCTCAAAAAGCAAGCGCTTGAGAAAAAAGCGCAAAAACAGATGAGTAATTCTTCTTCGTGGCAGCTTCCTGCCGTCGAGATTATCAAAAAAGGAAAGAAAGAGTGGTGAGATTCATGGAAAGACGCGGGTCAAATCGTCATGGGAGGGCGAGGAAGTGGATTTTAATATTTTTCTTTATTCTCATTGGTGCTGTCGCCATCTTTGGTGTATTTTTTCGTGGTTCTGGTGCCGATCGTTCCCGCATGACGGTGGTTTTGGTGAGCGATCCGGTGACCGTTGCATCGTGGGATAGAACCACCAATACGCTGATTCTCGTTTCTCTGCCTTCCGATACGGTTATTGATGGTACTCATGGCTATGGGCAGTACTCGTTAGATGCTTTGTGGAAGTTAGGTGCTATCGATAGAAAAGAGGGAATACTCATGTCTGAGAGCATAGAAGAATTATTAGGAACTCCTGTCCCGTATTACCTCAAGCGTCGTGAACTGCTTGGAAAAAAAGACGCACGTTCTTTGGTAGGCAAAACGTTTGCATTGTCTACCATCCCTTCATTTTTTACTGGAAAATATATATCAAATATGCCTTTTTCTTCATTTTTTTCTTTTGCATGGGCTGTGGGCCGAATACCCCCTGAAAATATCCGAACCATTGATCTTTTGCAAGGAAGAATCTTGATCGAGCAGTCTATTCCGGATGGATCGATGATTCATGTGGTAGATAAAGACCGGTTAGACCAAAAAGTTGGGCCGCTTTTTGAAGACCAACGCATCCGAAAAGAAGGGTATACGGTTGCCGTTTTTAATACCACGCAAAGTCCGTCGTTGGGGACCAAAGTAGGGAGGCTTCTCTCTCACCTGGGGGTACGGGTGGTTGCTGTAGGTAACGATAGTCCGGAACTTGCTCGTTGTACGATGACGGGAGGGAAAAAAGAATTATCCAGTATCACCGCTTGGGTGATTGTCCACATCTATGATTGCCAAACGCGCGTTATTGAGGATGCTTCAAAGCGTGCAGATCTCATCTTACGAATCGGAACGTCCTATCAATCTCGCTTTTTGCCCTTTCCAGCAAAAAAGTAAAAAACGAGGCATACAAACCGGTTCCCATGTCGTCTCGCTGGCGGTACTACATTTTTTGATTTCCTCATTTGTATGCTATACTTCGCTACATTCCCTGAAACGCTTTTCGCTGCGTTTATTGAGGGTTTTTATCTTTTTGCACATTAACAAACCGCACTACAACTACTTAACGTTCATCGTGCACATTGAGCATAGAATCTTTGTATGTTCTGTGTGCACGATGAAATGGAGGGACTATGAAAAAATGGATACTGATCGGACTAAGCCTCATTGCAATCTTCATTGTAGCATCGTTTCTGGTGCCGGTAAGAGAAGTAGTAATACCACCATTCCAGCGGATACCATCTCGGTGGATACCACCGCGCATCCAGATGGTGTTGGACCCTATAAATCCCTATGGGGACCATTTCTACTTTCAGACAGGACCTAACTGGGTCCAGATCAGCTGGCATGACGTGGACGTAAAGAAAGCCTACTTCGGATGCAACCTAGCTCCTTGCAGCGGGTTCTTGCCGCTAGAAGGCTTCAATTTCCCCACCACCATTGATGCTGATGGCACCGTATACATTCGGATGCCATTAGTCTGGCAAACGCTACCGTAATTTCGAGGAATAGACATGGTCGTGTCAATTCATCGTGCATACGGCACGATCATGTCCTTTGAGGGTCAATTTATGTTGTGGTGCGGTTTGTTTTATTCTTACGAATACGTATAGTTCCACTTTTATTATTGTGCTGGGGGAGTCTCTTCGGTGGTTCCTTCTTCCGACTCTTCGCCAGTGGGAGTGGTATCTGGGGCTTCTCCTTGTGAAGAAGCAGAGGAAATATAGCTTACAGAAGTGATGAATGACGGTTGGTGGGCAAATCGTCTGCCGCGGGCAACTTCTCGAAGAAGTAGAATAAGTTGATTTTTGCCAATACTTTTTATCACCGCGGTATATTGATTCCCACCGCCAATAAATTTAATAAGCTTAAACGAGAGGTCATCAGGGAGCGCTCCCAAATATGTGCCATCGCCATCGCGAATTTCCACGCAATGTTTTTTTGCTTTCAAAAAAACCTCTTGTCCTGCGTTTAATGTAGAAAGAGCGCGCAGCGGAGCCAAGTTCACGAGGGCAACGATTTTCGTTTTGCCTGGTTCTTCCAAAAACATCAGAGGAGATACCTGGCCATTGGTTGACGGGTGACCTTTTCGTTTCGGAGTAGAAGGCTTTTTGAGATTTTTGCTTGCAATTTGATTGTACGGATCTAATGTGAGAACTTTTTGGTAATATCGTTTGGCTTTTGCAGCTTCACCGAGTCTCAAGTAGGCGTAGGCGAGTCGGTTGAGGGCATCAATGTTGCTTGGGTCACCCTCGACAATAGCAGTATTGATGTGGATTGCCTCTTTCCAATCTTGCTGGAGCGCTTTTTCAATTGCTGTTTGTATCAGGACTTGGATTTCCTGGGGCGGGGAAAGATCAGCGCTCATGAGCGAAAGTGTATCGTTTTCTTGAGAAAAGTCAATAAGGGAAGTACAATAAGCAAAGAGTATATACTCATCTTACGCCGGTTTGCAACCCGAAGGGTTGTCAGAGCAGCTTAGATGCCTGCCGGCAGGCAGGGGTGGATACTCAAACAATTCCGATTGTTTCGGGTATAGTCAAACATTATATGATATGAAAAAGATTACTCAATTTATTACACGGAGGGTAAAGCGGTGGGATAGGAAACTTTCCTTGACCAAACGCGAACAATTTGTCATTATTACGGGCATCCTCACAATCGGCCTTTTTTTAACGCAACTGGTGTCGACGGATCTGCGATATGTCATGGTAGCGGTACTATCAGTTGCAACGTATGTACTGTCTGCTTTTGGTCTCCGCGATGATCTCAAAGGCATTGAATGGGCAACGCTTCTTATTCTTCCCACTGCATTTACGGGAGCAGTATTGCTGTTTTATTTCCTTCTGCCCATTCGGTGGCTTACCAGAATTCCAGTAGTTGCCCTCTACGCGGTGGGTATGTATGCGCTTCTTTTGACAGAAAATATTTATAATGTTGCGGCCGAGCGTACCATTGCATTGCTTCGAGCCGCCCATAGCGTAGGATTTCTCTTAACACTCATCACTTATTTTTTACTGGTGCAAACACTCCTTTCCTTTCGATTGGCGGCCCCGCTCAATGCGCTTTTTGTTGGTATTATCAGCTTTTTTCTCATTTTTCAAGGTTTATGGGCAATGGAGTTGGAGGGGCACGTGAGCGTGCGTTTGCGGCACTTAAGCGTACTTTTAACGGTTATTTTTGTTCAACTATCTTGGGGCTTTTCTTTTTGGCCGGTGAGTTTAGTGCTCCAGGCACTCTTTTTAACCACCTGTTTTTATAGTCTGGTGGGTATGGCCCAGCAGTACCTGGTGGAAAAGCTCTATAAAAAAACGGTCATTGAATTTTTCAGCGTAACGATGTTAGTGTTTATTATTGTATTTTTAGCAACGCATTGGCGAGGAAATTTTTAAGAAGAGGTCAGGGAGACAGGGGAGAAGAGGCTAGTCCCGAGCTTGCCGAGGGACGATACAGTTTGATATATATAACTATAGGATAATAAATGTGCTTGCACTGAGTCCGCCAGCTGGCGGACGAAGTGGATAATTCTTTTCACGGAAACTAATCAAAGCTTTCACGCTAGCCTCACATTGTATATCCAAAAGAGCGGTGCTGTTCTCTCCTGAGTACACAATGTGTGCGGAAAAATCGCCTTGCAGATTGTTACTACGCTCTAATTCTCATATTCAACTACATTTTACTTTCTATAAAGTAGCCTCAAAAGTTATCGTTTGGAGCAGAATAACAAGTTAAAAATGCCCGAACATGGTTTGTATCCTTGTTACTTGCTTACATAGAGTGCTAATGTAGCTTCAAAAATGGCAATTTAGAGCATATTAACAGTATATTTTGAGACATCTAGAGAAAACCCGAAAGAGAGTTTTGTGGTGCTTTACCTTACTCATCTGAAGCTTCAATGTCATTGCGAGGATCCGCCGGCTGGCGGAGACGTGGCAATCTCTCAACTCGTTTGAGCTGGCATACGCGAAGACCTGCCTGCCGGCAGGCAGGGATCCCTCTCCGCCGGCTGGCGGATCGGGATGACAGATAAAACGTCGAACTCATATATTACAAAAACTCAGGTTTGAACCTATTTTTTTGAGTATCCACCCATCTAATCAGCTTTTTCGCTTAAGAAAGCTGCAAACCTGAGTAAGATGGGTATATACGTTTTAAGGTTTCCAATGCGGTTGGGAGGCAAAACCATATAGTCGCACAATAATACTTTTGCGACGTACGTTCAGCGTACGTGCGCAAAAGTACACGCCCATTTTGCGTACGTCTCAGAAGACGTCGCAACAATGGGCTTCAAGGTTTAATGTGAGATTTCTCTCTATGTTATGTAATTTCCTTCTGATCCGATCCGTCATGCTGGTTTTATCCAGGATCCGCCTTCGCCGAGGCTTTGGCGGACAGGTCTGATTCTGGACATACGTTCGTTTCACTCAGTACGAGAGCCAGAATGACTGAAATAAAATAATTAACTAACCATGAACTTATACTGGAGCATCTTAGTCTATAAAAAGCCGTCCTAGGTCATTACAGGGGTTTACTCGGTACGCTTTGCGTTGCCGAGCTTCCATTATTTGAGGAGTTTTTGGAGTAAAAAATAGTTTTTGGGATGGTCATTGACTGGTTCGACAATGGCCCAGACGTCGTTACGATCCTTAAAAAGCCTCAAGAGGTGTCGGAGTTCATTTTTATTTGGCACAGCGCCGTCCGTATCCAGCAAGGGATTATCCAGATGATCATGGAAATCCGTGCCGTTATAGGGCGGTACCACAAAGCCTACATGGATGAGCTTGGTCTGTGGCGCGAGTGTTTTGGTGATATCCTCAACAAAGTTCCAAACCTCCGTACGGTTGTCACTTATCTTATTTGCTGCCGTGTGGCAAAAGTCATTGGCAACCCAAAGACCTTGGTTGGCTGCCTTTATAAGCACATCGGCTGGTAATTGATAGACGTGGACCGGGTTGAGTCGTCCCGCCTGGCGGGACCATTGTTTTGCTTCCCGTAGTGGCGCGGTTTCTATGGTAAAGATAACGCCTCGGTTTGTGGCATATTCGTGGAGAGTTTGGGCATGTTCTAAAAATAGTTGCTCAGAGGTAGCCGCATCAACGGGTTGACCAGTCGGCGTCACGCATTGGCGCACAAAATCGATCTTTGCTTTCATTCGTGTGCCTGGATGGATGTTTACATACGAAAAATGGTTTTGCGCAGCAATATCAATAGTTTTTTTCATCAAATTCAGCGAAGCGCTGATAATGGCACTATCGGGATAGACAAAATTGGTCCAGGTGCCATCAGGAAGCGCGCCCCAAAAATGCAATCCAACATCAATGGACCGTTTTTTGAGGAAGGAAAAGAGTTGCTCGTATTTGGATACTTCATTGGCGTTAAACCAGACTTCACAGTATGGAGCATTTGTAAGCTCTAAATCGTGAAAACTTTCTTCCCAGAGGCCGACTTTGATACCGAGTTTCATCGTTTGATTATACCATGGGGCTTGACATTTATAGAATCATGTCGCACATTAGTAATTGTAGAGACGTTTATGAAATCTATGAGAACCGAAGCAACGTCATTCTGGCTTGTCCAGAATCCGATCGAGATCCTGGATAAAACCAGGATGACGAAAAAAATATGAACCTGGAGCAACTTCTTAAAGATTTTCTCGAATATCTCGAAATTGAGCGCAATGTCAGCAAATTGACGATTCGCAATTACAAGCACTATTTAAAGCGATTTTTGGCCTTCCTTCCTCAAAAGGAGTCCTCTCCCCCATCAGCCATTACTTCGGAAATGATCAGGCAGTATCGTCTGTATTTATCTCGTTATGTGGACGAGCACGACATAAGCCTCAAGCGTGTGACGCAGAACTATCATTTGATTGCGCTTCGGTCATTGCTTAAGTACCTCATCAAGCGCGACATAAACGTCATTTCTCCTGATAAAATCGATTTGCCGAAGGCAGAATCGCGAAGTATCAAATTTCTGGAACGAGACAGTGTGGATCGGCTTTTGAACATGCCGGAGATATCAAAAATTGAAGGGTTGCGCGATAAAGCGATTCTCGAAGTATTGTTTTCCACGGGTTTACGTGTGTCAGAACTGGTCTCTCTTAATCGCGACCAAATAAATCTCGAACGCAAAGAATTTGGTGTGATTGGTAAAGGCAGACGGGCGCGTGTGGTTTTTTTATCTGATGCAGCCGCTGGTTGGTTGGATCGATATCTCAAAGAACGAAATGATATGAGTAAGGCACTTTTTATCCGCTACAGTGGGAAAAAGCCCGATGTTGATAATCCAAGTGAGTCGCTTCGCTTGACGGCCCGAAGTGTGCAGCGGTTGGTAGAAAAATATGTCAAAAAGGCACGACTTCCGATAAAAATTACGCCGCACGGACTGCGCCATAGTTTTGCAACTGACCTTTTGCATGGGGGTGCTGACCTTCGGGCAATTCAAGAGATGCTGGGGCACAAAAACGTTTCGACTACTCAAATTTATACTCACATTACTAATCCACAACTCAAAGAGATTCACGAGAAATTTCACAGGAAATAGCACCAATGAGAGTTTGTCATCCCCGTGAAGACGGGGATCCATGGTTGGGAGGTGTAAAACGTGGATGGATTCCCGCTGGAGTTGACCCCGCACGTTGATGCGGGGCGGGAATGACAGGTATAGGCATTTATTATGAAAATTGTTATTTTGTATAGTTTACCAACGCGTCGGGCTTTGAAAACTACATATCTTGCTACCGATGAAGATACCCAAGAATCAGCAGAAAAAGTCCATGATGCACTTTTATCGAAAAATCAGGAGGCATTCTTGCAACCGATAACAGAAGATACGATTGATCGCATTGGGGTGGTTTCTGCTGATTGCATTATGAATCTCATCGAATGGAGCGGATTGGATTTGCCATTGAACTTCAAAGCCGTAGAAGCGTTGGTTGCAACCGGCATTCCATTTACTGGCGCCGATCTTCCAAATTTACAGATAACCTCTGATAAAGTACGGATGAAGCAGGCCCTTGATATCGCACACTTGCCCAACTCGCGCTGGCAGCAGTTTGCAACCGGACAGGAAAGAATACGAGAAGACTTTTCCTATCCGGTGATTGTGAAGCTTGCTCTGGAACACTGCAGTATTGGGCTTTCGCATGATGCCGTCGTTTTTGATCCTAAAGGTCTGCGTTTGTTGGTTGGTGAGCGCATCAAAACATTTGGCCAGCCGGTACTGGCTGAAGAGTTTATCACCGGAGGCGAATTTCAAGTGACGGTTCTTGATCGTTCTGGTGGGCTTGCTGTATTGCCACCGGCAGAAATTTTGTTTATTGATAAAGGAGTTGCCGGGTTTTTGACCTACGAGAGCCGCTGGGATAGTTCGCATATTGACTACAACCAGTCGTCGATAGATATAGCTCACCTTGACTCTCATCTTTCCAAAAAGATAGAAACCATTGCACGCGATACGTTTACGCGATTGAAATTTTGCGATTATGCACGACTTGATATCCGCGTTCGAGACGAGAATGTTTTTATTTTGGAAGCAAATTCCAATCCAGGATTAGACGACGATGATGAATATGGGATGACTGTTTCGTATAAAGCAGTCGGTATGACCTTTGCCGATTTTGTCTGGGAGATTGTGGTCTCGTGCCTTCGGAGATTTAAGAATTCATAAAAAGTAGTGTGTACGTTTTGGCGTAACCACTCAGGAGTTAGCAAAACTTTTATTGTTCGAGGCTATTTGCCGAGAACTATTTTTCTCATGAGACTTCTCTCCGCCAACCGGCGGATCGAAGAATAATTTCTTTGCTAAATCCTGAACGGTTACCATTTGACTCATTGATTTTCTTCTCGTATATTCTTACACTTATCTCATGAAGCGATTCAGGTCGTTTTTATTGATATATATATTCCTTGTGGTTTCTCTTGTGTTTCCTCCTTCTTCCTCTGCCTATTACAATAATATGAGTGCAAGTGTGGTAGTGGGACAAGCGAACTTTACAGGCAATAGTGCTAATCAGGGAGGAAGTGTGAAGGCAAATACGCTTGGTGCTGTATTTGGAGTTACTACTGATGGAAAAAAATTACTCATAGGTGATTACAATAATGCCCGTGTTCTTATCTACAACTCCATTCCCACCTCTAATAACGCCTCAGCGGACGTAGTCATAGGACAAACTAATTTTACCAATAGCAGTGCTAATCAAGGAGGGGCAGTTGGACCAAATACGCTTAATGCTCCTGTAGTACAACCATATATCTATAATCAAAAGTTATTTATTAGTGACTATCAGAGTGCTCGTGTTCTTATCTACAATTCCATTCCCACCAGCAACAATGCATCTGCGGATGTGGTTATTGGACAGCCAGATATGACCACAAATAGCAGTGGGACTACCGCAAGTAAATTTGCTACTAAAGTTGCGGGGACATTTGTTGATGGATCCGGAAAACTCTATATCACTGATCGTGGCAACCACCGTGTCCTCATCTATAATCAAGTTCCCACCACCAACGGAGCAAGTGCGGATCTGGTGCTCGGTCAGGCGGATTTTACCAGTGGGAGTGCCAACCGCGGAGGGAGTGTGGATGCAAACACGCTGAATATGCCTGATGGAAAAGTGCTCGTAGTAGGGAACAAATTATTGGTAGCAGATTTGAGTAATAACCGAGTCCTCCTCTGGAATACCATTCCGACTACCAATGGACAGGCAGCTGATGTGGTGATTGGTCAACAAAACATGACGAGTAATTCTGCAAACCAGGGAGGGACAGTTGCAGCAAATACACTGAAGAGCCCTGCTGATATGGATTGGGATGGAAAGCGTCTTTTTATACCTGATACTGGGAATAACCGCATCCTCATCTTCAATGGTATTCCCACGTCGAATAATGCCTCAGCAGATGGCGTCATTGGACAAGCGAATTTTACGAGTGGGAGTGCAAATCAGGGAGGAAGTGTTGGGGCAAATACATTTAATGGTGCTTCTGGAATTAAAATTTTTGGTAATCAACTGTTTGTGACAGATGAACTTAATCCTCGTCTCCTCATCTTCTCCAACCAACTCCCAGACACCAAGCTCACCAATACCATAGTCTCTGGAATAGCCAATGGTCTAGAGAGATTCCAGGGAACAGCCTCTACCAATGTGGTCAATGGAGTGGTCAAGCAAGTAGAGTACTCCGTCAACGGAGGATCCTTTATAGGAGCTCTCCCTTCCGATGGAGACTTTGATGAAGCAACAGAGAAGTACTTCTTTGACTTTGATCCCAAGAGCAATAATCCAGATCTTACCAATAACATGGGATTTACGGTGAGAGTGAGAAATACCCATAGCAATGACATCGATGTCTCTCCCTCTGCCTTCTATATGGAACCCTTCCTCATCAATAGTCCTGGAGATAAGACCTCTGCCTCTTCCTCCCTCTCTGCTATAGGGACTCCTTCTCTTCCCACCTTCTCCTTCTCTATCAACTCCTGGAGAAGAAGTGAGATTGCTGATAATCTGGATAGATTCAGAATCAGTATCAACAAGAACAACAGTGGAGCCTGGACTCCCTACATAGACAACATCCCCGTAGACTATGAGAAGGTAAGAGGAAGTGGAGACAATCTTCGCTCTTCTGTGGTTCTCACCTCTGGCAATGGTACCTATGAGGATAAGTACAAGATCGTCACCTATACGAATAACAACAGCTCCCTCCAGGTGACTCCTAAGGCGGTAGACTCCTCAGGCAATCCCAGTGATAAGTACAAAGAAGATGGAGGAGGGAAACTCTCTGCCGGAAGCTATCAGCTTAAGGTAGAAGCTATAGATAGAGCTGGACATATCCAGGAGACGGAGACGAGAACACTCTTGGTAGGAGGATCCAGACAGATTGTAATCTCCCGATCCTGGTTTCCTCTCACCATCTCTTCTCTCACGGGAGGAGGAGTAGGAGGAGGAAGGATCCTCTCTTTAGATCTATCAACTATTCATCCTCAGGATATCCAATCTCTCTATACCACCTCTTCCTTCACTCCCACCATAGGAGGGATAGCAACGGCAGGGAGTATCGTTACTGCCACACTCACCAACAAGATCTGTGTAGCTCGAGGGAGAACCACCTGTACGATGACGAGTACCTCTATGGTCGGAGGAGACTCCCACTATACCCTCTCTCCTCCTTCTCCTCTTCTTGCCGACAATGACTATACCCTTCGACTGTCTGTGTCTGATACTGGAGGGAATTATAATGAGTTACCGATGGTTCTGGTAACGGTTCAACCTCCATAATTTACCTTGAAAGACACTCCCTTCTGAAGCACGAAATTGATAGATTGACTATCTATTGTATTACTAATAAAATGTATATACATTATTTGTATATATGAAGATCGA
>Ga0209515_10002921_pt1 | contig 25178 bp, 26 predicted proteins | sample Subgroupgradi54m_FD_187454 | JGI IMG/M metagenome (GOLD analysis project Ga0209515, IMG submission 187454) | Subsurface groundwater microbial communities from S. Glens Falls, New York, USA - GMW60B uncontaminated upgradient, 5.4 m (SPAdes)... ... | reverse complement strand
TCCCGGCTACACCGTCGCAAGAAACTGCGCCTCGGGCATTCAGGCACTTGTGAGCGGTTGCCAGAATATTTTATCAGGCGATGCCGATGCGCAAATTATAGGCGGCGCCGAATCCATGTCCAGCCAGCCTTATGTGAGCCGTGATCTTCGATTCGGAAAGCGGCTTCGGAATTCCGAGATGATAGATTCTTTGTGGGAGGGCCTCACCGATCCGGTTTGCGGACAGCTCATGGGCCGTACCGCTGAAAACCTGGCCGAGGAATTTAAGATAAGCCGGACCGAGCAGGACAGATACGCGGTGATGAGCCATCAAAGGGCTTTTCGCGCCACCCGCGAGGGAAAATTTAAAGAGGAAATGATTCCAGTGACTGTCGCCAAAAAAGCGGCGGGGAAAACAATGCCCCTGGCGATTATTTCGCAGGATGAGGGCCCGAATCCCGCCCTGAATGAACAAACACTCGCGCTTTACCCGACTATTTTTAAGGAAAACGGCACCGTGACTCCGGGGAATTCCTGTACGATTTCTGACGGCGCGGTGGCGCTTCTTATGATGTCGCAAAAGAAAGCGGATGAGCTTGGATTTAAGGAAGTGTTAGGCACGATACGCGCTTACGCCTTTGGGGGCGTTGAGCCGGAGCGCATGGGAATCGGGCCGACAATCGCTATTCCTTTGGCGCTAAAGAAAGCGGGCCTTGAGCTTAAGGATATTCAGCTCATGGAGCTCAATGAGGCGTTTGCCGCTCAGGTGATTGCGTGTGAAAAAGTGTTGGGTTTGGACAGGAACATCATGAATGTGAACGGCGGCGCCATTGCCATCGGTCATCCCGTCGGAATCACCGGCGCCAGAATCACGCTGACTCTGTTAAATGAGATGAAAAAAAGAAAGTTGAGATACGGTCTTGCTTCCTTGTGCGTCGGCGGCGGGCAGGGAGCGGCGGTGGTTTATGAAAGAAAGTAGATAAGTGTTCATTTACAAAGCGGCGGTGGTGGGCGGGGGTGCCATGGGCGCCGAGATTGCGCAGGTGATCAGCACCTCCGGCCTGCCCGTAATTTTGAAGGAAGTCAGCGACGAACTTGCCAAAAAGGCGCTTGAAAATATCCGCCGCATCTACCAGGCGAGAGTCGATAAAGGTAAAATGACGCCGCAGGACATGGAGTCCAAGATGTCGCTCGTGAGCGTTACGACACGCTATGAGGATTTAAAAGAAGCGGACATCGTGATTGAGGCGGTGCCTGAAAAATTAGAATTAAAGAAAAAAGTTTTCAAAGATCTCGATGAATTGCTTCCCGGCCAGGCTATTTTGGCCAGCAACACCTCAGCGCTTTCCATCAGTGCTCTGGGCGGCGTCACGAAACGTCCGGATAAAGTCGTGGGCATCCATTTTTTTTATCCGGCTCACGTGATGAAATTGATAGAAGTGATCCCGGGGCTCGGGACATCCGAAGAAACGGTCACGGATGTCATCGCTTTTTGCGAGAGCTTAAGGAAGCTTCCCGTGCGCGTCAACGAATGCGCCGGATTTCTGGTGAACCGGCTTCTCATGCCTTATTTGAATGAAGCCGCTTTTTGCGTGGGAGGGACGGACGCGACGATGCAGGACATTGACAAGGCGATGGTGGATTTTGGTTTCCCGATGGGTCCGTTTATCCTTGTGGACACCCTCGGCCTGGACATTTGTTATGATGTGGCGGGGGTGCTTCTCGAAGAATATGGAAATCGCATGATGCCGGCGCCTTTGTGGGGAGAGATTTTCAAGCTCGGGCGTTATGGGGTGAAAAACGGTCACGGTTTTTACGAATACGGCGCCGCGGTGGGAAGCGATACGACGGTGGAGGCCGTTGTGAATCGCTTGAAGAAAAATGCAAAAGCCCCGCCGAGCCCGTTTTCCGCCGAGAGGCTGCTTTTGGCGATGATGAACGAAGCCGCGCTTTGCATTCAAGAACACGTAGCGACACCTACGGACATTGACATCGCGGTGCTGGCGGGTATCGGTTTCCCTCAAAGTCAAGGAGGCCTTCTTCAATATGCGGATCTTTTGGGGATTGACAGGATTCTGGATAAGCTAAACGAGCTTTATAAAGTGCATGGCGAGCGCTTTTTTCCTGCGCCGCTCATTAAACGGATGGTGAGAGCGGGGTTTCTGGGTAAGAAGACGAAAAAAGGATTTTTGGAATATGCATAGGTTGTCATCCCCGAATGTTTTTATCGGGGATCAAAACTTTTTACGGACTCAAGGGGGAGTTTAAATGCCTGATTTGCAGTTCATCGGCGTTTCCGTCGAAGAGAACATCGCCCTTTTAAAAATAAACCGCCCGCCGGTCAATGCGCTTGGGCGTCAGCTTCTGGATGAAATTGAGCGGGCCATCGGGGATTTGCAGAATAACCCAGAGGCGAAAGTGATTATTATCGCCAGCGCCATTCAAAACGTTTTCATCGCAGGCGTGGATTTAAAGGAGATGGCACAGCTTACAAATCCCGAGGACATCTTAAACGTGCTTCGCCGCGGGCAAGGCGTATTTAACAAAATCGAACACTCCGAAAAACCGGTGATCGCGGCCATTCAGGGCGCTTGTGTCGGAGGCGGACAGGAACTTGTGATGGCTTGCCACATTCGAATTGCATCGGACAGAACACGTTTTGCCCAGCCCGAAATTACTCTCGGGATCATCCCCGGTTTTGGCGGAACTCAAAGACTTTCGAGGATCGTGGGCCCGAGCCACGCGGCGGAGCTTATTCTCACCGGAGACGTCATTACTCCGCAGGAAGCGCTTCGCATTGGCCTTGTGAATCATCTGGTCTCGGACGGAGCGCTCCTTAAAACGGCGAAGGAAATCGCCAAAAAAATTGCGCGCCATGGGCTACCTGCGATCCGCGCTTCGATGCGCGCGATCACCCAAGGCCTCGAGGTCTCTCTTGAGGAAGGCCTTAAAATCGAGGAAAACGAATTCAAATCGATTCTCGGCACGCACGACATGCGCGAAGGCATTCAAGCCTTCGTCGAAAAACGCCAACCTAAGTTTACGGACAGTTGACAGTCTGATGAAAAAGCCTCATCTGCTGCGTTGCGCGCGGCGTTTCCTTGTGCGACGTATCTCCCGATACGTCTCCGCGGTCGCTTGCGCGCGCCTTGCATCTGAGGCTTTTTGATCAGACTGTTTTTTAAGAGGTATGCTTGATTCCACAAAATCTCGGTAAGCTTTTCAAAGAAACGGTGATCCGCCAGCCGGATAAAAAGGCCGTGCTCTTTAAGGATGGCGGTCAATACCGTTCGCTCTCCTGGGCGGAATTGAATCAAAAAGTCAATGCTGTGGCCGCTGCCTTGTTGAAACAAGGCCTGAAATCCGGCGACCGGATCGCGATCTTGTCTGAAAACAGGCCCGAGTGGTTTCTGGTCGACATGGCAGCCCAGTGCATCGGCGTCATCACTGTTCCCATCTACACAACCTTAAGCCCCGTTGAAATTCAATATATTTTATCCGATTCCCAATCTTCTCTCATCGCGGTTTCGAACAAAACGCTTTTTGAGAAACTGCCGCCGATTTACAAGAATCTACCCGTCTTGAAAAGGGTGCTTGCCTTTGACAGTACCCTTTCGTTATCGCAAAGCGAATTGAGTCTCCCGGTGCTGTTGATGCGTGATTTTGAAAAGGAAAATTACGACGATAAAAATCTGGAAACCATTCTCGAGGCTGTTCCTTCGGACGCGGTGGCCAGCATTATTTACACTTCGGGTACCACGGGCGTTCCCAAAGGCGTGATGCTGACCCATTCCAATTTCATACACAACGTGGCGTGGTGCCGCGAGGCGCTCAAGATGGATGCTACGGATGTTCATCTTTCGTTTTTGCCGCTTTGTCATGTGTTCGAAAGAACGGCGGGATATTATCTCATGATTTACATCGGCGCCACCATTGCCTACGCCGAAAGCATGGACACCGTGGCTCAGAATCTCTCGGAGGTGCGGCCGACTTTTGTTTTAGGGGTGCCTCGGTTTTATGAAAAAATAAAAGATAAAGTTTTGGCTGCGATTGAGAAAGCCAGTTCAATCAAAAAAGGGCTCTTCTTTTGGGCGAAAGACATTGGGCGAAGAAAAAGAGAGGCCATTTTTGACAAAAGACCTTTAGGGTCTGTTTTTAAGATGGAATGCGCGCTTGCCGATGCGCTTGTCTATAAAAAATTTAAGACCCACCTCGGCGGCCGCGTGCGGTTCTGCGTATCCGGCAGCGCGCCTCTAGCCAAAGAGGTCGCCGAATTCTTCTTCGATTTGGGCATTAGGATTTATGAGGGCTATGGCCTGACTGAAACCTCGCCGGTGATCAGCGTGAACCGTGAGGAAAAGTTCAAATTCGGAAGCGTGGGTATCCCCCTGGAAGAAGTGCAGGTCAAAATCGCCGCGGACGACGAGATTGTCACCCAAAGCGCTTGTGTGATGGCGGGGTATTACAATAAACCCGAAGAGACAAAGGCGGTTTTAAAAGACGGCTGGTTTTACACGGGGGATTTGGGGGCTTTGGACAAGGAAGGGTTTCTATCGATCACGGGCCGTAAAAAAGAGCTGATTGTGACCTCCGGCGGGAAAAAGGTGTCACCCAGGCCCGTTGAAGAGGAAATGGAAAAAGATCCTTTTATTTTACGTTGTGTTTTATTCGGCGAGGCGCAGCGGTTTATCACGGCTCTCGTGGTGCCCAGGGAGGAAGAGCTCATCGAATACGCGAAAGATCAAAAAATCGTTTTTGACAGTTACAAGAATTTATTGAAAAACGACACCGTCTACCGGCTCATTGAAGGCAGGGTCGAGGAGCATAGCTCGCATTTGGCGTCTTTTGAGAAAATCAAGTATTTCGTGCTTTTAGAACATGACTTCAGTCAAGCTTCAGGAGAGCTTACGCCTACGCTCAAGGTAAAGCGCGACGTGGTGTTGTCGCGTTACAGGGATGAGCTTCTCTTACTTTATTCGAAAGAGCGATCTTGACCCCGCTGTGGACGGAACACCGGTTTATTTCTTTTGATAAAACCCCGATATTTTATCGCCGCCTTAAAACGCCGCAAGTCCCAAAGGCATTGGCCGTTCTGGTTCATGGGATGGGGGAGCACGGGGGGCGCTACCGGCATGTCGCCGAATACTTGGCGGCGCTTGACGTGGAGTGTGTGGTGCCCGATTTAAGGGGTTTTGGCCAAAGCGGCGGTGCGCGCACCACCGTGAGGCGTTTTTCGGATTATCTGGAAGATTTAAGCGCGCTTTATAATTTTTTGCTTAGAACGGAAAAAGAGTCTTCCGTTTTTATTTTAGGCCATAGCTTTGGAGGCCTCATTGCGTCGAGTTTCGTCGCTTTTAATCGGCCTCAGAGAATGAAGGGTCTGGTCTTAAGCTCGCCCATTTTTGGCATCGCCATTCCCGTCCCGCCTTGGCGTCATGTCCTGGGGGTTATGATCTCTTATCTCGTCCCTGATTATCGTCAGTCCAGCGGGGTGGATCCCACGAAGCTTAGCCACGACTTCTCGATTTTGGAAAAATACAAGAAAGAGCCTTTCATTGATCACCGTATCAGTTCGCGCCTTTATAGAGAATTGGTGAGCGCTATGGCCAGAAGAAGCGAGATAGCCCAAAAAATTCAAAGCCCAGTGCTCCTTCTTCAGGCGGGAGAAGACCATGTTGTGTGCAAGGAAAAGGCCATCCAGTTCTATCATGAACTCGTAGCGGCGGATAAAGAACTGGAGGTTTACGAGGGTTTCTATCATGAGATTTTGAATGAAACAGGCCGCGATAGGGTGTTGATGAGAATAGGTCTTTGGCTGCAAAAGCATATTTAAGCAGGCCTTTTTTAGTGTTTTTCTCATGGTATACTATAGGTAGAAGCCTTTAGGAAAGGGGAGGGATGCCTATAGAAGCAGGAAGGTCTTCAAGGAATTGGCTTGCTCATGGGTGGAGGTGAGTAAGATGATAAAATCAGACTTATTTTCCGGCCTTTTGATAGGCGTTATTTTGGGGCTATTATTTACGCCCCAATTATCGCCCCATTTGGCAGTCATCGTGGTCCTAGCGGTTGTATTTGGGACCAAGATGATTAAGATATAATAAAAGCCAAAGGCCATAAGAAACGTCGTAGGGGCGGGGCAACCCCGCCCCTGCTTCTTTTATTTTCCCGCCTTTTATTTTGTTGATATTCAAGGAACGTCGTATTAAAATGACCGCATGTTTAACCCGTTCATTCATTTCAATCCTAGCAAATATACCTTCGCGGGCATCGTGCTCGGCGTTCTTGTGGTCGCGATTCTGAGAGCGGCCCTGCACTTTTGAAATTGGTCCCCGGGAACCTTTTCTCGAAAACGCGTTTTTGGTTTTGTCTGTCTCTGTTAGCCCTCTTTTTAATTCCCCAGGCCGTCCGTTTTGAAAAAATTTCATACGAAAAAAGGGAACCTTATTTCACCAGTCCCCTCACGGCGGAATCTCATTTTTTAACTCTTCGCCGGGACAGCTATGGGAAAGGGTATTTCGGCGCTTCCCGGAACGGTGGAAGAACGCATCAGGGAATTGATATTTCCACTCCAGTCGGTGAGCCTATTTTGGCCGCTAAAAGTGGGCGTGTGGTTTTTGCGGGACGGGATAACGGATACGGCAACATCATTGAAATTCGTCATCCGGACGGACTCTGGACCCGCTATGCCCATCTTTCTGAGCTTTTCGTGAGAGAGGGGGATTGGGTGACGCAACGTCAAGCCATCGGCAAGAGCGGTAAAACCGGCAACGCCTCAAATCCGAAAATTTCACCCCATCTGCACTTTGAAATAAGAGGCAAGGGACAAGCCTTAAACCCGGTTGTTTTTTTAGACCCCCAACTTAAAATATCGTAGTTTCCTCTCAGTTTTCATGTCTTACCATTGAAATAGGCATTTTTTTAATGTAAACTTCTTTTAGGTATTTAATAAGGCTAATTATTACTGTTCTTTAATTAAATAAGTCTACTTTTGATAAATCCCCTGCCGCATTACTTCGTGAAGCGAAAGAGCGGTGAGGCACCCTTAAAGGAATAGGGTTTTATGAAATCAGGTTTTCAAAATTTCAATTTTGCAGCGCTGGCGATCTTCTGCTTTCTTTTCATCCCCGCGGACGTTTCATCGGATCCCATTCCTCCTTCTTCCGGAATTTTAAACAGCCCCACGGAATCGGTTTGCGAATATCGCTTTGAAGACGGCGTTAAAATCAGGGTGTATTTTACCGATCAGACGCTTCAGAAGTACGGGGAAGACGGGCAGTTTCCGAAGGATGTTCTGGACGCGGCCGTTGGGGCGTATCAAACCATCACGCAGTTTTTGGGCTTTTCGACGCCGGGGTACACTTTTGCCAAACCCGACAAAAATTATGCCTATGATCCCGACCGGACCATCGATATTTATCTCGGGGACCCGAATGAGAAACGGTTCAAGGACGCGCCGTGTTTTGACATCTTAAAGCTTTCAGACACCCAATTTCAGGCGTTGATTCTTCTGCCCGTTAACTACAAGGCGTTTATCCATAATTGGGAGTGCCTCAACCCCTCGCTCCTGGGCGCTCGAAATATCAGCGTGGATTTGAAGGGCACGCTGATTCACGAAATGCTGCACGTGATTCTTTTTTATTACAATAAAAATCTAAACAAAGAATTTCAGCAGGCGCTGGCGACGGGACCGGGCGCGGGAGAGAGGCCGAGTTCCAAGGAGATTGACTGGTACGTCGAGGGGTTGGCGAGGTATTTTGAGACCTTTGCGGGCGCCCGCCACGATTTTTTCTCTCAAGGGTTTAAACAAACCTTTCCGGACCGTATCCGTTTTTCCCGCGGCGGATCGAATTATTTCATGCGCTACCCGGACCAGGCGTTCACGCATCTGCGGTATGAAAACGCGATTTTCTGGAGGTTCATCGATGAGCGCTACGGCATGAAGACGATCGAGGCCTTAAGCCGCGATTTCCGGAATGCGGAGCCGGAGGGGTTTAAGGGTGCCGTCGAAAGAGCGACGGGCGTACCGTTCAATGAATTGCTTAAAGCATTTGCCGCCGCGATTTTGTTTAAGGATTTCAATTTGAAGGAGGATAGCGTCTATTTGCAGGACATCGCCAAGACGCATCTACTGTACAAAAATGAGAATTTATGCTTGGTGGACGGGTTTGGACGGGAAAAGAGGTTGGGCAAGGTTTGCCGTACTGATTGGATCGGCCAATGGGGGGCTATCGCGGCGGCCTTGGGTGAATTTCCCGTGGGCGGTGACAACACCCAAGAAAGCGACGTATCCGGCTGGGCCACGGATTTTTATCAGATAGATTTGGAATCCGGAATTTCGTCTCTCCCGTGGCTGGGTGTTTGGCATACCGAAGGGGGAGAAGGGCTGGCGGTGCAGGTGTTTCTTGTGACGCGGGGAGGGTCATGGATTTCCCGTGAGATTCAAAATATCAAAAAGTCAACGCTCGAGGGGTTGGCTTTGGATAAAGAGATAAGGCGAGAGGGCCTCGAGACCAAAGACATTCAGAAAATATATCTTTTGATTACGAACACGGACCCGAAAATTCTCTCTCACTATGAAATCGTGATTAAGTCTTGACTTCCTGAGAGACTGTTTTATAATAACTCCTTGTGTCATAAAAAGGAGGTCTTTTAATGAAGAAGTTTTCAGTGTTTTTTTTGATGGGTGTTTTTTCGTTGTCAATGGCGTCCGCTTCTTTTGCCGGGGATAAAACGACGGCTTCCGAAGGGGCCGGAAACAGCCTTACCGGATTTTTAAGGAGAGCTTTTAATTGGTCGCCTAAAGCCGTTAAAGAGACTGCGGGCATGACGGCCAATACGCTGAACAATACCGGCGAGAAGGTGCTTTCGAAGACGGGAGAGGCTCTTTCTCAGGGCAAAGTGGGCGAGGCCGTGATACAGCCGGTAGTCGGCGCGGCTCAAACCACAGGTCAGACCGTGAAGGAAACGGTCGAAATTCCCGTGAAAGCGGCCGAAGCAGACAAGAAATAAACGGGTCCTGATAAGTAAATAATTAAGTTTTTAAAAGGGGAGTTTGTGGTTTTTTCCAGAAATCGCAAACTCCCCTTTAAATTTGCGGGGGCGGCATGTCTTTAGTCGAAATGAGAAAACCTTTTGTGGCGATTGTGGGCGCGGGTCAAGTGGGGGCCACGTCCGCACAGCGCATTCTTGAGAAGGGGCTTTCGGATGTGGTGCTTTTTGACGTGGTCGAGGGGATGCCGCAGGGGAAGGCCCTGGATTTGATGGAAGCGGCGCCGATCGAAGGGCATGACCGGAGAATCGTCGGCACGAATGATTATAGGGACATTGAGGGCGCCGAAATCGTGGTGGTGACCGCGGGGTTGCCGCGAAAACCGGGGATGAGCCGCGAGGATCTTTTGAGCCTCAACGCAAAAATAATTTCGGATGTCTGCTCCAACGTAAAAAAATACGCGGGCCAAGCCAAGGTGATGATTGTGACCAATCCCCTCGATATCATGACTTATCTGGCTTACAAAATTTTGGGTTTTCCCGATTCGCGGGTTTTCGGCATGGCGGGCGTTTTGGACGCGGCGCGGATGCGGTTTTTCATCGCGGAGCGTTTGGGGATTGTTCCCAGGGAAGTCGAGGCTGTTGTGCTGGGAGGTCATGGCGATTTGATGGTGCCGGTCTCGAGCCATTTGAAGGCATCGGGCAAGCCCGTGAAGGCCGCGATGGCCGCCGGTGAGCTTTCTCAAATTGAGAAAAGAACCCAAGACGGCGGCGCCGAGATCGTGGCGCTTTTAAAAACGGGGAGCGCCTTTTATGCCCCAGCCAGCTCCGTTTGCGAAATGGTGAAAGCGATTTTGAAGGACGAGAGAAAGGTTTTGCCGGCGTGCGCTTATACGCGCGGGGAATACGGGATCCGGGACATTTATTTTGGGGTTCCCGCGGAGCTCGGTAAAAACGGCGTTGAAAAAGTCATAGAGATTTCCTTGGAGCCTGAGGAGAAGAAAGGCCTTCTTTTGTCCGCGGAGAAAGTGAAACAGGGCGTCGAGGAGCTGACTCGGTTGGGAATTTTATGAGGTGCTGGGGTGAAAATACACGAGTATCAGGCTAGGGAACTCCTTGGGGCCTATGGCGTTCCCGGCTCCCGCGGGGAGATTGTTTCTAATTCCACCCAAGCCGCTTCGGCGTTCAAGCGTTTCGCCAATCCTTATTGTGTGGCCAAGGTGCAGGTGTTGGCGGGGGGAAGAGGCAAAGCCGGCGGCGTTCAGATAGTCAAAACGCCGGAGGCGGCCGAGGAATTTTGTGCCCGGTTTATCGGCAAGAATTTTTCCACTTACCAATCCGGCGGGAAGGCCGAGAGGGTCCGGTCCGTTTTAATCACCGAAGATATTAAGATCCGGGAAGAGTATTACCTGAGCATCGTCGTGGATCGTTCCAAAGATCTCCCAGTCATCCTTTTTTCGAAACAGGGCGGCGTCGACATTGAGGAAACGGCCTCAAAAAATCCCACCGCGATCCAAAAAATCCATTTTTCTCCAAACTCCTTGCCGGGTGAATCTCGGATTTTCCCGATGGCCGCGACGGATTTTTCAAAGGATTCGATCCCCAGACAGATTTCATCGATCGCGGCAAAGTTGGCGAAGCTTTTCGTCGAGAAAGACGCCTCGATTTGTGAAATCAATCCGCTGGCTCTTGTTTTCGAGGATCGAGTGATGGCCTTGGACGCGAAGATAACATTTGATGATAATGCGCTTTTTCGCCACCAGGACATTAAAGCGCTGAAGGACCCCGAGGAAGAGGATGAGCGGGAGCGAAAGGCCAAAGAGTTTGGTTTAAGCTATGTTTCGATGGAAGGCAACGTCGGTTGTCTGGTGAACGGAGCGGGCCTGGCGATGGCGACTATGGACATGATTAAGTTGGCCGGAGGGGAGCCTGCGAATTTTTTGGACGTCGGCGGCGGCGCGACGGCAGCCGAGGTGCGCGAGGGATTTAAAATTATTTTACAGGACACCCGCGTCGAGGCGATTTTAGTGAATATTTTCGGCGGCATCATGAAATGCGATGTGATCGCCGCAGGTGTGATTCAGGCCTCGAAAGAAACCAGGCTTCGGGTCCCTCTAGTTGTGCGCCTTGAGGGAACGCATGTCGAGGAGGGCCGGGCGCTTCTCAAAAATTCGGGACTCCGAATCATCTCGTGTGCCACGATTGAAGAAGCAGCCGACACGGCGGTTAAAAAAGCCAAGGAGTTCAAGGAAGCGCATGTCCATTCTGGTTGACAAGGGTACGAAGGTGATCTGTCAGGGGATTACCGGAAAAGCCGGCAGTTTTCACGCCCAGAAATGTTTGGAGTACGGTACAAAGTTGGTGGGCGGGGTGACGCCTAAAAAAGGCGGGAGTTTTGTCGGGAGCATTCCTGTTTTTGATACCGTGAAAGAAGCGGCCGGGAAAACAGGCGCCAGGGCATCGATGATTTATGTTCCCGCGCCTTTCGCGCTTTGCGCGATTAACGAAGCCATCGATGCCGGTATAAAGCTCGTGGTGTGCATCACCGAAGGAATCCCGACACTCGACATGGTGAAAGCCGTCGAGTATGCGAAAACCAAAAAGGCCAGAATCATCGGACCCAATTGCCCGGGCATCATTACTTCCGACGAATGCAAAATCGGCATCATGCCGGGTTACATTCATAAGAAAGGACGCGTGGGTGTGATTTCCAGAAGCGGGACTTTAACGTATGAAGCGGTGTGGCAGCTAAGCTTGGCGGGTCTTGGACAATCCACCTGTGTTGGGATCGGCGGGGATCCGGTGATTGGGACGGGGTTTATTGATCTCTTGGAGATGTTTGAAAAGGACCCTCAGACGCAAGCCGTGCTCATGATAGGCGAGATTGGCGGCAGCCAGGAAGAAGAGGCGGCGGCCCATATCCAAAAAAATATGAAGAAGAAAGTCGCCGCCTTCGTTGCCGGCATGACGGCTCCCAAAGGAAAAAGGATGGGGCATGCCGGTGCGATTGTTTCCGGTTCGCATGGCACCGCACAGGAAAAAATAGGCGCCCTTCAAGAAAGAGGCGTCGCCGTGATTAAAAATTTGAGCGAAATAGGCGCTTCACTTAAGAAAATTCTTTGAATGACAGTAAGGGGAGGATTAGGGATGGGGTCAAAGGATCATTCATTTGATGTGGTGTCGGAAGTGAGCATACAAGAAGTGGACAACGCTGTTCAACAAGCCAACAAAGAATTGAGCCAGCGTTTTGATTTCAAAGGCTCGAACAGTTCCATCGATTTGGACAAGACGGAGAAAACCATTACGCTTAAGACGGAAAATGAATTTCGTTTGAAAACATTGGTGGATCTTTTGCAGACCAAATGCGTGAAGCGTGGCGTTTCGCTCAAGGCCCTTCAATTCGGGACGCTTGAAACTGGCAGGGTCGGCGGATCCGTAAAGCAGGTGATCACAATTCAAAACGGGATCCCTTCGGAGAAAGCCAAAGAAATCGTGAAAAGCATTAAAGAGAGCAAAATCAAAGTTCATGCCCAGATTCAATCGGATCAGGTGCGTGTGCAGGCGCCCAAGATAGACGACCTGCAGGCAACGATCGCTTATCTGAAACCAAGGGATTTCGATATTGACCTACAATTTGTTAATTTTCGTTAAGAATTTGTAGGAATTGCTATAAATTTATCTTGCGTTAAAGAAACCCCTATGCTAGAGTATGCGCCGTATCGTTGTTTTTTACCTAAGTGAAGGAGGAAATTAAGTGAAGAAATTAATGGCGGTAGCTTTATTGTTGTTCGTCGCAGCCACGTTCGGCGCGCCTGTGTTCGCTGATTCCGGTTCGTCCAGCGCCGGCGAAGAGCAGGTGAAGAACGTGCAGGTCGGCAGCCGCAATGCCAGCACGGGCTGGGTCGAGGTTCTCGACAGCACCCATGCAGAAGCGGCCAAAGGCAAAGGCGCGGGTGAACAGCTCACCGGCGTTGTGGCTGGCGGAGCGATTGGGGTGCGCAAAGCGATCCATCGCATCGGCGGCGGCGCAATCGATCTTTTGACATTCTGGATTCCCAAGAAACAACCTTTGGTCAATCCCGAAAAAGCTCGGTTGGAATAAGCGCAACTTCTACACCCCGTCCTTCCTAAACTCCAAATAGAAGTCAGGAAGGGCGGGGTTTTAAATGAGCGCATAACTTACGATGCCAAAGGCATCGTCAAGTTACCCGCGCGAATTTATCCTCAAGGAGGCGCCCAAGCGCCGACGGAGGATTTCCTTCGCGAATTTATCCTCAAGGAGGCGCCCAAGCGCCGACGGAGGATTTCCTTATGAAAAAAGTAAGCATTGAATCCCTGACCCGACAGCTTCTCATGGCCATCGGAGAAGACCCCAAACGGCAGGGTCTTAGAAAGACGCCCAAGCGTGTCGAAACTTCCTATCAGTACCTGACCAGCGGTTATAACAAGAAAGCTGCCGAGGTTTTAAACGGCGCTGTTTTCGACGAAGAGTATGACGAGATGGTGGTGATGAAGGGGATCGATTTATTCAGCCTCTGTGAACACCATCTCTTGCCGTTTTACGGCAAATGCCACGTGGCTTACATCCCAAATGGAAAAATCATCGGTCTAAGCAAGATCCCGAGGATTGTGGATGTGTTCGCGCGGCGTCTCCAGGTCCAAGAGAGACTGACGAATCAGATCGCCAACTGCCTGAAGGAGGCGCTGGACCCGCTCGGGGTCGCGGTGATCATTGAGGCGCTTCACCTTTGCATGGCGATGCGGGGCGTGGAAAAGCAGAACGCGGTCTGTGTCACGAGCACAATGCTCGGCGTATTCCGTAGCGACCGCGGAACACGCATGGAATTTATGAATCTTATCGGTAGTAATAAATAGCCACGGTTACCCCCCAGATCGTCCCAAAGTCCGATGGGATTTGCTCAAAACGAGATCTCTCGGCGCCGAAACGCCTCGAGATGACGGAGATCCAATGAAAGCCACTCTGACAAAAAAGTTTAATTTTAGCGCCAGTTTTTCAAAAAAGGGTAGAGTTTTGGGTTACAATTATACGTTGGGAGTCACCACGGACTTTGTGGACGAAGAGGCCGAGCGGCGAATGGCCGAAAAAATAGAGAAAGGTTTGATAAAGAAGCTTGAATCACGCGATCTGGACGTGCACGTAGATTTTTTAAAAGATGTGGAGATCAATGATTTGAATCTCTTGAAGGCTTTTTGGAAGATTATGAAAAAGGAGATAGCGCCTAACAAAATTCTTTCCCTGTCCATTTCCCGCGATGGAAAGACGCTTACGACACTGGGCGGCGGGGAGCACGCATGAAGGCTTCGCTCAAGGTTTATTTAGCGCAGATCAATACGGTGGTGGGGGATCTCCACGGCAATCGAGAAAGAGTGTTAAGGGCGATTGGGGACGCTAAAAGGAAAGGCGCGGATCTGGTCACTTTTCCGGAACTCGCCCTGACCGGTTATCCCCCCGAAGATCTTCTGCTTCAAAGGCACTTTATTTCCGGAAATCTTAAAGCGCTGAAATCCATCGCGCATTTCACGCGCGGGATTTACGCCGTTGTCGGCTTTGTGGACAGAGACAAACGACGTCGGTTGTTCAACGCCGCCGCTTTGCTTTCCGACGGAAAAATCCAGAATGTTTACCACAAGGTATCGCTGCCCAATTACGGGGTGTTTGACGAAAGGCGCTATTTCGTCCCGGGCGATCGGCCGGGGGTGTGGTCGATGGGAAAGTTAAAAGTGGGGATTAGCATTTGTGAGGATATCTGGCAAAAAGACAATTTTGTTTATCAAAAAAAGGTCGCGGATAAAATTTCGCTGCTCATCAACATTTCGGCTTCGCCGTATCATCTGGGAAAGCAAAGCGTAAGGGAGCGGCTTTTAAAAAGTCTTGCCCGGCATATTGAAGGCCCCGTGATTTACAACAATCTGGTCGGGGGTCAGGATGAGCTGGTGTTTGATGGCGGAAGTCTTATCGTGGACGCCCGAGGACGGTTTATGGGTCAAGCCAGGAGATTTGAAGAGGACGCCAGGATGGTGGAGATTCCGATGCGGCGGGGGGCCGGACCGAGAGGGCCGACGCGCCCGGCGCCTCTAAGATTGGAAGAAGAGGTTTACAAGGCGCTTCTCCTGGGGACCCGGGATTATATAAAGAAGAATGGTTTTAAAAAAGTCCTGATTGGCCTAAGCGGTGGCATCGATTCGGCGCTGGTGGCCAGGATCGCGGTGGACGCCTTGGGCCCCAGAGACGTGATCGGAGTCACTCTGCCGTCGATGTTCAGCTCCAAAGAAACTTATCGGGACGCAAAGCAGTTGGCAAAAAACCTGGGCATCCCATGTTTGGAATTCAACATTGACGGCGTTTTCAAGAAATATCTCGGGCTTTTCAAGAAAACGTTCGCGCCTTATCCGAAGGATATCACCGAGGAGAATCTGCAGGCGAGAATCCGTGGAAATATTTTGATGGCGCTGTCCAACAAGTTTGGCTACCTGGTATTGACCACCGGCAATAAAAGCGAGATGGCCACCGGCTACTGCACGCTTTATGGCGACATGGCCGGGGGTTTTGCCGTGATTAAAGACGTCCCCAAAACGCTCGTTTTTCGCCTGGCGCGTTATCGGAATTGCCTGCCGCCCAAAAATTCCATTCCCTTTAGCATTTTAAAACGCCCGCCCACGGCGGAGCTCAAGGCCAATCAAGAAGACCAAGACACTTTGCCGCCTTACACCACGCTGGATAAATTCCTTGAGCTTTATGTCGAAAAAGACATGTCACTCGAAGAAATCGTGAGAAAGGGCGTGCCTTTGGCGCTAGCCCGAAAGATGGCTGGAAGAGTTGACCGCAGTGAATACAAAAGACGACAATCACCCCCCGGGGTCAAAATAACGCTCAAAGCATTCGGCCGCGACCGCCGCATCCCCATCACCAACCGATACGAGCCGTGAACTTACTTTTTATTTTTAAGCGGCTTAAGAGAAGGTATGGTCCTCAGCACTGGTGGCCGGCCAAGACACCTTTTGAAGTGATAGTGGGAGCCATTTTAACTCAAAATGCCTCCTGGGAAAATGCCGCCCGGGCCATCCAAAATCTGCGAAGTAAAAAGATACTGTCTTTTTCGGCGATGAAAAAGGCGGACACAGCTGCCTTATCGTCTGCCATACGGCCCGCCGGATATTTTAACGTGAAGGCCCGCCGGCTTAAAAATTTCATCGGTTTTCTGGACAAAGAATATTCAGGAGACGTCGGCCGGCTTTTCAGAGAGGATCTTTTAGGGTTGCGGGAAAAGCTTCTCGGCGTAAATGGAATAGGCCCTGAGACCGCGGACAGCATCATTTTATATGCCGCCGGGAAGCCCATTTTTGTGGTGGACGCTTATACCAAGAGAGTTTTCTCAAGGCTCGGTTTCGTCAAGGAAACCGCGAGTTATGGCGAAATACAGGATTATTTTATGAAGCGCTTGCCGCGCAAGGCGGAGCTGTTTAACGAATATCACGCGCTGATCGTGGAACACGCGAAGCGTTCTTGCCGCTCAAAGCCCCTGTGCGCCTCCTGCGTCCTAAGCTCTTCCTGCGCCTATGCCGCTAGTCTTAATTTTTCTGTTACGTCGTTGTAACATCCAAAAATACAATAAGGCGCAGTGAATCAATCAATGGAATGTCCTTCAGAGGCAAAGAAACAATTAACCGGAGTGAGGTCAAAATGAGAAAGATAAGCGTTTTAGTGATTTTTGCAGTATTGGGCTTTGCGTTTTCATCGGCTGTCTACGCGGACAGTGCCGCGGGGGATGTAAGAGCCGAAATTGACGCTTTAAAGGCAAGGATTACTCAGCTCGAGGCGAAGCCTGCGTCACAGCAGGCAGCTGTTCCTGTCGTACCTGCCCCAGCTGCGGAAATCCCAACCCCTTCTTGGCCCGTGTCCGGAATCTACACGGTTCCCGATACGAAAGATGTTGGAAAGCTCACAGGCATTCCAGCGCTTGAGGGTACTAAAATCCGCGGTTGGATCGACACAAATTACGTCGTGAATTTCAACCATCCGGCTCGAACCACCGTCAATGCCAACCAAGCTACTTCAATCGTTAAGGGTCATGATATCAGCGTGGAAGGCCGGACCTTTGATGTGCATGATGAGTCATTCAATCTTTCTCTGGCTGAGGTAGAAATTGAGAAAGTCCCCGATGTTGGCGGAGTAGGATATAAATTGGACATTGCCTATGGAGAGACACAAGACATCATTGTGGATACTATCCGGGGGAGCTTGGGACCTTCAGCGGCCGCTGATTCAGTCACTGACTTTGACAAAACATTCCAGCATGCTTCTGTAAGCTACGTGGCTCCTTGGGGCAAAGGAGTTCGTTTTGATGCCGGTAAGTTTGTGACGCATATCGGAGGCGAGACGATCGAAACGGTCAAAAACTGGAACTACTCACACTCCTTCTTCTATACTTACGCGATTCCCTTCCAAGATACGGGCGTTCATGTAAGTTATCCTTGGACAGACAAGTTCTACACAGACCTGTATGTCCTCAATGGTTGGAATGTGACCATTGATAACAACACTGGCAAGACCATCGGTCCAGCCATCGGATGGACCGCGACGCCCTGGTTATCCGTTTATGCCAATTATTTGGGGGGTCCTGAGCAGAATGACACAGGCAGGAATCTTCGGCATTTATTTGATACCCAGGTAGTCCTCGGTCCTTTTTATGATCGCTGGAATTTTATGGTGAACTATGATTATGGTTCTGAGCAAAAAGCGATCAATGCAATTACCGCCAATGTCAGCAATGCCAGCTGGTGGGGGGTGACCGGTTATGCGCGTTATAAAATAAACGATATGTTTGAGCCTAGCCTCAGGGTGGAGTATTTTCGAGATGCCAAAGGCATGCAGACGGGGATCAAGCAGGGTCTGGTAGGATACACATTGACCTGGAACACTAAGCTTGCCGCTTCGAAGGGGAGCCTCTTACTTTTAAGACCTGAGATTCGCTATGACCGCTCGAGCGATCGATTCTTTACGGATGATAGACGCTTCCATAATAATAAAGACCAACTTACTGTGGAACTTGGAGTAAGCTGGCTATTTTAATTTAGTTAATTGCACCGATAACAAAAGCTCTCCTTGGAACCGTTAGTTTCAGGGAGAGTTTTTCATTTTACACCTAATCCATTATAAACAAATAAGATACAGATCTTACAAATATTGTATTTTGTGATTAATATGGTATACTTTTAGTGAAAAGTACTGACTTTTGGTAAGTATTAGCTAAAAACATGGCAGTGGATACATGAGATGAAACAGGTCAGCAGGGCAAAAGGTGGTTTTACAATAGCAGAAGTCTTAATCAGCGTCTCCGTTATCGCTCTGGTTTTGGTGGCGTTCCTAGGCGTTTTAGTGATTAGCCAGGAAATCGCTTCCTATTCCAGGCACAAAGTTCAAGCTATGTACGCCGCACAAAGAATAGTCGAGGAGCAGCGCCGACTGGCCTTTGCGACTTTGGCAAGTCAAGCGTCCGCGGCCATATCTATTGACACTAGAGGGACTTTTAATACCACGGCCGATGATTTTATGGGGACTCGACGTATCACGGTCACCACCCTGGATACTTACCGGAAAAGACTGGCAGTCGAGGTGGACTGGATTGAGCATACTTTTAGGGGAAATGTAACCATGAGAGAGTTTTGCACAACGGATATCGCCAATGAGCCTCAACTTAACTAGAAGTCTAGCGAAGCTGAAGAGCGAAAAGGCCATGACGCTTATAGAGCTAATCACTGCGCTGGCTCTGGGTCTTTTTGTGCTGAGTTCAGTTTACAGCATTTTCGCGGAATCCCAGCGTTTTTACAGGTCAAATATTGCGGGTGCGAATTTCCAGCGAAACGCCAATCTTCTGATGAGCAAGATAATTAAAGGAAAGCGTGAGCCGGGCGGTATTTTTCGTCTATCGGAAGCGGCGTCTTACAATTTGGTGAGCATAGGCGAATTACATTTTGTGGGGACTGACGGCATCGAAAGATGGTATTGGGTGAACGGCTCCGGAACCTCCGTCACTTATCATCACCCTACGTTTAACGGCGTTCAGAACGAAGTCATATACACCGCGCCGGCGGGTGCTGTGATCACGCTCCGTTTTTGGATTCCGACCGGCGCGGTGTATTCAAATATCTGCGTCGGCATTGATGCCGCGATAGCTCAAATGATATTGGGTAAACCGGTCACCGGCTCCGCAACGACGATGATAAACTTAAGGAACCATGCCGCATGAACACGATGCTTGAGGGAGAAAAAGGTCTTATACTGCCTCTTTCGTTGATTATAGGATCCTTTATTACTTTGATTATTCTGTCTTATTCCCTGGTGGTATTGAACAACATGAGAATGGCCGCTAAGGCGGCCGATTCCATACGCGCTTATTATGTTGCGGACGCGGGGCTTGCCAACGCGTACATGCAATTGAGAGTCGCAACCAACCCCGGGGCTCAGTTTAGCGTCACTGGCAATAATTATCCGGTTGGACCCGGGTCCATGACGGGAAGTTATCAAGTGACTGTTGTCAGAGCTGCCTCGCCGGGGACTCTTTACAACATCACATCCACGGGCAGCTATAAAGGCATAACTAAAACCATGGTGTTTCAGGTGAACATGATATCCTTTTGTAAGTGGAATTATCTGAGCAACACCGAGATAAGCCCTGTATGGGGCACCTTGTGGTTTATCACGGGAATGACAACGACGGGGGAGGTTCATTCAAACGGCCAGTTTAATATGTATGGCACCCCCATATTCACCGGGGCAGTGAGCCAACATGCCGCCACCATAAACTACTATCATGGCGGGCCCCCTTTGGATAATCCCGACTTTCGCGGCGGCCTGACGCTTAGCGCGCCGACTGTTGCCGTGACTACTGCAACCGTTATCGATCCCATCAAATCCTCCGCTCAGCAACCGCAGGGGCTGTACTTGACCGGTAATTCCAGAGCCACCTTCCTATCCAATGGGACTATGAATGTCACCAACGCAGTTAAAGGTTGGGTCAACGTAAACATGGCGATGCCGGCGAATCAAGCCATTTTTGTTACCGGTGGAAACGCCACGGTACAGGGCACAGTCAAAGGCCAGGTGACAGTAGGTTGCGACAAGGACATCATCATCGGCGGCAACCTATTGTACAATACCGACCCAAGAACAACCCCCTCAAGCACCGATGTCGTGGGATTGGTGGCGCAAAACAACATTAAGGTCACCGACAGCGGCCCATTCAATATCGAAATTGACGCCTATCTCGTCGCCATAACTGGAGACTTCGAGGTGATGAATTTTTGGAATTTTCTCAAAGGGGATATGGTTCAGTTTGGGGGACTAATGAACAGCTACTGCGGCGCAACGGGTGCGTTCAATCCCTATACCGGACAAATGGTGATGGGGTATAACCAACTTATGTATTATGATAATAGGTTTGCGCAAAATTTTTCACCGCCCTATTTTCCGCCTGTGTTGGACGGCAGCGGCCGATCCACTTATGACAGGGTTAAACTGACGGAGGTCTGACGAGATTGTTTGTTGTTAACGGAGAAAAATCATGGACACCGGTAGACGGACAAGAATTTTAGCATACGGCTTAATCGCCGCGGCCCTGTTCATGATGGGCTGTGTTTTATTCATCCACTTTTCCAAGGAAAAATCTTTATCAAATCCTGCGATTGCCACAATCCCCGGGCAAAGCGTGGAGGGGCCAAAAGGACAGGAAACTCAAATAACGGAAGTCGTTCCCGTGAATGCCGTCCCCAGCGATGAGGAGATAGAAAAAAGCATTCAAATTCAAAATGAAAGACGACGCACGGTGGATGCCATCCTTGCGGACAGAAAAAAAAGAGCGGATGCCGTCAGAGCCGAGGCGATTGCCGCAAGTGAGCTTAACGGCGGTCAGGAAGCAACCCCGCCACCAATAGCCTCCGCCGAGAAAGTTCAGCCTCTAACCCTTCAAAGTGTTCAAAAGACACAAAGCGCCTCTAATAATAAGCCAACCGCCACTCCTGGCGACAAAGTCGAACCCACGTCTGAGATAGGCAAAGAAATCGAAGCAAAAGGCTATTTTATTCGCCATTAGAAACCTAGTTAGTCTGTGTCCGTATTGCTGTCCTGGCAGGCACCCTGGCCGTGGAAGAACTCCTCTTTTTAGGGCAATTTAGCTCTAAGAAGGGGAGTTTTTAATTTTATGCTAACCTATTGTTAATAAATGAGATATGGAACTTATCAGTATTGTATTTTATGTTTAATATGGTACACTTTTAGTAAAGGGAGTTAATGTATATTTGCTATTAATTAGAGATGAATATGCTAAAACTGCGTAATCCTAAAGGGGCTACTCTCATTGAAACTTTGGGTTCAGTGCTGATTTTTATGATAGGAATCGAAGCGCTTTTGGCCGTTTATTTTCAGAGTGTCAATATGGGAAAACGCTCGGAGTATGCCTACACCGCTTATAATTTGGCCAGAAATCATATTGAAAGATTAAAGGTGGGCACCTTTTCCGATATCGCTTCCGCCGTCGAGTCCAATGAGCTAATCAACAGTGACGGGGATCCGGATCCCAGCGGGCAGTATCTTCGGACCACAACGGTGGCCACGAATTATTCGGGCAATGCCAATTTAACTCAGGTAACCGTCAGTATTTCCTGGCTGAATCGGGGCGTTCAAAGCCCCGGTTCCATGCAAGTGTCCTCTGTCATTTATAACGGCGGATAATTTATGTTGAAATTTTTTAAAAACAGGGAAGGCTTCAGCATGGCCGAGGTGTTCATCGCGCTGGCCATCGGCGGCGCTTTTTTGGCTACGGTGCTGGGTGCATGGTTTTTCTCTTCGAAGACGTGGCAGGAAGAAAAGATGCGCAGCACCCTGCGCCTCTACACGGAAAAAGCGATGGAAAAAATAAAAGAGGACATTCGTTTATCCGATTCCAATAATCTTTTGTATAACCCGTCCTCGGCCGCTTCTTATACCGCGATCAGCATTCCCCGCACCACGCTTTCGAACGGGCTTATGACGTTTTCCGGCGGGGGAACGAGTGGAACCATTGTTTGGAACAGAACCGTTATTTATCATGTGTATACCAACAGCGGCCGGCAGGAGCTCAGGCGCACCGTTTTTCCGACATACAATTCCAGCGCCTCGGCGCGTCAAACCGAGCTTGACAACGTTGTGACAGCCGGAGATGGCAATTCTACCGGTGGAACCACCGCAGTCTTATTTTCCGCAGGCACTGTGACTTTGGACATTGTCCCCAGACTCCCTACTTTCGACGGCTACAGTTCCTCTACTGCTCGAAGCTCCGATACCACATTCGGAAGCATCAAATTGGCCGCCGGGAATCATACGATACGATTTGAGGTGACCGGAAAAAACGCGTCCTCATCGGGGTACCGGATGGGCATTGACAGCATTACACTAGCGCCGAGCGGCGGACGGCAGGAGGCCGAGGAATTATCGGTGTATGCCAATTCCGGTGGAAGCGCTAGCACTGAATTGATGACGGTTTACAGCGGGGCCACCTGGGGCGGGAATCAACAGGTCGAGTATTCTTCTACCGCGGCGGGGAATTACATTACTTTTCAAACGTACTACGACCAGTGGCTGGAATCTAATTTTTCGAATGTGACCCATTCCAATACCGAGGTCATCGGAACCGGTAACCCGTATGTCACCGTTTTAAGCCGCGAGAGTCAAAGCCTCACACCCGCCTGGAATGCCACGACGCAAACAGGCGCCGGTTCATCATCCACCAATGACGCGACGGCCGGAGGCACAAGCGTACGCAGCATTATCAGCGCGTCTGCCATTTCAAGGTCCGGTGACATGATGCGCTTCAAGTTCGTCGCGGCTTCGGACGTGGCACTTGTGATCAATTCAGCCTATTTCGGCGTGAGGAGTGCGGGCAGCGCCAATTTTTCCTCATTTCCGCAGCAGCTTTATTTCAGCAATCCGACGGTTGTAGAAGGGGGCACTGATGGGATAGGGTCTATCGCGACTTCCGGCCCTGCGGCCGTTACCATTCCTAACGGCTATCATATTTGGTCCAACTGGGTGGTCTATTCGATGAGTTCGGCCAATGACTTTCTGGTCAGCATGAACGTAGATTCCGGCAGCAGCGCCAGCGTCTGGACGCCGAGCCCACCGGGAGCGCTTGAGTCCTACCGCGTGACGGATGCCGGAAACCTTTATGCTGGCTCCATGACGGACTGGACGCCATTGCCCGGCTATGACGCAACGAGCTCCGCCACCTACAGCGTTTACGGCGTATCCCAGATGGCGACATGGATAAAAACCGGCGCTGTCACTTCCCAGATTTATGACAGCAAAATCACTTCTCCGGCCTACGCCCAGCTTTCCTGGGCTTCCGTCCTGCCTTCCAGCTCATCGATCAGCATGAAAGCGAGGTCTTCGAGCAGTTCTTCTATGACCGGCGCGACGGATTGGAGCTTGATCGCGGGATTCAGCGCGTCGCCTGTGACTTTAGCTCTTTCCAATCAGCAGTACGTGCAATTCCAGGCGACGTTGACGGCCGCAAACCCGTATGCGACGTTTCCACAATTGGACAATGTTTTAATCACCTGGCCGGGCCAGACATCGTACGTGGATATCAGCGGTTATTACACGAAAAAATCCAATTATGGGATCTTTAAAGTGCTGGTGGACGGAGTGCAACCGTCCAAGGGGCTTGAAATTAAGCTGACGACCTCTGATACGTTTCGTGGAAAGACCTATAGCAGTTATTTGAATTCAGAGGCCAAACCGATGAACACGGGGAAATAATCGCGCCAGCGTGGGGGAGGGGCCATAATAGATGAAGAACCGTTGGATAAATAATAAAAGAGGAACAATTTTTTTGACGACGATGGTCGCGATGTGCATGATGATCCTGGTGGGAGGATCGATTTTCAGCATTACCAATAACAGCGTTTATTTTTTTAACCGCCTTAAAAAATCCAACCAAGCCAACTATTTGGCCCAAGCGGGGCTGGCTTATGCCTTAGGAACCCTCAATTCAAGTTTCACTACGAGCGCAAATTATCTCTCCACGACACTGGGTCCGGGGACTTATTCAGCCACCGTTACCACCTCAAGCGGCCGTACGCTTGTGACGGCCACAGGCACAACCGATGGCGTGTCGAGAATTCTGACCGCTGAAGTCACGGCGCCTCCGGCATCCGCGCTCAATTATCTTTTTGCTTCAGGGTCTGACTTGAGCTTTAGTAGTACCGGCGGAGGATCATCGACCAACATAAACGGAAATACGTTATCGCCAAGCGGCCCTAGTTTTAACGGAACCATAAGCCGCACCGGGACCGACACTACGGGTGTCCCAAGTTTCCCCGTTGTGGACACCAGTTTTTATCAGTCCATCGCCTCTGCAAACGGATATTATTTCAATGGCGACAAAACCTATGCCAGCGGAACGATTCCCGCCACTCCCGCCGGCGGCGTGATTTATGTGAATGGTAACCTGACACTTCTTGGCGTGCAAACGACGACGGCGTGCATCATTGCCACCGGCAATATTACGATGGATAAAGTTGGCGGGACTCAACCCGCTATCCAGATTAACGAGTTCAGCAACTATCCCGCAATGATGACCATCAACGGAAGCATTATCTACAGCTGTAACGGCAACAACGGCAGCTTTATCGCGACCGGCTTGGTCTATTCCGGCAATAATCTTACGTTTACTCAAAATCAAACTACGCTTACGGTGAATGGGAGTATTCTTGCGAGAGGTTCAATCAGCTTTGTTTTCACCTCTCAGACTGTTTCCAATTTGGCTTACGTTGCGCAAAACCCGCCAGGCTTTACTACGACGGCCGTTATGGCCGTCAAAAGTTACAATAAGTAAAAACTGCTTCTTCCCCTACAGAATACTTAACATAAGATACATTATAGGACATTAAGAAGCTAAGAAATTGACATATCTGGAATTATACGACATTCGTGGAATGTCCTATAATTCCTGCCGATATGTCAATTTCACGGCTTATTTCTTATGAATTAAGCTTCCTGGGAGACTTCTGAAAGGATTTGCTGGACTTCCCGTGAGCCTTGTTCGCTCTTGGTCATGAAACAAACACCCACGTCGTAACTGTTGCTATCCGCGTCTTCCTCGACCCGAACCACACGGCCTAAGAGGCCCTCATTGAAAATCAAGGCCTTGCGGTTC
>Ga0209515_10002920_pt1 | contig 25179 bp, 20 predicted proteins | sample Subgroupgradi54m_FD_187454 | JGI IMG/M metagenome (GOLD analysis project Ga0209515, IMG submission 187454) | Subsurface groundwater microbial communities from S. Glens Falls, New York, USA - GMW60B uncontaminated upgradient, 5.4 m (SPAdes)... ... | reverse complement strand
CCCTGGACTCGTCGTCCCGATGCCGATGTTGCCGCTCGTGTCAATCGTGAGCCGCGCATTGGTACCGACTGCGGTTGAACTGGCAATCTTGAACTTCATGCCGTCTGCCGTATCGATGCCCATCGTCCAATTGGCTCCTGCGGCTGTGGCGGCGGCAAATTCAAGAGCGGGAGTGGTGGTGTTGTAGAGGGTGAGGTTGTTGTTCGCTGTACTGGTACCAATCGCAATACTATTATTCACAGTATTAAACACCATCATAGGAACATTGGCTCCGAATGCTCCAGCTCCTATCTGTAGTGTCCCATCTGTATTTCCACTATTGACTACGTTAGCAATCCAATATCTTCGTGAGGTAGATTGATTGAAGAAAATGCCGTCTTTCTCTGAAGCCGCTCCAGAGTTTGAAAACTGCAATACACTTCCCGCTCCCGACATATAGAGAGCATTTCCAGCACCTGTAACAGTTAAAGCGGTCGAGGTAGCGTAGGGGAATTGAGAAGCGATGGAGGAGGTCGCCAAGTAGTAGGCGGCGGTGGGGGTGGAGGTGGCCACGAGGTTGCCGGAGCCGTTCAAGGCAGTCAACATGTGGGTGCCGAGGCCCGAGAAGGTGATGGTGGTGGAGGTGGCGATGAGGTTGGCGGTGGTGAGGGTGCCGCTGACGAGAGCGTCTCCCTGAACGGAGAGAGTTTTGGAGGGAGAGGTGGTGCCAAGCCCAAGACGGTTGTTGGTAGTGTCCCAGAAAAGATTGTTGTTGTCTTGACGCATGAAGCCGCCGGCACCAAAGAACGGAATGGAGCCCGCGGTCATGGCGGTGTTGGCAAATTGAGTGGTGGAGAGGTAGCCAGAGAAGGTCGAGGTGGCGGTCGAGGAAGTGGCGTTGAATGTCGAGGCGGAGGCGAAGTTGCCTACTACCAAGTTACGAGAGATGTCAACGAGACCCGAAAGGGTTGATGTCGCGGTTGTCGAAGTGGCGTTGAAACTCGAAGCGGCAGAGAAACCGCCGACGACGAGGTTGCGGGAGATGTCGAAGAGACCGGAGAAGGTGCTGGTCGCTGTCGTGGAGGTAGCCATGAAGTTCTGTCCCACCACTTGGCCTGCAACGGAGAGCATGGAGTAGGGAGAGGTGGTGCCGATGCCGACGTTGCCGGAGAGAAACTCCGCGGCGTAGTTGTTCGTCGCTCCCGTGTTCGCATTGACGGTGAGCCCGTAGGAGTTGGTGGTGCTCGCATTGAGAGTAGAGATGCCGAGGTAGAGGGTGTGAGAGTTGGTGGAGGTGGCGTTCGTGCCAAGCAAGGGAGCTCCGGTGATGCCGAGGGTGGCAAGGTCGGTGATGAGACCCGCTCCCCAGTTGGTGAACGCATGAGTGGCGGCGTCAATGCGGACGTCTCTTTGGAGAGAGATAGTGTTGTTGGCGTGGGTCTTGGTGCGAGCGAGGTTGAGGTAGAGGTCGGGCACGTCGGTCGCTGCGGCAAGTCCCGTGTCGGCCGCTCCCGTGAGGGTGAAGTAGGAGGTGCTTCCTGTGGTACGCGCAGATTCAGAGAGAGCGAGAGAAGAGGTGGCGGTGATGGCGCCGCCCACAAAGAGTGAGCCCGAGAAGTAGCCGCTTCCCTGAACACCGATGGTGTTGGTGGGGGAAGTGGTGCCAATGCCAAAGTTGCCCGCACCCGTAAGTATCGCGCCGTTACCGGTCGTACCGTCGTAAAAGCGCAGGTTCCCCGCTCCACCACCATTGTTGGAGCCAGTTGAAATAAGTTCCCAAATGTTGCCGCCAGTATCCGTACTTACAAGGTCGAGATGACTGCCGTTGATACTTGAACTGTTCAAACTCAAGAGAACAGTTGGGTTTGCAACCCCAATCCCAACATTCCCCGCGAAGTACGCGCTGTTGCCGCCCGAACTTGAAACGGAGAGAAGTTGCGTGGGAGATGTGGTGCCGATGCCGACGTTGCCAGTTCTCGTAATCGCAAAGAGAGAAGAGGTCGCGGTTGGGGTGGAGCTGGAAATGTCAAAGATAACGGGGCTAGTCTGGGTGTCGGAAGTCAGAGCATGAAGCGCGAACTTGGCGTAGGGAGTGGTCGTCCCGATGCCGAGACTGCCGCCACCCGTTAGCACCATTTGAACAATGTTATTGGTCCAGAACTGCAGCGCGGCATTTTTTCTGTTGAGGATATCGAAAATGCTGTTCGCGCCGCTATCGCCGCCGACGTAGAAATACTCGTCGCTTAATCGAGAGAACCGGAGTGCGCTCGTGTTGCCGCTGTTTGCGGCGTCGAGGATGATACCGTCTCCATTCGTGAGTCCCGCGAGCGCAAGTTTGTACCCCGGACTCGTCGTCCCGAGCCCCACGTTGCCTCCCGTTGTGGCGAGGTAGACGCTCGAGGTCGCGGTGAGCGTGCCGCCAAAGAACCCCGTGCCGCTCGTGTAGAAGTTGCCTTGCACCGAAAGTGTTTGGGCGGGGGTCGTGGTACCGACTCCGACGGTGCCGCCGTGGAGGACGTTGAAGACTGACGTGCCGGAGTCTTGAAGCGTCAAGAGATTACCCGTGCCGGTTTGGTTGAGGAGGAAGGCGGCGGTGGGAGTGGAAGCTTCGATGGCGAAGCGGCTGGTGGGAGTGGACGTCCCGATGCCGAGGTTGCCCGAGCTTGTGACTATGAGAGCCGTTGATGTCGCGGTCGGTGTTGAAGTCGAGATGAGGAAGAGCGGGTTCGTGCTGTTTGCCGCTCCTGCGATGGCGAGTGAGGCTTTCGGCGAGGTGGTTCCCACTCCTACGTTGCCGCTTCCCGATTCCACCACAAACTTGTTCGTCTGCACTGCGAGGCCTCCCGCATAGGTGGAGGTGGCAGTGGTAGAGGTGGCGGTGAAATTTGGAGCAGTGATGGTAGAGGTGGCGTTAATGGCGGAGGGAGTGAGGGTGCCGTAGACCGTAAGAGCGCCGGTGAGCGTGGTGTTGCCGAGAACCGAGAGGTCGGAGGAGAAACTCCCCGTGGTGCCAGAGAAGTTGGAGGCGCCCGAGATGGTGAGGTTCGAGGCCGTGCCTCCGGTAATCGTGGGGTTGGTGAAAGTGCCTTTGGTAACGGTAGGCTCATCGAGAGCCACTCTCGTCAAACTGTCAATGTTGAAAGCGGGAGAGGCGACATTGTTGTAGACGTTGTTGATGTAGGTGTTGTTTGCTTGGGTAGCTCTGGAGTTTTCCGTGGTGGCCGACGACACAGCGTAGATTTTGGAGGAGAGGTAGTTGTTGAGTTTGTTGAGCTTTTCCTCGACTTCGGCGCGGGTGATGTCGCCCACGATGACGCGCTCCACGAGGGCCGTAGGCAGAGCCGAAGACCCTGGGCCTGTCGAAGGAGGGGCGGGTACTGGAGGCCGAGCCTGCGAGGTCCCGAGCCGTTGCGGCGAGGGAGAGGGAGGAGAGGAAGCCTCGGTTTTGGTATTTTGAGATTGCGAGGGTGGAACAGAAACGGCAAACGTAGGGGTAGTGGTCGCGGTAACAATAACTTTTGGCGGGGTCGCTGGAGCGGCGGGGGGCTTAGCAATAATTGCTGGCTTGGTAAAAATTCCCGCTATGGTCTTGGCGGTGTTGGCTAAGGCACCGTTCACCGTGTTATAAACACCAGTGGCCAGAGACTCCGCGCCGCGGTTCACCGTGTCATACATACCGACAGCGAAAGATTGAGCCCCTTGAGTCATCGTGTCGCGGAGGGCAGACCACACCGAAGCGGACAAGGAACGACTGCCGGAAGCGAATGAGGATAAAAGTTCGGGAGAACTTTCGAGGGCGGCGGCGAGGGAGTGGGTGACGCCGGAAACACTTTTAGAAACGTCCGCGGCAAGCGATATTGTAAAGTCTACGGGATTGGTAAAAAAAGAGGTCGCGAGATTTCGGGAACTTTCCGCGACGTGTTGTACGGTTGAAACGCCCGCTTCGTAAAAAGAAACGGCGGAATCCACCACGGTGGTAGCGCCAACAGACGCGTAGCGGACGAAATTATTTTGAGCGCGGGCGAGCGCGGCGCCGATACGCTTTGGCGAAAGAGTATCGGCAATCACGGAAGCGCCGGAAAAAATTCCCGTTTCGATTCCGGAAAAAGCGGCGGTTAATTTTTGATGTACGGCCTTTGGGTAGTCAGTCCTGCTTAAAAAGAACGTGCCGAAGACGAGCGCGGCGGACAGAGCGAGCGTCGCGAGTTTTGGAAAAAAGTCACCATGGTGTTTTTGTTTTATTTTAGCGTGACTTGACGCTACCAGAAAATCTTTTTGAACAACATGAGAAGTTTCAAAACTTTTCTCAGGCTTTTTAAGAACCGGTACCAAGGAAACAGATTCCGTAACGGACAGAACGGACGAGGGTGTTTTTTTTACAGGCGCGAGTTCTTCTCCGTGTTGTTCCGAAACAACAGAGAGCGGCTTTAAAACGGGCGGTTCGAACAGGGCGGATACCAATCCGAAATTTTGCAATCCGGTTTTTATCTCTTCAGTTTGGAACGAGGGTGAAGAAGTAAATTTACTGACATCGGCGTTCGAAAACTCAACAAATTTTAAAAGCGACTCCTTGTCAACAAGCCAGCGGTTGCCAAACATTCTGCCTTGAATTTTCTTGAGTCGACAAAGCTGACCGACATAGTCCTTAGCATAACCGGTGAGCTTTGACGCTTCTGCGGTTGAAATTAGATTTCCGGAGTTTAGCTTTGATTCATCCATTGAGAGATTTTCTTTCCTAAATTATACCCTGGATATGTGGAAAAGGGGTGGAAAAAGTGTGGATAATTAAAGAGTTCTCGGATATCAGAGATTTTTTCTCGGAGCAGGCTTTATGGAAAGATTTCGCCCTCCCAAACTCATTGTAAATAAGGAAAAATATCAACTAAAGTCGTCAATCCGTCAGCTATGGTTATGCTAAATCGGTAAATAGGACTATCCGGCTGATCGGTACTTACTTGTTATAGGCTTTATGGGCTACTGGCCCGTTTATATAGGCCCTCGGGGCAGAACCCCGAGGTATTAGACCTATAGTTCGTCTTCGCTCGGACGCTGTGTGAATGAGTACATTCCCACGCGCTCCTCGCTAGCCGAAATAAAAATTTTCAACAGCGGGTGGGCTGTTCCACAACAGGAATTTATATTAAAAAACACATGAAAAAAACTTCAGATGGATAATAAAAACATTGATAACTAAAGACTTCTCGCCAATCCGAGATTTTTTCTTGGATTGCTTGTTTTAGTCGCCGCACCAAACTTGGACAAGTGTAAATCTGCTTACCTAGTCGACCGGAACCTGCCCCGTAGTGTCAAAATTTCCACAAAACAACAAAATATAGTTGATTGAATTTGAACAATACTCAAAATAAGGGTGAAATTCTGAACCTTCATAAAGAGTTATCAACAGGTATAAATTGAATGGTAATGTTTAGTAATGTATACTACTGTTTATGAATAAGAAATTTCTCTTAATTAAGGAGGCGGCCGATATACTTGGAGTATCGAAACTCACTCTAAGAAACTGGGATAGGGCCGGAAAACTAAAAGCCTATCGACACCCGATAAGCAACTACCGTGTGTACCGTGTCGAAGACCTGGAAAAAATCACCAAACAAATCGAATCCGGAGAAAAACCGATTCGTCACAAAAAACTTACAAAAAGGAAGCTCGACGTAATACACCTCAAAGACTAGGACAAACAAAAGAACAAGGTCGAATCCGCCAGTTGGCGGATTCGACCTTGTTCTTTGTTCTTTTGTTTAAAAAAATAAGGTTCGATTCACCGCGGCGAATCGAACCTTATTTTTTATTTTCTAAGAATCTCTTTGATAATGTTCTTTAGCATTTCAGGATTGGCCGAACCCTTGGTCGCCTTCATTCCCTGCCCCATCAGAAATTGGAGAGCGGACTCTTTGCCGCTTTTGTAGTCGGCGACCACTTTCGGATTGTCGGCGAGAAGTGTCTCCACAATCTTTTTCAATTCCCCTTCGTCGCTCTTTTGAGTGAGCCCTTTGCTTTTCGCGATGGCGGATGGCTTTCCTCCTTCCTTGTACATAACCGCTAGCACGTCTTTCGCGCCGCGTGACGAGAGTTCTTTTTTTTGAATCATTGTGATAAGCGCCGCGAAGTCGGCCGGCCCGAACTTGAGCGTTTCAAAAACTCGACCAATGTCCCCCGCCCCTTTGGCAAGACCGACGAGGTCGGAGGTTATGTAGTTTACGGCAAGTGCCACTGCCGACCTGTCCGTATCCAAACTCTTTGCCACGGTTTCCAAAAACAGGGCGACCGGGAAATACTCAACAAAAATAGAAATCGCTTCGGCTCCGAGATTGAAATCTCTTTCCAGTCGGGAACGTTTTTCAGACGGTAACTCCGGAAGGTCGCGCTTGAGGGCCTCCGGCGCGAACTCGGGAATCTCGCGAAGCATAAGTGTCGGCAAATCCGGATCGGGAAAGTAGCGGTAATCGTGCGCTTCTTCTTTTGTGCGCTGGGGATACGTGCTTTGTGTAGCATCGTTCCACCCGCGCGTTTCCTGGAGGATTTCCCCTCCCGCCTCCAATAATTCCGCTTGACGGTTATATTCGTATTCAATCGCCCGCTCCAACGACTTGAACGAGTTGAGATTTTTCACCTCAACCTTCGTACCAAGGTTCGACCTTAGGTCGGGAGAAAGGTCGAACCTTTGTACGGAAACGTTGGCCTCGACACGCATCTCCCCCTTCTCCATATTGGCGTCAGACACACCCAAATAGCGGAGAAGTAACTGAAGTTCTCGGGCGAAATTTCCGGCAGTCCTGGCATCGTGAATGACAGGCTCGGTCACAAGTTCCATTAAAGGCACACCAGCGCGGTTAAAATCGACGAGACTATAGTCCCCTTCTTCATGGAGCGAAGTGGCGGTATCTTCTTCAAGGTGCACTCGGGTCAAAACAACCCCCAAAAGCGAGCCGCCCTTTACCAAGGGGTACTTGTACTGGCTAATTTGATAACCTTTCGGAATATCTGGATAAAAATAATTTTTGCGGTCAAATTCCGTAAAGTCAGCCAACTCCCCCTCTACCGCCGCCCCTACGCGAAGCACATGCTTCACCGCTTCACGGTTTATAACCGGAAGCGTGCCGGGGTGAGCCATACAAACAGGGCAAATGTTCACATTTGGCCGCGTCTCGTCGGGGTCATTCTTGGAGTTACAGAACATCTTGGTCCGCGTCTTGAGCTCCGCATGGATTTCAAGCCCGACAGTCAGGACATAATCTTTTAACATGATGAAAAGTGTATAGTAAAAAAATTTAATTGGCAATTCAACGGAAAATCAACGGAAAATCAGTTTTGTTCCTACTATTAACTATTATCCAGAATCAGTATTTACAACTAATCCCTAGGGATATATTATAAATATTAAAAAACCCTTCAGAGCAGGGGCGACCGGAACGAGAGGGGGGTGGGTTGGCTCTCCGGCAAAAACTCCACGAATATCATAATTTAAAAATCTTCCGAAAAACCCTATCGTTACCGATACTCGCTGCGTGTACAAGCCGTAACTCCTCCTCTCGCAAAAGAAAAAACGACCTAAAAAACTCAACCTCCTTCTCGCAATCAAACGGGTATAGCCACACGCTTTTTTGATATCTGACAAAACCGATACGTTTTAACAACGCGCGTAACGCATTCCTCGCCGAAGTTCTTTCGTGTTTTATATCAAAAAGCACGAGCCGCCACTTCTTATCCCACACTCCTTGTTTTTTCGCTTCAAAACCGTTCAATAGTTCGTAGCACTTGGCATGACGAATGGCCTCCGCGCTTAGGTGGATGGCGTTAATACCCTTACGGGACTCGACGATAATCGCCCCCCTTCTCTGCAAAGAGTAAAAGGAGTTTCGCAGTTGTGACTTGGAATACTTGTAACCGCGGTCTTCGGCAACTTTCAGAAATATCGCAACAGCGGCGATATGCGGAAAACTCACTGCCGCAAGAGCGGCCCCCATGCAACAGAGGTCGTATACCAGGTCATCCTCCCTGACTTTCTTTTTTGCCAACCGTACTATATTTTTAATCCCTCCAATCACACTAGCAGTATACCAGTATTTACAACGTATCCCTAGGGATACGTTGTAAATATACTAATTCAAGTTGTTATGAAAACTTATTTAGAAGAGCGACAAGCTCTTTCCTGAACTTTTTAAGTGAATTGTCATCCACAATCGACACCGAGAAAACTGCTTTGCACTTTTTGGCGAGCTGTTTACGCTTTTTCACAAGCTCCGCGGCTGAAACTGTGTCCGTCTTGGTAAGAATAATCACCTCGGGTTTTTCCAAAAGTGCCGGATTGTGCGCTTTGAGTTCGGCACGAATGGTTTTGTAGGCAGCGAGTACATCTTCGTTCTCGAGAGAGATACAGTGAAGAAGAATTTTGGTCCGTTCAACGTGGCGAAGAAATTTATGGCCAAGTCCCCTGCCCTCCGAGGCTCCTTCGATAAGCCCGGGGATGTCCGCCAGAATAAAACCGTAAAAACTCCCGAGGTTCGGCTCAAGCGTGGTGAACTGATACGAACCGACTTTGGCGTTGGCGTTCGACAGCTCGTTTAAAAGCGACGATTTGCCGGCGTTGGGCAAACCTATAAGACCGGCGTCAGCAACCAGCCGGAGTTCTATGAAAAAATCAGCCTCATCCCCCGCCTTGCCCGGCGTCCACTCGTATGGACGAACGTTTTTCGAACTCTTGAAATGCTCGTTGCCGTACCCTCCGCGACCGCCGGCGAGCAGGACCACGGTCTCGCCTTCTTTTAAAAGCTCAACGGTTTTGTCGGTGCGAAGATTGGTAACGAGCGAGCCGACAGGTAAAAGAATTTCCAAGTCGCCGCCGTTCGCTCCGTGCATGCTCTTACTCTTGCCCGCTCCCCCGTTTTCCGCCCGAAATTCTTTTTCGTGCCGATACTTCGCGAGAATACCGATGTCGCGAACGGCACGCACGATGATACTGCCGCCATTCCCCCCGTCACCGCCCGCGGGCCCTCCATACTCCTTATGCTTTTCATGGAGCCAAGATACAATACCCCGACCGCCGTTGCCGGCTTTCATGTGAATTTTAAATTCGTCAACAAAGGCCATGAATGCTAGTGTAAAGTTAAAAGTGTAAAGTGTAAAGTAAAATATAGGCCCTCGGGGCAGAACCCCGAGGTAATGATATAGGAACTCGTCCGCCGCGGACTCGTACTGACGCGGGGCAAGCAGCGCGGTATTAGACCTATAGTTTGACTTCGACTCGCGCTGCCCTCGTCCGCATCGGAATGCGGCCGCGGCGCCGCTCGCTCGTCAAATAAAAAAAGCGGACATTCTTGCCCGCTTCCGGTCCCGACTAACTCAAGACGGGTAGGCCGTGGTAACCTGACCACCCGAGGACAATGTCAAACGTCTGTCATGCCACTCCGGCACTTCCTTAATGAGATGATTGACAAACGCGTCATGCGTGACGACCTTATCGTGTACGGAAAGCGCCCTAACTCCAAGCTCATTCCACTGGGCTATATTGTCAGTATGCGGAAGGCAACGCACCGACAACCACTCCGTTTGTTCGCCATCACGCACAATCCAATACAGCCAAGCAAAAATTCCGTCACTCGCCTTAAAAAACTCAACCTGCTGACCCGTCTTCAACCGGTCAATTGTTGGATACACCTCTCGCAAGGTGTCCAATTCTGGCCAATGCGGCTCGAAACGAAACTCGTGACAACTGATTTTGGTTACCCGCAAAATACGCCACTCTCTACACATTAACTTAATGGGCATAAAGACCTCACTTTCTTGTTTTTCTCAAACCCCACTGTATCCCGACTAAACTTTTGTGTCAATTGCGTGTCGCGCCAACTGTATGGCACCCTCCTTTGATTTCGCAACCGCCATAAACCGGCCCGCGTGGCAAAAGACCGCGTCGAGAACTCCCGTGATACTCGCGAGTTCTCTATCACGCTTCCCCGCCCATTCTTCAGGCAAGTCCTTCCGATTTTTAAATGACGACACGTCGTTGCGAATGGCTTTGACGTTCCATGAACCGTCCGGCCGCGGGAACACCGTAAACAGAGGCTCTGGATAGCCAGCCAAAGTTTTTTCGTGAGGGTAAAACGCATCGAGAATAACGAGCCGCTTGTCCGAAGCCTGCTCGTACGCTTGCCGCACCAACCCTTCCGCCGCCGCCAAAGCCCTGGCATGGGTGATTTCGCGCCCCAAAATCTGCCGCGCCACGGCTACCGCTTCAAGAAAACGCGAGTCAAGCTCCGCCGTTCCCTCCTGCCAGGTCGGGCGAATGTTGTGAATATAGTCGTCAATACAATAGGGAGCAACACCGGCAAAAGTTTTTGTGTATACATCCATGCCGGTATCATTTGCGTCAACCGAGGTAACGAGAGTCCGGTCGACAACCGAAGCGACAGTTTCCGAACCTGCGATTTGCACGCCAAATTTCCCCCATACCAAACCAAACGCCGCGTAGGAAATTCCGTTTGGCCGTTTCCCCGCCCCACCCTCCTGGTGATGGTCAAAACGGTTTTTCTCCGGCGCATAAACCCCACCGACATCGATAACAAAATCGGCCTTGCGAATGATGGTCTCGTCCCGGGTACGTACGACGGTGGCAACCGCCGGAGTAGTGTCTAGCAATAAGAGAAGCGCCGCCACGGCAAAAACGTCATCGGCGTGGAACATGCCGTTATGCGTCGCGATAACAACCTTTTTTGACTTCATGTTTCTACTATACCAGAACGCACCGCAAGAAGAAACCGGAAACTCTCTACAAAAAACTTTGAACCGGAACGACAACCGTTAGAAACCTTGAATTGCGAAACTCCCCGCTCCAAGAAACCCCTCCCCGCTTGCCTCCCGTCCAGCCAAGGCGCGCGGGAAGGGTTTCTCTCCGCGAGGAACGAGTTTCGTAATTCAAGGTTAGGAAACACTCCTTTCGGAATCCACAAACTTTCCTTTCACCAAAAGACCTCGAGCGCTTTTTGTTCCATAGTAGGTGGCGAGGAAAAAATTAAGGGCTAGGGCCTGATTAATAACGAAAAACAGCCACTCGGCGTCCGAAGACGGTATGGCCGCATACAACGAAATGGCCTCGTATTCAAAAATAATGAGGGCGGCAATGGACACCAAAACATTGAACAGCACCGCCGAACGCATGAGAGGGTTAATCAGGCCGGCGGCAAGGCTCACCGCCACTACCGCCAGAAGCGAAAAGGTCGGACTCGCCGGAATGAGGTCATTGAAAAACGGCAGAGACAAAAGCATGACGATGCCGCCAAAAAGAAAAAACTTCCGGACGAGACGTCCATAATAGTGTTCCTTTGCCAAATACTTCTTGGCCGCAGTGTAATCAGCGTCCATACGAGTAGTCTTATTTTACAATAAGAGACTTAATTTCAGAAATCTCCTTCCCGAGAACATCGAGCTTTTGGTGAACCGCCGCAAGCATCGTCTCCTCCTCTCGCACTTCGGCCTCGGTCTTCTCCTCGACTTTTTTTTCATGCTTGAGACCCGACATGATAATTCGGTCTCCGATAAAGAATGACACGAAAAGACCGGTTCCCAAGAGAACCGCGATACTCATAATCAAAGAAATGTCCGGACTGAAAAGAGTGTCCCACCAACCTCCCATACTTTGGAGTTCGTCCGCAAAGTGCCATATGCCGCGCCAAAAAATAACCACGGCGGCGCCACCGACAAATGCGTACACAATAGGGACCCTGCTCAAGTGTTCCCGAATGCTGTCTTCAAACTTATCGAAAAATTTTAAAATCCTATGCATCGGATGATAAGCCTATTGTAGCATAGATTAACGTTTTTGATTTTCTTTGAACCGTCCAGAAGCCAAGAGCTTGACTGGACTTTGCCGACCCTGCCGATGTTAAAAATCATCTTGATTCCCCAACGCTAGATTGACCTAATTAGTTTTCAATTCTAGCCGCCTAATCAACTCTTTATAGGTTTTTGCGTTATTTACGGCAAGCCAACAACTTGCCGGGATACTAACCGCGGCCAATAAATCTCTCTTGGCAAGAATCGGAAAAAGAACACTCTCGAAATCCGTCTTCCTGTGCAGGTCGAAATACTTGTCGAAATATGGATAAGATTCCGGGGACAATATGGTCACGCCTATGTGCGTCGGTATGGGGATTTGCGGATACATCTGTATTTGTTTAACAATGTTATTTGAAATTTTCATGCCGGTAAACGTGTAGGGTGTCTCTTCTACCACCACCACCGTAGCCAACGCTCCCTTCGCTTCACCCCGTAGGTGCCCCGCGACAATATGTCTTGGAAAATTTCCCGGAAATCCTAAAATAACGTCGTCTGGATTGTGAACAATAGAATAGTGATTTCGCGGAATAACACCTTTTATAATAGCGTGTTTAATAGCCCCACCCTTCCCAACCGGTCTTTCCGGGTCGTAACTGTAACGAATATTCACTCCGATGTTAGAACCGTCGCCGAGTCTCTTTTCAATCGATTGGCCACCGTGATAAACCAACGCCACGAAATCTTTAAACCCCGCCGTACTGTACATTCGAATTGCCATCTCAATCATACTGTCTCCATTTGGCAGTTCGAAAGCGTTTTTGTTTACAGCCACATTTTTAGTGACATCCAAGAAACGTGCGCTTTCTCCTCCGCTCATCAAAACCACAGTGGCTTGCTTAACAAATTTATTCCAACGCTCATCAGAAATTTGCCTCGGTTTTGTGAGATTGGTAATTTTTTTCTTTAGTTCTCGCAGAGCTTTTTTCATAGTAGTCTATTCTAAACTTCTAAAAAAACTAATCAAGCTTGAGAAGTAATCCTTTCTTCTTCACCCAATTAAACATCCCGTAGAAGAAAATCATTACAAGGGCGAGATAGATGAGGTTGGCGACACCGGCCCAGAGTATAGAATCGATGGGCGTAACTCCTGTGGTTATGACAGTCCGCATACCCTCAAAAACATAAGTCGATGGAATAAGATAGGAAATAAATTGTATGGCGTGAGGCAGAGCGGAAACGGGATAAAACACCGCGCTGAAGGGTTGAATCAAAATGACAAAGCCGAAGGCAAGTACTTGGGCCGACGTGCCGAACCGCAAAATAATCGCCATGGTAAAAAGTCCAATAACCCACCCGAACACAAGGAGATTCGCGAGAAACGGAATAAGCGCGAACCCGAGGCTGAATAAATTAAACGCGTACAAAAACCAACCGAGAACCGCGAGCACACTAGCCGCCAAAATAATTTTGACCGCTCCGAGAAGCAGAGTGGACATGAGGAATTCCCACACCGTAAGCGGTGTGACGAAAATGTTGAGCAAATTTTTCTCCCAGACTTCTTCGAGAAATGCTACCGAAATCGCCTGTTGGGCTTGATGAAAAATACCCCACAGAATGATGCTCCCCAAAAGAACCGTCACGAGATTGACACCATTTAATTGGAGTTTCGCAATGTAAAGACTCAAAAAGCCCCATAAAAGAAGATCGAGTACCGGCCAAAAGAAAATATCCATGAGTCGTGGAAACGAGCGCATGATGAGGTAGAGGTGGCGGAAGAGGAGAGCGTTGATGCGGTGTAATTTCATGTAATACAAATTACAAATCACTACTAATATACAAATGGGGAAATAATGTGTGGGGGTTTTTGGTTTTTATTCGTAAATTCGTACATATTCGTAATTTGTATTACATAGTTTCCCTCGCGATATGGAGAAACACGTCATTTAAATCCTGCTTTCCGTATTTCGCGATAAGCGCGGCAGGCGTTCCCTCGTCTTTGACTTCTCCGTGACTGATGAAAATCACCCGGTCGCAAATTTCCTCGACCTCCGCCATGTTGTGCGATGTGTACAGCATGGTCACTTTCCGCTCGTCTCGAATTTTAAGAAGCATCTGCCTCGTCCGGTCCGCGATGTCCGGGTCAAGCGATGATGTCGGCTCGTCGAGAAGCAAAAGTTTCGGGTCATTCAAAAGCGCTTTAGCAAGGTTGAGCCTTGCTAACTGGCCGGTAGAGAGATTCGATGTCATTTTACCCAAAAAATCCTTAATATCGAAAAAGGCCGCGAGTTCGGCGATTTTTCCCTTGATGTCTTTCACCCCGTACAAACGAGCGAACGTCTTTAGGTTTTCAATCACCTTGAGGTTGCCGGGAAGCGACACATAAGGCGAAGAAAAATTCATGGCACCCAAAATTTCCTCGCGGTGACCTTTCATCTGCTTACCAAAAATTTTGATAGTACCCGCCGTCGGGGTGATAAGGTCGAGAATCATTTGAATCGTTGTCGTCTTCCCCGCCCCGTTCGGACCCAAAAGTCCGCAAATCTCACCCTCATACACGTCGAAAGAAATGCCTTTGACGGCGGGTACTTTGCCAAAATTTTTGGCCAAATTTTTTACTTCAATGACGGAATTTTTCACGGCGACACCATTATACTATGTCCAAACTGACAATCCAGCGTTATGTCTTCTGGCCGATGACCTCAATCCAGTTGGTCTGTCCGGTAAGAGCCACTTTTTTCCAAACGACTTTTAATCCGGAATCAACAAAATACTTTTCCACTTCCGGCAAAAAGAAAAAGCTGAAAAAACGCTCATATGTGTGGCCGTAATCATGTTCGATTTTGACCTGCTCTTCCTGCTCACCCTCCCGTGCCCCCTTAACAGCGACATACATAAATCCTCGGGGCTTCAAATGTTCCGCCAGTTTCGACATCATGTCGGGCACCTCCTTTTTCGGTATATGCAACATACTAGCTTTCACATAGAGTCCGTCAAACTGCTCCCGAAGCGAAGCGGTGTCGTGCATATCCATCACCAAAAACCTCCCGCGCGGCACTTCCCGCTTGGCGATTGCAACCAATTTCTCCGAAAAATCAATGCCTGTAACCGAAAGGCCTTTTTCAACAAGATACTTTGACGCCAGTCCCGCGCCGCAACCAACATCAAACACGTGCGCGCCAGTTTTCAAAAAAGAAATAAATTTATCGGTACCCTCCTGCCACCACGAATCCGGCTGGTGCTGTCTAAACCAGTCCTCCGCAATTTTGTTGTACGTGTCCCGAAGATTCATGGTACTTTTGTTCGTCGTACGATTACAAAGTGTACTCCCAACCCGCTTGCCACCCGCCCGCAACGACTACGTTTGCGTGTCGGGCGGGGCGTTTCGTTTTTCGCCAATCCTCCGCGAACGCCTGCTTCCACGTTTTGCCTTTGAGCAAAACATCAAGGGCGAGTTGGGGCGCTTTGTGGGAAAGTATCGCCACGCGTTGACCGCCATAATTTTTTCGCAGAAATTCCAAAAAATCAGCGATTCTCATTTTAACATCTGCGTAGCTCTCGCCTTCGGGAAAGGCCGTGACTATATTTTTCTCCTGCATGGGTTCGACAGTGGCGGACGGCTTTCCGTTGTACATCCCGTAATTGCATTCCCGTAACCTAGCGTCAGGCACAATCGGCACAAGCCCCTCGAAAGCAAACTTCGCAGAGTCAGTTGCTCGTTTCAAGTCCGAACAAAACACCGCATCAAACTTCTTTCCCTGTATTTTATTTTTGAGTTCAACAGACTGCCTTACTCCCAACTCCGAAAGCTCCGCGTCATGCCACCCAGACGAAATGCCTTTCTCGTTATCAATGGTCGTCCCGTGAACAAAATAGGTAATTTTTATTGCCATAATCTTAAACCCTTGTTCTGATGTTCTCAAGAACATCAGAATGTGCTATTCACCTAACCAACCGTGCCATCTTTACGCTTGTGCAAAATAAGCTCGTTACCGTCGGGGTCAACAACCATCGCCATAAAACAAACTCCATGCTCCCCTAACGGCGAAACAATCTTCACTTTCTTTTTCTTAAGTTCAACGAGAGCTTCCGCCACGTCATCCACGGCGAGAGCGACCGCAACAGAGTTCTTGCGATTTTTCGAACGCGGACCTTTGCCGTAGACACCGATGGCAAGCGTTACGTTACCCGCGTCAAACTCCGCCCAGCTTCCCTTATACTCGTGTGTCTGTTTCAACCCAAGCGTTTTTTTATAAAAGTTAACAGAACATTTGAAATCCGACACGTTCAAAAGCACAAAGTCAACTCCTTTTATTTTCATAAAATTATTTTAATTTCTTGTCTTCTGTGCAACACCCGATGTTGCACATCGTATATCAAGGACGGTCCTTGAATCCTTGAAAAATTAAGCGCCGTGGCATTTTTTGTACTTCTTACCGGAACCGCAGGGGCATACATCATTCCTCCCCACTTTTTGACCGCCCAAGGTTCGACCTGAAAGGCCCGGCCTTTCTCCCGATTTAAGGTCGGACCTTGTCGAACCTTGGCTGCCGTGATGCACGCGGTTTGATTGGATGTCGCCCGAACCGATGACCTGCGCCTGCTCGTGGACCTCGACAAGACGTTTCACTTCCTGACGAATCGACGCGCCGATACCGGCCGCGGTTCCACCAATCAAAGGAATAAGCCGGACAATCTGGTCGGCAGCAGCGGTTTCCATTTCCTTAAACAGGCGCAAGCCCTCTTTTTTGTACTCGACAAGCGGGTCGCGCTGGCCGTAGGCGCGGAGGTTGACCGAAGAACGCATGTAGTCCATGACCTCCAGATGCTCAATCCAGAAAGTGTCGAGAGCTTGTAGCATGAGACGGCGGAGATTACTCCAAAATGCAGCCTCACCCAATGCCTGTTTTTTCTCCTCAACGGTTTTCGTGAAGCCATCGGCACCGACCATTTCAAAAAGCGTTTGTTCCAATTCTACGAGACTCCCCTGAAGAATATTTCGGCGCCGGCCGTAAATAATGGTGCGCTGATGACTCAACACGTCGTCATATTCCAAAACGTGCTTGCGGGAGTCAAAGTTGAAACCCTCAATCTTGGTCTGGGCGGTTTCAAGCGAACGGGTAATCAAGCGGTTTTCGATGGCTTGGTCTTCGGGGATATTGAAACGCCCCATCAAATTCTTAATGGTGTCCGAAGCGAACACCCGCATTAAAGTATCTTCAAGCGATACGAAAAACTGCGTTTCACCGGGGTCGCCCTGCCGGCCGGAACGGCCGCGGAGCTGATTGTCAATGCGCCGTGCCTCGTGGCGTTCGGTGCCAAGCACGAAAAGTCCGCCGGTCTTTTTCACCTCTTCATACTGCCCCGCCGTGGCGGGGTTCCCGCCGAGCTTGATGTCGACACCTCGTCCCGCCATGTTAGTTGCAATCGTCACCGCCCCCTTTCGCCCCGCTTGAGCGATAATTTCCCCTTCCCGTTCATGATTCTTGGCGTTCAAAATTTCGTGCGCCACACCTTCGGTTTTAAGATAAGCGCTTAAAAGCTCGTTTTTCTCGATTGAGACTGTACCGATAAGCACCGGCTGTCCCTCGCCGGAAAGTTCCTTAACCCTGCGGGCGATAGCTTGAAACTTACCGGTTTCGGTTTGGAAAATCTGGTCATTCCCGTCGCGGCGGGCAACAGGCTTGTTGGTCGGCACTACAAGAGTGTCCGTGCCATACACTTTGTAAAATTCTTCGGCGGACGTCTTCGCGGTACCCGTCATGCCGGAGAGTTTCTTGTAGAGCCTGAAATAATTTTGAAAGGTGATTGAGGCCATGGTGCGGGACTCTTTTTGAACCGCGACACCTTCCTTGGCTTCAATGGCCTGGTGCAGTCCTTCGCTCCAGCGTCTGCCGGGCTGCAGCCTTCCGGTAAATTCGTCCACGATAATGACCTGTCCGTCTTTTACCACGTAGGCTTTATCACGTTCGTAGAGCGCTTTGGCTTTGACGGCCGTTTCGAGATGATGAACATACTTGATGCCTTTTTCAGTGTACATATTGTCAATGCCAAGTTTTTTCTCGGCCTTTTCGATACCGGCGTCGGTCAAAGTAATCGCGCGCATTTTTTCGTCCACTTTGAAATCTTCGTCGCGTTTCAGAGTTTCGGCGATTTTGGCGAAAGTGCCGTACAAGTCTTCCGAGTCAACCGTCGGAGCGGAAATAATAAGGGGCGTGCGAGCTTCGTCGATTAAAATCGAGTCCACTTCGTCGACTATGGCAAAGTTAAAATCACGCTGGCGAAGTTCCCGTTCGTCATACGAAATATTGTCGCGCAGATAGTCGAAACCGAATTCGTTGTTGGTACCATACGTAATGTCGGCGGCGTACGCTTCTCGACGCGACACAGGACGCAAAAATTCATGAACGACCTTAAAACTCCCTAGCTCGTCTCTCACCGCATCCAGATTTAAGTTGTCAGATTTAAGATTTAAGTTTTCTCCCGATTTGGAATTTGTGTTTTGTTTGGTTTTTTGTGCGGCCTGTGTTTTGTGCTTTTCACTATGCGCCGCATCATACAAAAAACTACTCTCATGATTGATAACGCCCACCGACAATCCCAAAAACGCGTAGATTTGTCCCATCCAGGCTGCGTCTCTCCGCGACAGGTAATCGTTTACCGTTACTATATGAACACCCTTACCCGTGAGCGCGTTTAAGTAGGCGGGCAACGTGGCAACCAGTGTTTTACCCTCGCCCGTACGCATCTCGGCAATGTTTCCCTTATGCAAAATGAAACCCCCCAAAAGCTGGACGTCGAAATGCCTCTGGCCAAGCGTCCGGCACGAAGCCTCCCTCACCGCGGCAAACGCTTCCGGTAAAATTTCATCAAGCGTCCGGCCACTCGTAAGTTCACTCTTAAAAAACCCCGTGCGAGCGGCAAGGGCCTCGTCCGAAAGGGCCGTTATAGCCGGTTCAAGAGTGTTAATTTCCGCCACGATAGGCAAAAAGGCCTTAATCTTGGCCTCGTTACCGTCACCGAATAGTCGTTTCAACGCCGAAAACATTACTGCATCATAGCATAAACCTTGAACCGTGAGACAGGGTCACGTTTAGGAGGAAATTTGAGCGGTCTTTTTCAAATTCACCAGAACAATCAGCAACGCTAACAGAGTGTAGAAAAACGGGAACGGAACGCGAATGCCGGACACAATGGAAAGAGCCGTGAGTATAAAAGGGACAGTGGCGGCGTGAAGCGCGATTTGGTAGGAATTTTTATATGACAGTCGGTGCTTATACAATTTAGCGACAAGAAGGACGAGAAAGGCCATGAGAAAAAGCCACAACAGTTGGAAAGTGAAAAAACCGTAAAATGAGAAAAACAAAGCCGCGAAAAGTCCGAGTGAAAGTAGCAAATGATAATGGTTAATAATATCCACCCAGTGCAGGAGGCGCGAACGGTTTAAAGAAAAATCCGGTGCCCGACTGACATCGGAAAGTTCAAGCTGGTCCTGATTTTTGGAAGACGCCACAAAATCTTTGCCGACCCAGACGCTGGTATCATACTGTTTGAACAGTTCGCGGGAAAACACGCTTGTGGTGTCAATGACCACCATATTCGGGTGGCCGTTCTTCATTTTTGAAAATTCTTCGCCAGTTTTAATAATATAGGGTTCGGTGACGTTGGTTGAAATCACACCCGCTTTTATTGCAATGGAAAGTTCGGCGGGATAATAAGCCACCAGTTTCATTAGATTTTCTCGAGAAAAAAGCGGCGACAACTCGCTTCCCCACGCAAACGCTATAACAAAAACCAAAATGGCGACCAAAGAGAAAAAATACTTAAAAGACGACGCGAGCGAACGCTCCCGAAGCGAGGCGTAAAATCGCGGGTTGTATAAACTGCTTTTGATGTCGTTTATAAAATTCATGTGTTTATTGTATGATGAAGTTACGTAACCGTCCAGAGACTTAGCCAAGATACTCCACCTCCCACGACACGACAATACCGGTAGCGTCTTTGATTTTTTTGGCAACGTCGCGGGCCAGACGCGCCACGTCATCGGCACTGCCGCCGCCCTGATGAACGATGACAAGCGGTTGGGCTTCATACAAACCGACGGGACCGTCCATAAAACCTTTGAGGTGAAGAATGTTATCGAGAATCCAGGCGAGGGGGACTTTGACCTTCCGCGTCCTTTCCGTGTTCTGTTCCGTTTTGGTTCCGTGTACTTCAAACCCGGGGAGGGCGGGAAACCGTTTTTTGAGTTCATCAAACTGCACTTGGGGAATAATCGGATTTTTGAAAAACGAACCGGCGGTTCCCGTCGTCGCAATGTCCGGAAACTTGCCGCGCCGGATTTCCAAAACTGCGTCACGAACCGCCTGAAGTGTCGGGGGGGTGTTTGTTTTTGCGAAATAATTTTTCAAATCTTTGTATCCGAGATTTAGGTTACCGTTTTTTTTCAAAAGGAAGGTGGCCGAAGTGATGACGTAGCGCTTCCCTCCCTTTGTTTTAAAAAAACTGTCCCGATAGGAGAAACCACACTCTGCCGTGGTGAAATTTCGAACCGCGCCGGTTTTGACATCAAGAGCTTCGACGGAAACAAGGCTGTCTTTCGCCTCAACCCCGTACGCGCCGATATTTTGCACCGGCGCGGCACCGACAGTCCCCGGAATACCGGAGAGGTTTTCTAAACCATAAAACCCTCGCTTCACGCACTCTGAAACAAAGTCGTCCCAATTCTCCCCCGCCCCGGCCGCTACCAAAACACTGCCACCCTCTTCTTTAAAAGAAAGGCCGAGCATTTCATTTTTAATAATGACACCGGAAAAACCTTTGTCGCTCACCAAAAGGTTCGAGCCGCCGCCCAACACGAAAAACGGCAGAGAGTTTTGGCGCGCGAAGTCAAGAGTTTCGCGCGCCCCTTCTATAGTATCTACGCGAAAAAAATAACGGGCCGCGCCGCCGAGCTTAAATGTCGTATGTTCCGAAAGTGGAATATTCTTCTCCAGCTTCATATTAAAATGGCATAGTTGACACTCGGTGTTTTATTCGTAGCCATTCGTAGATTAGTATAAATTCGTATTTTCGTATGTTTACCTACCAATTGCGGCAACAGAGGGCCGACGGGGGCTAGCTCCAAAACTAATGTCTATGTGAGTGCAACCGTCGGCCCTCTGTTGCAACAATACATACTATAGTAACTGAAAAAAGAAAACGGTCAAAACAAAAAAGACCCGCAGGGGTCTTAGTAAATCAAAATTTGCATACAGGGTCACCGACGGGACGGTCCAGATTATCAAGCCGTATGGCTTCGGCAAGAATCATAAGGGCATTTCTAACCCGAAGACTTAAACCTCCGCCACCCTCCATTCTGAACCGGAGGGGTGGTCCGCGATGCATATCAGTCGAAAGCCATGCGTCACCCTGTTGATCAAATTGCACCGAGATAACACCCTTTCTTGTTCCGTCGTGGTCATCATGCAATCTGCTGTACACCGTGTTGGTATGAAGTTCGGGGATCCAAAACGGGCTGTTGAGAACGCGGCGAGTATCACGAAGCAGTCTTCCTGTTGTTAATTCGCGCATAAATACCTTCCTTCCCACCTTTCAATAACTACCCTCAACATATAGGCAACTTAATAAAATGTCAAAAACGCAAAACCCCGCGAAGCGGGGTTTTACGCAGACATTCGTTTTGTCGGGCTATCCACTTGAATAGCACTCACACCAAAAATACTAGCAAAAATTGTCCAAAAAGTCAAGAAAGGATTTTCCTGACTTTTTATGCCAGACGAAACCGCTTCTGTATGATTTATATCGACTTCCCCTCTCTAATCTGTTTGATGAAATAGTCGGCCTGCTCTTTGGCGGCGGGATTGATTTCAGAGGCCTTGTTGAGATCACCAATCGCTGCCGTTCTCTGTCCGAGTTCGTTTAGAATGGCCGCGCGGGTAAAATAATACTGTACGTTGGAGGGCTCTTTTTTGAGAAGGAAGTCAACACTTTCAAGTGCTTTAGTAAAATAACCCGCCAAAAAATAAGCTCGGATAAGACGCTGGTCGCTTAAAACCGTTTCGGACGGCAAAGGTTTTAACACTTCGGCGGCGAGGTCACCCTGTTTCGCGTACAAGAGAGCGATAGCGTAAATCCGGCGCGCTTCATCAAAAGAGGGTTCCAAATCAAAAGCTTGCTTCATTATGTCCACCCCGTTTTTGTAATCCTTTTTGCCAAGGTACACCGAACCGAGTGAGAAAAGAATTGTCTGCTTTTTGGGCGAAAGTTCGTGCGCTTTTTGCAAATAAGCAATGGCCCCATCATTATCGCCAAACGCCCCCAAGAAAGAACCCATAAAAAGCTGGTACCGCGCGTCGTCGGGTGTCTGTTCAAGCTGCCGCAACATTTCCTTGCGCGTCAGATTGAAAAAATCATTTTTGATTTTCGGGTCAAGATTGGTCGCGTCGGCAACCTGACTGGCCTTTTGAACCAATTGTTCGTGAATCTCGGAGTCCGCCAGCGAACCGTAGGAGAGGGCTTTCTCAAAATACTTCAGATTAAGAGCCGGGCCAGTCGAATTGACCGAGAGCGCAAAAATGAGGTTTGTTGATGCAAGCATCGCGGGTACATTGACTGTATAGAAAATAAACACGGCCGCGACGGAGATAAGCGGAATGAGAATCCGGTTCTTCGTGCCGGAATCAAGCGTCGTAATTTTCTGTGAAAGCGCTGGAGACACCGCGCCGACGCGACTAGAAATCCACGCGAGTACCAGCAGAAACAAAATGTAACTGGTAATATTGTCGAACACCGTCAGGTTATGGAAAAAGTAAGCGGCGAAGAGGCCAGTGACAAGACTTTTTTCCAAAAACGAAAACTGGGCATCTTTGCGCCACAGGTAATAGAAAGCTAAAACAAAAAGAGCAAGGTAAGAAATGCTTCCCAAAAGCCCTCCGGCCACCAGCCAGTCGAAAAACACGTTGTGCGTCCGGTCAAACCACTGCTCCTGACTGTACATTTTGGGGTCGTAGTATTTGTTGAAAACATAATTGAAACTCTCCTGCCCCCAACCGAAAATCGGACGCTCCTTAAATCCCTGCCACGCCATGTTCCAAATCATAAAACGCGACTCGGTGGTCTTATCGGTAAGGGAGAGGGACGAGAAGCGTTGAAGCACCGGACTCTGTTTAACAAAATCTGCCTCTTTCAAGGTTAAAAAAGCACCGATGAGAATGACGAGACCAGCAATGATACCGACCGAAATTTTTCGCAAAGCCGATTCTCCCCTGTCAAAAACCGCCACAAGCAGGGCGGCAAGAAGGAGCCCTCCGATAAGACCCAAAGTTGCCCCGCGACTGGCGGTATTGTAAACAATGAAAAAGTCCGCCAGCAAAAAGAGGGCATATAAAGAGTTCTGAATATACAGCCGGCTCCTCGATCCAAAACTTTTTTCGTTAAACCATAGGGTGCCAAAAGCCAACAGGCCTAACACAGCGGACCAGAAAAGTCCCGTGCCATAAGGGCCTGAACTTAAAAACGTGATCCTGCCGGTCGTCGACCATCCGTGCCAGAAAGGAAAGAAAAACATCAAGGCGCACCCGATGAGACCGGAAGCAAGAACGGGACGAAAATCTTTATGCTCTTTGTCGACAAAAGAAATGATCGTAAAAAAGGACAGAAAAACCACAAAAATGGCGAGGTAGGTGGCATTACCAAACGTCGCATCAAGCCGAACCCCTCCTTGATTAATGACGAGCTCGTGGTGAAGCTGCATGAGAGAATACAGAAAGAGAAAAAATCCGACACCGGCGGCGGTGTGGAAAAACCAATGCCAGAGTTTCCGCGTCATCATAGAGCTCGCTACCGCAAAAAGCGCGAAGAGATGCGCGAGCGTTACGAAACCCTCCATACGCTCGTAGTTTGACCAAAAACTTTTGAAAGAGTTGGGACTAAGCAAATCGGAAATAAACATGACACCGAGAAAAACGGCGAAAGCTTGAAGCAATCTCGAAGACTTCGGCAAAGCGCTTCTATCCCGAAGCGCAAGGATAAGCCACAGCGCGGTAGTGATTTCAACAATAATCCGAAACGTGAAATTTTTGCCCGTGATAAAAGGAAAGAAAAAATGGTCGGCCACAATAAGACACACAAAGGGTGTGAGGAAAATGCCGAAAAGCACGAGGTAGCGCAAAGTGGTGTCTGCCGGATGGGTCGACGGGGTGGGCGTCGACATCTGTGGACGGGTTGGGCGATGCTCCGTGCTCATATGGGAACGTTCTTTGTGCGGATGGTGCATAGCGTGCATGTCAAAAACTATAGCACGGGAAAAAACTTCTAGCCATCAGCTTCTGTCGTGCAACTGTCGTAAACATTTTTCGGCACGCGGCCAGTCGGCTGGTTCATCAATATCAATCCCCCGAACCTCCGGCAGGAGAAAAATACCGATGCGACCGCCGAGGCGGTTCTTGTCGGCGAGAAGAATTTCTTTTTTGGTAAGATAAAACGCACCGTTGTCGTGGACGACGCCGGGGAAATCCTGCCGCCGCGGTCGGTTGCGGTAATCATAGTTTAAGGCCTTCCCGTCCGGCGTCCAGAAAAATTTTTTGTACAGCACGCCAGCAAGCAGGGAGTCATCGCCCTCCGCGAAGAATTGCTCAATCGCTTTGTCCAAATCTTCCGAAGTAGTCAAGGGCGACGTCGCCTGAATCAAGTTCAGAACATCAAAACCGACGTGCTCCGCGAAGTGGAGCATGACTGACTCGGTAGACGACGAATCTTCGGCAAATTCGGCGGGACGGTCAATCACTTTGACGTTAAGACCGAGTGATAAAACAACGTCTTTGATTTTTTTATCGTCGGTTGAAACCCACACCTCGTCAATGTATTTTGAACCGGCGGCAGCCCGAAGTGCCCAAAAACAGAGTGGCTTTCCCGCCATCTCCTTGATATTTTTATACGGGATTGACTTGGAACCGCCGCGAAGCGGCAGGAGACTTACGATTTTTTTGCCTTTGAACATACGGGAAGTATAACAAACAAAGAACCGACTCACTTACATCTTAAAAAATTACACATTACACAGGATAGAAAGGGGTCGCGTACCTTTTTTACAGACCGAACTTTACAGTTTTGGTGGCGTTCTTCTATAAATCCGACTTCGATGGCCAATCACATGAACAGTAATGAGCTCGCTCGGATTGTGAACACCATACACAATGCGCCAATCCCCCACCCGCAGTTTGAAAAAACCAATCCATGCTCCCCCGAGCGGAGATGGAACGGTCTCTTCAAAGTGAGCTTCAAAATGACGCAACTTTTCCGCAACACGCTTTTGGGCATAAGGTACATAAATCGTGGCTTTTTAAATACGTTTTCGATTCTTCGGAGCGATAGTTGAAACCAAGAAAATGGAACTCAATACCTTCCTTAAAAGAG
>Ga0209515_10002918_pt1 | contig 25180 bp, 24 predicted proteins | sample Subgroupgradi54m_FD_187454 | JGI IMG/M metagenome (GOLD analysis project Ga0209515, IMG submission 187454) | Subsurface groundwater microbial communities from S. Glens Falls, New York, USA - GMW60B uncontaminated upgradient, 5.4 m (SPAdes)... ... | reverse complement strand
GGAATCACCCCAGAAGCACTGTTGGTATGAATAGTAGATAACATCAAATGACCAGTTAGCGCAGCCTGAATAGCAATCTCCGCACTTTCCAAATCACGGATTTCACCTACCATACAAATATCCGGATCTTGACGCAAAATACTACGCAGCCCTTTGGCAAAAGTATAATCTTTTGAGATATCTACCTGACTCTGGTTGATACCTTCCATTTTAATTTCGATTGGGTCTTCCAAAGTAATAATTTTTACACCTGGTTTATTTAAAGTACGTAAAATACCATATAGAGTAGTAGTTTTACCGGAACCAGTCGGACCAGTGGTAATAATCATACCGTTTGGTCGCTCTACTTCTTTTTTGAGACGATTGAAAGCATCACCACGCAAACCCAATTCATCAAAGGTCACTCCTTTACTGCCACTATGCAAAATACGCATTACCACACTCTCACCATGAATAGTCGGCATCGTAGAAACACGTACATCCAAACTACCTGAACCCAAAACCAAAGTCACCCGACCGTCTTGAGGTTTGTCATTGATATTTATTTTCAAAGCGGACAATAATTTAATACGCGAAATAAATCTCTTCCATTGATCCTTTGGCAAAGTCGCCACATCATGCAAAATTCCATCAATACGATAACGTACTGCGATACCATTTTCTTCTGCTTCCACATGAATATCCGAAGAATTTATTTTCAAAGCCGCTGCGATCATCAGACTCAAAATATCCGTCACCGAAACATTCACAAATTTTTCTTGCAAACTCTGCAAATTACTAATTTTTTCTCCAAATTTATTTAATTCCTCATCGGTAATATTAATATCTTTGGTAATGGCTTTTACAATTGGTAAATTCGCATATAATTTTACCGCTTGTTCAAAACTATTATCAGAAATTAAATATAATACTATTTTGGCGTGATGACGCTCGCCTAATTGATACAAAAAATCATCCAAATCTGCATTTGGCTCGATACACCCCGCTCGTATTTCCTCCGGTGTAGCATAAAAACAAATAACTCCTTTTTCCAAAACCAATTCCTCCGGAAGCATACGCAAGGATTCGGCGGCTATCGGGAAACCTTTCAAATCTATATAATCCAAACCTAGCGCTTGAGCATTTGCTCGCACCATGTCTTCTTTTTCTTTAATACCAATTTTTTTCATCTGTTGCGCAAACTTTTCGGTGGAATCAGTACCGACCGATTTACCGGTTGGCTTAGTGGCAGGATCACCACCAGCGGCAGGTTTTTTTGACAACAAACTACTAATTGAAGGAAATTCTGACGGCATAATTCAAAAATTGTCATCCTCGCGAAAGCGGGAATTTATCTAGTAAATATATTTTTTAAAAAGTGAATAACCCTACTGACCACTCCCTCATGATGCATTTTCATAAATAAATACATCCAGGAACAAGTTACAAAAGCATTAAAAATTCCAGCGGCTACCAATAACAAAGCAACATACAAAACTATCCCGGAATAAACCCCCAAACCAATCAAAAAATTCAGACTGGTAAAACCAGCCACCAACCACATAATCAAAGATGGGAAGAAAGCTAGAAACGAACTATAAACAGCTACTCCCAAAAATACAAAAGTACACAACATTAATACTATGCCCAATTCTAACGAAACCATCACATGATCTACAAACAAATCCCAACCTTTTTTTACAGCCACACCAAAATTTTTCTTTTCAAGAACCGCGTAGCCACTACTGTAAATCGATACTGATTCAATCACTAAAGCAAAAAATAAAGCGACACTGGCACAAAGTATTATCAATAAACTACCCGACAAAGTATTGCTATGATTAAGTCGCAAAGCCACCATCGAAAGCAAACCAATAATCAACATCTGCAAACCTCTACCAACTACTGTTATCGATAATAATGGCATAAAACTTTGGACACCTTTGTTCCAAGCATCGGACAAAGGCAAAATACTATCTTTTTTATACCAGTGAATGGCATAGGCAATCATCGCTCCTCTAGAACTAACGGCCACAAAAATAATCATCATCACTAAAAGTAAAATCAATCCAAGCAACCAAAGCACCAAAAGTATTACTGACACTTTGTGCCAATTCCAAGCTCTAATAAAACTTAAAAATAAAATATAATGATTTGATCGAAAACCTTCGTTGGTAATTTTGTATAACATTCCCACAAAATCACTAAGACCCATCTGACCAATCAAGGCCGACAATAATCCAAAAATCCACAATGATTTTTTGTGCGCTACCAATTGCCAAGAACGAGAAAGCGCTTGACGAAATGTTGGCTCGTGCATAGATAAAAATAACAATTGGCAATTAAATTTGCCTGACTAAATATATTATAACACATTTTTGAAAAACAAAAAACCGTTCGCCCTACTCTGTGTCCAAAAATATATTTAGAAACAAAGTAGGTTGGCGAACGGTCTTTGAAAAGAACGTTGCTTCCCCTATACTGTCAGTTCTTTTACTCCTACCGACAGTGGAAAGTGATTCGGCTACGGCTTGCAATCCTTGATAGGGATGCTGTTGCAGATGACATCATTGTCATCATTGTAACTACATTCCTCGAAGGTGCAAGTATTGCCATCATCCGGGCAGGCCTCAACCTTGTGAAAGATGAGACAAGTCTTGTCCGGTTTGCAAGTGTCGTAGCCGTCCTTGTGAATCATACCATCTTGGCATGTCTTCATGCCGAGTTTGCAGTCTAGATCCGTTTTGCACGGCCAGCAGTCCCAGCCTTTGCTGGTGTAGACACATTGGCCGACCTTGGTGTCGCAGGTGTCGTCGGTGCAGGCATTGCCGTCGTCGCAGCTGACGGTGCAGGCGATCGGAGCGCCCACCGACGTTGTATCCGCCGATTGATCCGCCGAAGCGACATCTGCCTGCTGCAGTCGAACTGCCTTGGTCTCGAACTCCACCTTGGTGGCATCTCCACCAGCGGCGTCCGCGACCGACACTTGACCAGAATCGGAGAACTCCTCGGCCATGCAGCCAAAGGTGAACAAAGACACCATGGTCAAAAAAAAGATCTTCATGACAGACTCCATAGTGACGCATACGTGCGTCACCGAAATTGCGCCGAAATTGGCACAAATAAAATGTACTATAATACAGCTTATTTGTGCCAATTTTGAGTGAAAAGAACACGTTATTTTAGCAAATAACTAGTGAGTATAGCACAAAATCACGTTTTTGTCAATCACGACCTCCCAAACCTAAAAAACACCGGCAATAATCACCTTTGAGCGGGTTATGAGGCCCACGGCCGATTCCCTGAGGCTTCGCAGCCGAGGAAAGCGAAAAGGTTATTATTGCCGGTGTTTTTTGGTTGTTTAGCTCTTATTCAGCTGTCGGTCTAGGCCCCAAAATTCTCAAAATTTCCTCCTGCTCCACCGTCTCTTTCTCCATTAATTCCTTCACCAACTCATCCATTTTCCCACGATTAGCCACTACTATCGCATTGGCTCGCTGTTCTGCCTCTTCCACCAAAGCTTTGATTTCTTTGTCGATCTCTTCCGCAGTTTTATCGCTATAATCACGTTGTTCATGAATTTCTTTACCGAGGAATATCATTTCTTCATGTTCACCAAAAGTGCGAGGCCCCAATTTGGTACTCATACCATAGCGTGTCACCATATCTTTGGCGGTCTTAGTGGCGTGTTTCAAATCTGAACTTGGCCCAGTCGACAACATATTATCTCCAAAAATTAATTTTTCAACAGTATAGCCACCAAACATCATCGCCAAATCATCTCTAAAATGTGCCAAAGTGCGATAATGAGTGTCTTCAGAAGGCATATTCAAAGTATAACCACCAGCTTGTCCACGAGAAATCACCGACACTTTTCGCACCGGATCACAATGTGCCAAGAAATGACCAACGATTGCGTGACCAGCTTCATGATAAGCAGTCATCTTTTTTTCTTTTTCACTAATAATTCTATTTTTTCTTTCCGGTCCGAGTAGTACTTTTTCAATACTTTCTAATACTTCACTTTCACCAATAATTTTTTTACCACGACGCACTGCCAATATTGCCGCTTCATTCAAAAGATTGGCTAAATCCGCACCAGAAAATCCAGGGGTGCGTTGCGCTAACTTGTTTAAAGAAACATTATCTTCCAATGGTTTTCCTTTGGCATGTACCTTTAAAATTTCTTCACGATCTTTGATGTCTGGCAAATCAATCACGACACGACGATCAAAACGACCAGGACGCAACAAAGCCGGATCCAAAACATCCGGACGATTGGTAGCTGCCATCACAATCACTCCCAGATTCGCCTCAAACCCGTCCATCTCCACTAAAATTTGATTCAAAGTTTGTTCGCGTTCATCATGACCACCGCCCATACCAGTACCACGACGACGGCCAACCGCATCTATTTCATCAATAAATATAATCGCCGGAGCGGCTTTTTTGGCTTTAGAAAATAAATCACGAACACGCGACGCTCCCACACCCACAAACATCTCTACAAATTCAGAACCACTCATATGAAAAAATTCCACCCCCGCTTCACCGGCCACCGATTTCGCCAATAATGTTTTTCCAGTACCCGGAGCACCCATCAACAACACCCCTTTAGGAATTTTCGCACCAATATCGGCAAACTTTTTTGGGTCTTTGAGAAAATCTACTATTTCTTCCAATTCTTCTTTGGCTTCTTTGGCGCCAGCCACATCGGCAAAAGTTTTTTTATCTTTTGGATCAACTCCACCTTTACGAGGATTGCTTTGTCCAAAACCCATGGCTTTATTGTTGGCACCCTGCACACCCCTAGTCATAAAATACAAAAACACCATAATAATAACCAGTGGAATAATCGCTGGCAACAGATTGGCCAACCAAAATTTCCAAGAGTTTTGATCTTTTATTTCTACTGCTACCGCACTACGAGCCAAGTCGGATACTCCATAATTTTTCATCACATCACCAAATGAATCACCGGCTTCTTTTTTTACTTCTTGTTTTTTAGCGGCCGCATCTTTGAGTTCTACGGTGAGTGTATCACCTTGTACTACTACTTTTTTTACCTGTCCGGCATTGATTTCTTGAACCAACTGACCGATGTCTACTATATCTGGTTTTTTATCTGCGCCGGCTCGAGTCATACCCAAAACACCGGCAACTACGAGTAGTACCAGAAATACTGCCAAAAAATTTTTTAAAAAGTTTTTCACAAAAAGATATATTAAAGATAATATGATGATACTACCCTATTTCACTGAATAAATCAAGCTCTAAAACAAAAACCCCGAATATCGGGGTTTGGTTGTTTTTAAATTATTTTTGAACAATTATACTGTTTTTTCTTCTACTTTGGCTTCCTCTTTCTTTTCTTCTTTCTTTTCTTCTTTCTTCACTTTCCCTTTCACACCAGCCACCTTCAAGCCAAGACGATGTTCAGCTGGTTCCAGAGATACCACTTCAAATTCCAATTCTTGTCCGAGTTTGAATTTGTCATTGATATTGGTGATTGGATCATCAGAAAGTTCAGAAATGTGAGCCAAACCATGAATTTCTTTGTCGAGGGCGATCATCAAACCAAATGGTTCTACTTTGATGATTTTACCAGTGACTTTATCATTCATTTTATATTTATCTTTTACTTTTTTCCAAGGATCATCTACCAAACGTTTGATAGACAAGTAAATTTTGGAGTGATCAAGCTGAATAATCTGCGCTTTTACCTGATCGCCCACTTTCAACACATCCTTTGGGTGATCGATTCTCTGCCAAGCGATCTCAGAAATATGGATCAAACCTTCAAGGCCATCACCAAATTTCACAAAGGCACCAAATGAAGTCAAAGCCGAAATTTCACCAGTGACGATATCGTTGATCTTGTAGGCTTCCAATACGGCCTTTTGAGAATCTTCCCAAACCGCGCGCTCAGAAACTATCAATTTTTCTTCTTTTTCATCAACGTCGATAACTTTTACTTCAAATTCTTTGCCTTGCATTTCACGCAATTTATCCAAAATGCGATTCTTGTCACCACCGGTAACACGTGGATAATTGTCTGGAGAAAGCTGAGAAACTGGCATAAAACCAGACAAGGCATCTACGCGCATCATGAGACCGCCTTTGTTGGCAGATACCACTTTCGCTTTGATAGTCAAACCATCTTTCATCCATTTTTTCATAGTATCCCAAGCGCGCTGGTAGCCGGCAATACGGAAGGAAAGTTCCATTTCGCCATTTTCATTTTCCAAATCCACTACGGTCGCCTCGGCTTCGTCGTCTACTTTGAGATCGGCGTATTCACGTGATTCTACGAATAATTCATGTCCACGAACAACACCAGTAGTCACACCTTCGACGTCTAGACGAATTTCACCACGATCGACAGAGATTACTTTTCCTTTGATAACTTCGCCTACTTTTGGCACGTTTATCGCCATTCCAGCTAATAGGGTTTTGAAGTCCTGTTTAGCGTTTTTTGTGTCTGTCATAATAAAAAAACACCTGCTTAACCCTTCCGATGAATCGGAGTGAGTGCCCTCCACTAAAGTGGGAGAGCTTAAATGTTTGATTTATGGGGATATAATAAGTCTTTTTTGGATTTTTGTCAATACTGCATCATCCACAATCTATGCAAGTTATCTACCAACCTATGCAAAAATGGCTAAAGTTAATACATATTAATATTTTAAGACAAGATGTTAACAAAATATCCAATTTGTGATAAACTAAACATAAGAAATATTCTGCTGTATAGTTTATATGAAATACGAAAAAAAGCCAATTTCAGCACTTTTACGTCTGCCACAGACTGTCTTTTCATTCAAAGAAATTACGATGATTTGGGGGGATACCAACACAAAAACCACTATTTCAGCCGTCAACTACTATGTTCGAACCGGTCAACTTTATCGTATTCGCAAGGGTTTTTATGCCAAAGATCAAAATTACGATCCTCTTGAAGTCGCTACTAAAATTTATACACCAGCATACGTTAGTTTACAAACAGTTTTGCGTCGCGAGGGGGTTATTTTCCAATATTATGAAGATACTTTTGTGATTTCCTATCTCACTCGTACGATAAATTGTGATAACAAAATGATCAAATTTAAAAAAATAAAGGATAATACACTCACTAATACTACGGGGATAATCAACATGGGAAATTATTTTATAGCCACTAAAGAAAGGGCTTTTTTGGACATTCTCTATCTTTATGGTGAATACCATTTTGACAATTTGTGTCAACTTAATTGGAAAACCTGTTTTGAATTAGTAAAAATTTATAATAATAAAAAATTGGAGATTACTTTAAACAAATATTATAAACAAAATACTAAATATTAAGCCAAAAAAACATAAGGATAATTTAATTTTTGTTTGTTTTTGACACTTGCCATCACCACCCAGCTATGCTATAATTTTATCAGTTTTATTTGACTTAATTTTTCTGATTTTAAAATAAAATATGCATATTTCCTGGCTTGGACAAACTTGCGTCCGTTTACAAACCAAAAATTTAGACGAAGATATTACCGTGATTATCGACGGCTACAAACCGACTACTGGTGAATTTCCTCGCAGTTTTAGTCCGCAAATTGCGCTATATTCTCACGGTGAAGACAACGCCACCACCCTCTCACAAGAACCATTTATCTTTTCAACTTCCGGTGAATGTGAAATCAAAGGTGTGATGTGTTATAGCTACCCATGTGAATCCGGACAAGTTTTTAAAATTAATTCTGAAAACTTAAATCTAGTGCATTTGGGTACTATTACCAAAAAATTAGACGCCGAATACATTGAAAAACTTGGTACTCCCGATATTTTATTTGTACCAGTTGGTGGTGGTGAAAATTATTTATCTCCAGCTGATGCCGCGGATATGGTTACTACTATGGGACCACGGATTGTGATTCCTATCGCCTATCAATGTGACAGCGATCCAAAAGCCGGCACATTATCTGACTTCATCAAAGTGCTCGGATTAAAACCAGACATTACTGACAAAAAAATTATTATTAAAAAGAAAGATCTTCCAAGTGAAGAAACAAAATTAATGGTGTTAGAAAAAAACTATTAATATATGCCTACCAAAAAAGGAGGTAACAAAAATATTCGCGAACAATTTATTAGCGAACAGATGACCAAAGAAAAAAAGTTATCTCTGTGGCTTTGGATCGGGGTTGGCGGACTCGGAATGTTGATCGTATTTTTTTGGGGATACTCGCTCTGGTCAAATTTTACCAGTTTCAATTGGAAAAAAACTGAAGAAAATAAAATCATAAAACAAACCACCGACGATTGGGATCAAGTTTTTCAAAGCAGTAGAGAAAATGAATTACAAAATCAACTCACCAAACTACAAATAAAAGATTTAATAACTCAGGCTATAAAACAACAATCAAAAAATCTTTTCACTACCAGTACAACTAGCACTATCGACACTACTACCTCTACCATTTTCGATACCAGCTCTAGCACTACTTCCACGATTTTTTCTACTACCACACCGATTACCACTACGACTTTAACAACTACCTCTAAAAAATAATTTGTCATTTTCTCACTCATTTAAATTATGCAAAAAAAACTTGAACTACCAAAAGGAGATATTGGAAAAATTTTACAGACCTCGATTGTTACCGAAATGAAAAATTCGTATTTGGAATATGCCATGAGTGTTATTATTTCACGCGCGCTTCCAGATGTGCGTGATGGACTTAAACCGGTACATCGTCGTATTCTTTATGCGATGTGGAATATCGGTTTGCGTCATACCGGTAAATTTCGTAAATCCGCTCACGTAGTCGGTGAGGTGATGGCCAAGTACCATCCGCACGGCGATTCTTCCATATATGAGGCGATGGTGCGTATGGCGCAAGAGTTTTCGATGCGTCATCAACTAGTAGATGGACAGGGTAATTTTGGCTCAATGGACGGTGATTCTGCCGCTGCTATGCGTTATACTGAAGCTCGTTTGCGCGCTATTGCCGAGGAAATGCTTTTTGATATTGAAAAAAATACGGTTAATTTTAATGCCACTTATGACGGTTCGCATCATGAACCAATGGTGCTACCGGCGAAGTTGCCAAACTTATTGTTAAACGGCACGATGGGCATCGCCGTTGGTATGGCCACTTCCATCCCTCCACACAACCTTGCTGAACTTTGTGATGGTATTGCCAAATTGATTGAAGAACCGGAAACTACCGTGGAAGAATTGGCCAACATCATCAAAGGCCCAGACTTCCCAACCGGTGGTATTATTTATAATAAAAAAGATATTTTGACCGCTTGCGCGACTGGTCGTGGGGGTGTGGTAATTCGCGCCAAAGCAGAAATAGAAGAAACCAAAAAAAGTGGTATGTTCCAGATCATCGTAACTGAGGTTCCATATCAGGTGAACAAAGCGGAAATGATCGAAAAAATTGCCAACCTAGTGCAAGAGAAAAAAATGGAAGGCATTCGTGACTTGCGTGATGAATCCAACAAAGATGGCGTGCGCGTCGTGATCGAATTGAAAAAAGACGCTTACCCGCAAAAAGTTTTGAACCAACTTTATAAACAAACTGATTTACAGACTACTTTTCATTACAATCTCTTGGCTTTGGTAGATGGCATCCAACCACGCGTTTTGAATTTAAAAAATATTTTAGAAGAATTCATCAAACATCGCCAAGTAATCGTTCGTCGTCGTACTGAATTTGATTTGGAAAAAGCCAAAGATCGCGCGCATATTTTGGAAGGTTTATCGATGGCACTTGATAAAATTGATTTGATTATCAAATTAATTCGGGCTAGTAACGACAAAGATGAAGCCAAAATAAATTTAATCGCCAAATTCAAATTTAGTGACCGACAAGCGACCGCTATCTTGGAAATGAAATTACAACAATTGGCTAATTTGGAAAGACAAAGAATCGAAGATGAATTAAATGAGAAAAAACGCATTATCAAAGAATTGGAAGCAATTTTGTCTTCGGCCAAAAAAATATTGGAAATTGTAAAAACTGAAACTGCTGAAATAAAAGAAAAATACGGCGAAGAACGTCGTACCAAAATCATCGCTCACGGTGTCAAAGAATTTACCACCGAAGACTTGATTCCAAACGAACCAACTGTGGTAATGATCACGACCGATGGCTATATCAAACGTCTTCCTCCTGATACCTTTCACCAACAAGTGCGTGGTGGCAAAGGCGTGATTGGAGTGACTACCAAAGAAGAAGAGAGTGTCGCTCACCTCATGGCTACTAATACTCATGACAACATTTTATTTTTTACCAATCGCGGACGTGTATTCCAACTAATGGCCTACGATATTCCTCAAGCATCTCGTACTGCCAAAGGACAAGCGTTGGTAAATTTCTTACAGCTTGCACCAAATGAAAAAATCACCGCTCTACTTGGTACAGGGGATCTCACTAATATTAAATACTTGGTAATGGTGACTACTCGCGGAAACATCAAAAAAACAGAACTGTCAGATTTTGCCAATGTCCGTCGCAATGGTTTGATAGCATTGAAATTAAAACCTGATGACAATCTGGAATGGGTCAAACCAAGTAACGGCAACAATGAAATAATGATCGCCACCAAACAAGGTCAAGCAATTCGTTTCCGTGAAAAAGATGTGCGTGAAATGGGACGCACGGCTAGCGGTGTTCGTGGCATGCGCCTCAAGGGCACTGATGAAGTGATCGGTATGGACATCGTAGACTCCAAAAATGCTTCGCTAGAATTTTTGACTGTTGGTGAAAATGGTGTCGGCAAACGCACCGCTCTAAAAGAATATAAAGTGCAGGGTCGTGGCGGAAGTGGTGTAAAAACTGCCGAAATCACTGCCAAGACTGGTAATCTCACTTTTGCCAAAGTCGTAGACATTGTTGATGCCAACGAAAAAGATTTGTTGATGATGTCGGCTCACGGACAAGTTATCCGTATGCCATTCAAATCTATCTCCTCCTCTGGTCGCGCCACTCAGGGTGTCCGCTTGATGAGATTCAAGGAACCGGGTGATAAGGTGACGAGTGTGACGATGTTGTAAAAACAAATTAAAAATCCCTCGACCAATTTAGTCGAGGGATTTTTTATTTTAAATATACAATTTTATTTCTTTCAAAAACTGATTAAAGTTATTATACAATACAACATTCATTCCTAAATTTCTAGCCGCCTCTATATTCCGTGGACCATCATCAATAAATAATATTTCATTGACCGGACAACCCACTTTGGATATAACCAACTCAAAAATTCTCTTATCCGGTTTTATCAATTTTAATTCAGAAGAAATAAATTTGAAATCAAACAAATCTATCTGTTGTTTTAAAATTCTATCTAATAAACTTTTCGGTATATTGGTAAGCAGCCCAAGCTTAATTTTACCTTTTAAATCATTTTTAATAAAATCAATTAATCTTTGATTAAGTTTTGGAGCACTATTAGCCGCAGACCAGATTTCCGCTGAGGAAATCTGAGAATAAGCGGAAATTTCTGCCACCAACTGTTCTTCTGAAAGATCGCCGGAATCTAAAATATCCAATTTTTTAATCCAACTCTCTTGTTGCGCAATTGGAATAAATTTTTTAATCACTTCCATATACGCTGGTGTAGATAGCACTCCAAAGAAATCAAATAAAATAACTTTCATAAAAAATTAAATCAATTTTTTAAATTTTCGTAATTTCAAATATAAATTATACCAAAATTTATTTATAATAAAATCAAATGTACCAGGCGCTTCCATATATTGCGCCCCAAATCCACTTTTGAATCGACTCACACCGCCATACTGATGTTCATTGTCATATTCATAATGCTCATTGTCGGAAATATTTGGCGCTACACCAAAAAAATCATAAAATTTATAACCGCTATTTTTGCCCAACGCCATCGCGTTCCATTGCAATAAATAAGGCGCCATAAACGCACGGTAATCATGATCCGACGCGCCAAATAAATAAGTAAAAGTGTCACCATAGCCCACCAGTACCATCGTGGCAATTGCTTTACCATGACTATACACCGTGAGCTGAGTGGAAAATTTCGAATCAAAAATAGCTTGGTAATGTCTAGCTTCATGCAGACGAAAACCATCGCGTGCACCGGTCTTTTTCATCAACTCCCAAAACACCGGCAAATTTTTTTCATTTTTTAATTCCAAATTTTTCTTCTGCGAAAGATTAATATTATATCTAGTTTTGGTATGCATACCAGACAAAATTTCTTCTTCACTTTTTTGTAAAGACAAAATCATTGTTGAACTGGGATTGATATCACGACTCTTTAACAAATTTTTATTTTCAATTTTTTTGGTTGGTTCAATTCTCCAAAACAAAACTTTTTTAGTTTTAAAATAATCACTAAAGATTTCCAAAACTTCTATACTCAAATCACCAACCGGCCCCTTTGGACAAAAAGCATAACGCCAACCAAAAATTAATGGTAGATACGCCACCTGAGCGACAACTACCACCACCCCATTTTTTTCTACCACCAATCTCTCAACATTTTTCCTTTCAGCAATCAAAATTTCGCCCCATTGCCATGATTGAGCAAAAGGAATACTAAACCGTGAAATAATTTTACTCCATTCATTTAAATTTTGGACTGCTCTGACTTCCATAAATGTGAACTATTTTAAAATCTCAACAAATGGCAAACTTTCAATCATGCCCGCAATCGCATCGTCATCAATTTTTCTGGAATAATATATTTGGCTCATTTCTATTTCTTTTTGTGTACCAACAATCATCCAATTATTTTTTATATTATCTTTAGAAATAGTTTTTCTAATCTCTTTTTGTTTTACATATTCAATAATTTCATCCAAATTCAATTGGTACTTTTCTAAAATAAGAAACAAATCATAAAAATCACGATACCTAGCGCGATCACTAGTGGCACGAATTTTTTCGGCGCAAATTTCTTTGATATCCATAATTTTTACTTCAAAATCAATACCCCAAACATTGTTATACTTCATCATTTTGGGAGGAAGCAAAACATTTTGTAAAAAATCTACTTCCACTTTCAGTGAATTTGGTTGAATCAAAGGACCAACATATTGCAACTTCTCAATTTTCACCGTAGCACCGGACAAATAATCCTTTTTAATACTTAAATAATCTACGCCAGCAAATATGTTTCGCATATCCTCCAAAGATATCGGCTGTCGGTCGGCAGAAAAATCCAAGTCTTCAGAAAATCTATATTGTTCAAGATACGAATGATGTAAAGCCGTTCCACCTTTGAATATAACAACATCTTTGAGAGCCGAATTGGCAATAATTTGCAAAACAAGAGTAAGAAAATAATCCTTTTCGGCGATATGCAAAGGATACTTCACAGTTTTACGATTAATAATCTCCAATTGTTGGCGAGTAATCATATTTTACCGGAATCTAAATATTGATCAAAATAATCATCATAATAAATCCGCCATTTAGCATTAAATTTTTTGTCACCGGCTAACATCCAGTGAGTGCCTCGATTATTTTTTACCAAATTATACAACTTAGCAGAATCAATATTTAACAAATCAAAAATTAACCCAAATATTTTTATAGTCGTGCTCGAAAATTTTGTTAAACATTCACTAAAACGATCAAAATCCAAATCCTGCTTATGATTGATAATTTTTTCAATCACCACATCAATCGCTAATTTACTCTTACGAAAATTTATAATATCAACCAGAGCTTTTTCAGCGGTAGCAATCTGCGTCGTTTTATTTTCTATTATTACCTCTTCAAAACCAAAAAATAATTTCTCTTTAGTTTTTACAAAACCGTATTCCATATTATTTAACTTCACGGTCTTATACATTTTTTTACCAACAGAGATAGTTTTATTCATTAATTGATCAAACATGTTATGATATTGAAGGGCTGACTCAAAAGAAACATACGAATCTTTGACCAAAAGACTAGCTACAACATAAGGCGACAATGACAAAAAACCACGACCGCTTAATTCAGAAATCGCATAAATACCCCGTTTAACACGAATTAGCCAACCGTCTTTTACGAGCTTAGTAATTAAATTTTTTGCCTGTTTATAATCCCAATTGCCTTTAGCCGCCTCAATAATCTGGTTGGAAGTAACAATAGCACCGTATTTAACAATAAGTGCTTCTAATAATTCGCTTTGTTTAGCGGAAAGAATAGTTTGGTTCATATATAGTAAGTCATAGACTTTAATGACTTGGTGTGTATATTTTACACCCAAATCACAATTTTATCAACAAGGAGCTGTGGATAACCTGAAAACACATACTTATACTATCTACATCGCCCTCCTCTTTACAAATCAACCTCTTTAGTATACAATAAACACGTAATTTGGAATCTCCAAGTTTACTTTTTTTACTTAGTAATTTTACCAATATGGGCTTACCCGGTCATCGCCGAACCAGTGGCGACAAACGTCGTCGCGCCGCACAACACGGACTAGATGCAATCAACCCTGCAATTTGTCCAAAATGCAACAAAACCACCCTCCCACACCGCGCTTGCGCATTTTGTGGAACATATCGTGGTCGTCAAGTTGTAGATGTAGCCAAACGTGCTACTCGCGCCGTTCGTAAAACTAAAAAGAAATAATGCTTTTGGCCAGTAGTCTCTGACTATTGGCCTTAGTTTTTCTCTATGTCCAATCGCCATCTGGCTCGTTCAATCGCTATGCAAACCATTTTTGAATGGGATTTTCGGGGACAGCCTAGCGCTGGTCTACCAGCTATTTTGGATCAAAATATCAAAGAATTTGGTGTTGGATTGGGTGATGAAAAAAATTTTTCCAATAATATTATCAACGGCATCATGGACAACCTGGCAGAAATTGACGAAACTATCGTAAAATACGCCCCAAATTGGCCATTAGAAAAAATCACCGTAATGGATCGAAATATTTTACGCATTGGTATTTGGGAAATGAAATTCAACTCTGAAGTACCACCAAAAGTAGCTATCAACGAAGCGATCGAGCTCGGAAAAAGCTACGGTGGTGTTGCTTCTGGCAAATTCGTCAATGGCGTACTGGGATCACTATATAAGGATATGTATCCAAACGGTGAACCTGAAACAGAAAAAAATAATAAAAAAATATGAAAGCAACAGATTTATTAGAGGTTCAAGAAAAAAACTTCCCATTATTGGAAGAAAAGGTTGGAGTGAAATTCAAAAATATTGATTTTTTAGTCCAAGCTTTTGTTCACCGCTCATATCTCAACGAACACCACGAATTTCCCCTAGGACAAAATGAACGCCTAGAGTTTTTGGGTGATGCAGTAGTAGAACTAGTCGTCACCGAATACCTTTTCAATGAATATGGCAATCCTGAAGGCGAACTTACCAATTGGCGTGCCGCTTTGGTCAATGCCAAAATGCTTGCTAGTGTGGCTTATGAGATTGGCGTAGAACCGTTCTTATTTCTTAGTCATGGTGAAGCCAAAGATGCCGGCACAAAGGCTCGTGACTATATCATGGCCAACGTTTTTGAATCACTAATCGGCGCAATTTATCTCGATCAAGGATATGACGCTTGTAAAAAATTTATTCTACGCTGGGTGATTTCAAAATTACCTTATATACTAGAAAATGGTCTATACATGGATGCAAAAAGTCGTTTCCAAGAATCTTCTCAAGAACTTCTCGGAATTACTCCGACTTATCGCGTACTAGAAGAAACCGGACCTGACCATGCTAAAATATTCAAAGTTGGAATATTTTTGGAAAAAGAATTAATCGCTAGTGGTGAAGGTAGTAGTAAACAAGAAGCTCAAACCGAAGCCGCTGAAGCTGCTCTAAAAATAAAAAGTTGGAAAGGACCAAAAATAGAAATAATCGAAAGAAAACCAGGTGATCCAATCCAATAAACGATCACTCTCACGGGCCGGTAGCTCAGCTGGTAGAGCAGATCCCTCTTAAGGATAAGGTCCCGGGTTCGATCCCCGGCCGGCCCACAAAAAAAATTTAATTTGCCCTTGTCGTTCAACGGATAGGACACCAGGCTTCGAACCTGGGGATGTGGGTTCGACTCCTGCCGAGGGCACCAAAACAGAAATTTATTATTTTCTGTTTTTTTATTTTAATTTATATTTCAATACTAAAAAATTTGGAAGTGTTAATAAAAATTCTATAAAATTAAAATGTTATTTTGTTGGGATTATTTTTGAATAAAAATATAAAAAAATATTATTAAAAAATAATTTTAAAAAACACCTTACCTGTGCATAACTTTGCTTTACACTATTTCATTTTTTTGCAAAAGACATTATAATATATGCATAGGTCGAAGAAAATATTTTTTACAACAATGCTTGTCTTGTAAAAATACTTCTCACAAATTTTTTCTCGCACTCGCGAGTAGAAAAAATTAATTTCTCTCAACTTTATGAGAGTAAAAAAATGGAGGTGAAATTTATGGCAAAAGCAAAAGCAAAAGCTAAGGCAAAACCTAAAGCTAAACCAAAGGCAAAACCTAAAGCAAAGGCAAAAAAGAAGAAATAAATCTTACTAAAAATCCGCTTAATTAGCGGATTTTTTGTTTTAATAAAATTTATTATTTTTTATTTATTTTAAAAAATATTTTTATCAATAATCTGTTTTTTAAGATATAATCACACCATTGACCGTTAAACTATTTAGTTTTATAATCATTCTAATAGAACAGTTGACCATTACTTTTATTTTTAGTACCTTTAAAAATCAATTTATGAAATTAATTTCTAATGAAGAAAAATTACAGAATATAATTAAAAAAATGGCCAATGGAAAAGCGGAAAAGCTCCATGTCCTTAGTGATTTTGATAAAACACTCACAACTATTACTTATATTAATGGTCAACCGGTCAATTCACTAATCGGTCAACTTCGTGCTGGTGGCTATCTAACACCAGAATATGCACCAGCTTCTTATGATTTGCTAAAAAAATATGCTCCAATTGAACATAATCAAAATATTCCCAGATCAGAACGAATGAACGAAATGGAAAATTGGTGGAAAGAACATCAAGAGCTACTTATCAAGTGCCGATTGAACAAACATGATATGGATACGGTGATGGAGGCAACCCATATGAAATTGCGTGATGGAGTAAAAACTTTTTTTCAACTTTTACACCAATACAACGTGCCGATAGTGATTATTTCCGGCGGTCCAGCCTATATGATTGAAAAAATGCTTGACATGGCTGGACTATTAACTGAAAATGTATATATTGTAGCGAACTATTATGAATTTGATAAAGACGGCTACATGATCGGTTCTAAAAAACCTATTATTCACTCACTAAACAAATATGAAATAATTTTACGCGAGTTTTCATTTTTTGATCAACTAAAAAATAGAACTAACGTCATGTTGCTGGGCGATCAAATCGATGATCTGGGAATGATTGAAGGATTTGATTATGAAAATTTATTAACTGTGGCCTTTTCTCACAAAGAAGAGGACGAACAACAATTCGCTCAAAAATTTGATATCGTATTTGGAGGAAACGATAATTTTAATTTCATAAATGATACCATTAAAAAAATACTATGATTAACAACGAAGAAAAAATTGAATTTTCCTTAAAATTGGTAATAACTCTCACTATTTATTTAGTGTCATTGTTTGCCGCCAACACACTCGGTTCAAAATTGATGCCTTTTGTTTTTGGAACCCAACTATCTGTCGCCGTATTTTATTTCCCTTTTGTATTTTTGACTACTGATGTAGTTGGTGAGGTATACGGTAAAAAAACTGCTCGTTTATTTGTGATTGCCGGAGCACTCAGTATCGCTATTTTTCTGCTATACTCAGGTATTTCCGCGCTTATGCCTTGGGGTAGTCGTGCTCTGTGGGTAAAAAGTAGTTACAACCAAATATTTGGCTTGTCTGCTCGTATGGCCATCGCTTCTTTGTTGGCTTATGTGGTTGCTGAATACCAAGATGTGGTAGCCTTTTTCTTCTTCAAACAAAAAAATAATATCGCCGGTAAATTCTTCTGGATTCGATCAAACTTGTCCAATATCTGGTCACAATTTTTAGACACAATAATATTTATGTTTGTCGCTTTTTATGGAGTGTATCCACTAAAAACATTGCTCATGATTATTTTACCTTGGTGGGCATATAAGGTTATTATGGGTTTCTTTTATACCCCATTGAGTTACGTCGGTATTCGTTTACTGAGAGGAAAAAATTATGTTAGTACAACCAATCAAAACAGCACTGTTTAAAGAAAATGGCGACATCTTTTCTTTTTTAGACAAACATCTTCCAAAATTAAAAGAAAAAATGGTCGTCGTAGTAACTTCCAAAATTGTCGCTTTATCTGAGGGCAGATTTTGTGTTGTAAAAAATGAAAAAGAAAAAGATGCCATAATAAAAAGTGAAAGTGAATGGGGAATAAAAACCAAATATGTTTATCTGACCATCAAAGACGGCGACGTACTGGCCAATGCCGGCGTAGATGAATCCAATGCCAATGGAAAACTAATACTATTACCAAAAAATAGTTTTGTCGCAGCTGATAAAATTCGAACTTACCTGATGAAGAAAAATAAATTAAAGAAACTAGGTCTAATAATATCTGATAGCCGATTGTTGCCACTACGTGCTGGTGTAGTTGGTGTAGCGCTCGGATACGCTGGATTCAAAGGCATAAAAAATTACATCGGCAAACCCGATCTATTCGGCCGACCATTTGAATTCTCCAAAACCGACATCGCTGATAGCCTCGCCACCGCCGCTGTACTAACAATGGGTGAAGGCACTGAAAAACAACCGCTGGCACTAATCTCCGATACTTCGATAGAATTCACCAATCAAACAAATCGTGATGAATTAAAAATAGATATCAAAGAAGATATCTACAAACCGTTATTCAAAAACCTATAGCATTTTCACTTGTTGATTTGAGCGGGTTAAAACGCTCCGCTAGTAATTACGTCGTCATTCGCAAATGTGAATAAATTCACATTTGACTCATGACTAGTAATTATGGCCGAGGTTCATCCTTTTGCCCTCGCGGGCAAAAAAAGCGAAAACAACAAGTGAAAAGGCGTAAGATTAATAGATATATCATTTATATTTTAAACGGCGGCTCTACAGTCGCTGTTTTTATTTCACCACCAGTAGCAGTTTCAAAAGTAAAAGATGTGGCACATAGCGCAATAGACTTATCTACTAGTGGCGCCGATGCCCCATATTTGAGATCCCCTACTATCGGATGTCCAATATGTGCCAGCTGTGAACGAATCTGGTGAGGTCGTCCAGTTTTTAAATTTATTTCCAGCAAAGAATTTTTGGTATTAGATTTTAAAACTTTATATTCCAATTCAGCATAAAGGGTATTTGACGTTTCTGTATCAAAAAGAGTCACTTTATTTTTTTGTTCATCTTTTCTTAACCAATTTATCAAAATACCTTTTTCTTTTTTCACCTTCCCTTCCACCAAAGTTTGATAAACTTTTTGTACTTTATGTGTACGAATTTGTTCAGACAATCTTGCCGCCCCTTTACTGGTCTTAGCAAACAAAACCACGCCACTCACCGGCCTATCCAAACGATGTAATAACCCCAAAAACACCTGTCCAGGTTTGTTATATTTCTCTTTGAGATATTCTTTCACTTCATCCATCAAACATCTATCCCCCGTCTCATCACCTTGCACCAACATACCAGCTGGTTTAAAAACAGCAATGAGATGATTGTCTTCGTATAAAACTTTTAACATAATTATAAAATTCTAACTTCACCAATATTGGTATCCAACTCTATAATTTGACCTTCGAACAAAACAAAAGTGGCATTTTTTGTACCAACTAAACATGGCTTGTTTAATTCGCGTGCCACAATAGCAGCGTGACTAATTAACCCACCTTCATTGGTAATAAAACCGCTCGCTCGTTTCATTGCTGGTAAATAGTCAGGGTGAGTAGTGTTAGCCACAATTATATCACCATCGACCACTCTTTTAATATCGTGATGACTATGAATAATTTTAACCGGTCCAACAACTTTTCCTTTAGAGGCTATTATACCTTTAATTATTGGTTGTATGCTTATTTTTTGAATTGATTTTTCGATCGAAAAATATTTATTTAAATTTGAATGTTTTACAATAATAGAACCATTAGAATTAATGGTAATAACAAAAGGATTATTTTTTCTAAATTCAACTTTTTTTCTATCAAATATACCATTTATTAAACATTGTTTAATTTCTGATACTGTCAAATAACCGATATCTGATGTCGGAATTTGAAAATGACTTGCGATTTTTTCGAATAAAAAAGAATAATAATAAACTTGAAATCGACGCACATCATCTCTAAAATCTTTAAAATATACAATACACGGTGCCAATTGAAAAAATTTTAAATATTCACCATTTGGTTTTATCTTTTTTATCAACTGCTTATTGCTCATATATTTTGTCTGACCAACCGATCCATTTCCACCCAAACTCATCACCCAAGTTTCATCCAACTTACCATGCCAAACAGCCGACCAACTTCGTAAAAATTGATATTTATCGGCTAGGTGTTTTGGATTTTTTCCGCTTTTCAATTCATCCATCAAACACCGTAGAGCTGTTTTTTTCCAAGGTAAGTATGCTGAAACAGTTAGTGCTTCAGATTCTTTTTCTAAACCATTCGCCTTGATCAATTTTTGAATACAAGCATCATAATCATTTTGCCACGCTTCAATCGCCAAATAAGAATTTATACTAAATATATTTGAAATATTTAAAAAATCTTTTTCAAATTGAGAAAATATTTTGAGAGCTGTTTTATTATCCCAAACATCTAATTGTTTTGATGACTCTTCGTAGTTTTGTTTCAATTCTTTGAAATATTTTTCGCCAGTTTGACAATATTTTAATATCTTATTTAAACCAAAAAAATACTTTCTATAAAGTTTTCTTCCCAATTCAAGAGGATCAACTCCGATATAATGGGTAAGTTGTCTGTTGTCAAACTTGGTAAAAAATAATTCTTTGTTGGAATTAGAAAATTTACTAATTAATTCAAAAAAAACTAAATCAATCACTGAAATAGTAGTAATATCCACTCCTTCACGACTTAATAATTTTTTCCAATGATTTTTCATCTTAATTATTTAATTTTTTTAAACCACAGACTCTGTCCAGCACACAGTGCCACCGCCAACGCATCGGCTGCATCATCGGATTTTATTTTGACTTTTATTCCTAAAATTATCGCCACCATTTTTTGCATCTGCGTTTTCTCAGCTCGTCCATAACCGGTAATTGCCTGTTTCACTTGTAGCGGAGTAAATTCATCGACTGGCAAATCGGCCAACGCTGCGCTTAATAATATTACTCCTCTCGCCTGACCCACTTCGATAGCCGTCGTCACATTTTTGAAGAAAAAAAGTTCTTCCACCGCCACGCGACATGGCTGATATTTTTTTATTAACAAATTTATCGCCTCATATATTTCCAACAAGCGATCGACAAATTTTTTCTTTGATGATGTCTCAATACAACCATAACTCAACGACCGCCATTCTCCAGTTTTTAATTTTTCAATGATTCCAAAACCAACTCGACCAAAACCAGGATCAATTCCCAAAATAATTTCTTGTTTTGGCATATTTTATTTTAACCAGCATTAGTGAAGTAATCTTCGACATCATCATTTTCTTCCATCACTTCAAATAACTTAGTAATTTGTTCACGTACTTCATCGTTAATCTCCACCTCATCTTTTGGAATATAACGCAGGCCAGAATCATCCGGCTCGACACTGAGTTCTCTTAATTTATTTAATACTTTAGAAAAATTTTCTACTTTGGTTTTTATTTCTACCTGATCACCTTCTATAGAGATATCTTCCGCGCCCGCTTCGATCAAATCCATTTCAAAAGCATCACGATCGGCCGGCAATTTGGAAGCTTCAAACTGAATCAGACCCAGCAAATCAAACATCCACATCACGCTCCCACTACTACCGAGCGTGCCGCCATTTTTGGATAACAAATGTTTGATGTCGGCGCTAGTGCGATTACGATTGTCAGTCAGACATTTGATAATGATCGCCACGCCACCTGGTCCATAAGCTTCATAATCCACCTCTTCGATCTGCGCTGCACCATCTTCACCAACACCTTTTTTAATTGCTCTATCAATATTATCCTTAGGCATTGAGACACCCTTGGCCTTGTCTATCGCGATACGCAAAGAAAAATTTGTATCGGGATCGCCGCCGCCACGCTGAGCCGCCATCGTCACCGCCTTGGAATATTTCGAAAACATACTACTACGCTTGGCATCTTGTTTGCCTTTGCGCTGCTGAATATTGTGCCATTTGGAATGTCCTGACATACTAAAATATGATATTTTTCAATGTACTAATTTTATCACATATTAGCCAAAAATCAAGGCTAGCATTGACAAAACAGTCATTTTGTGCTACTATAAAACGTTTAGTTGACGTGAAAAATGGCTTTTTTAAGCCACTTTTCCAAGACTAAATTGCACTTTTACAATTGGGATTTTAATGAATGGTGTGCTTTTTTGCGCCTTTTTGGGCTTAGAAAAGTACACCATTCGCAAGTTGCGTAAGGTGGAACGATCCCTGAAACTCGGCCATGTCGGTCGAGCAACAAACGGGTGTCTACACCTCTCAAGTCCAACCGGAGGCGGTTGGCGAAACAAGGAAATCATGAAGATCATCATCGACGTATTGCGGCATGGAAACAAGAATGGCGACGAGCTCACGCGTCTGGGAGAGGATCAGGTGACGGCCAGTGCCAAGGTGCTGACGATGGCGCCGTTCCAGCGCATCGTCTACTCGGGCACAAACCGTACCTGGCAGTCCGGCTGCATCGTGCAGTTGATCGCCGGGTTTTCTGGTCGGCCGGAGGAAGACGTGGGTTTCAATTTCGCCAACCTCATCTCGCCCGACAAGCGGGCGGCGACCATGGCCGAGATCGCCCAGATCCAGAAGGACGGCGATACCGTCGAGTTGGCCCTCCAGGTCAGCGAGTACGCTCGTGCCGGTCGCAACCAGTTGACGGGCGCTCTGCTCGAACTGGCAGCTGACATGGCCGCCAAGAACCAGACCCGCGCCATTGTCTGCAGCCACAGCCCGTACACGGAACTGGCCGTCCCAAATCCGGCTGACTTTCCGTACGGTCTCAACGAGGCGTCCTGGATCCGGTACGTGGTGGAAGACGGCCAGATCATCTCGGCCACCCTCAACCACTGCCCCATCCCGGGCGGCCGCAACTAGGCGCAAAACTCACGCTGGACCGTTTTTCATCCCGCCTGAACCGACGCCTCAACAATCCCAAAACAAAAAGTGCAAACGCCACCGACTAATCATCGGTGGCGCTTGTGTTTTTAAACGAAAAAGATCAAGCACAAAAAAACACGGCAAGATGAAATTCATTTTACCGTGTTGATTACAGAACAAATTTATTTAGTAACAACCACTTCTTTTTTGAACCCAGTACCAGCTGGAATCAGACGTCCGATAATCACATTTTCTTTGAGACCTTCGAGATAATCGATCTTACCAGTCAAAGCAGTGTTGATCAACACCTTGGCAGTTTCTTGGAAGGAAGCAGATGACAAGAAACTCTGAGTGGACAAAGCCACGCGTGACACACCAAACAAAAGTTCTTTGGCAGTAGATAGTTTACCACTATTTTTCTTGGCCATCTGATTGGCATACATAAATTGTGCTTTTTCCACCACTTCACCTGGCAATAATTCGGTATCACCGGCTGCTTCTACTTGTACACGAGAGAACATCTGACAGATCAAAAGTTCTACGTGTTTATCATTTACTTTCTGACCTTGAGAAGAATAAATATTTTGTACTTCTTGCAACACGTAGCGTTGCACTGCAGGACGTCCTTTTAGTTCAAATAATTCTTGCAAGTTGATACTGCCATCGGTCATCTGTTGACCTTTTTCTACCTGTTCACCTTCTTTTACAAATAATTTATAACCTAATGGAATAATATATTCACGAGTCTTAGGCCCGTTATATGATAAGACCATATTGTTCTTGCCAAGTTTAACTGTGGTCTGATATTTAGCAGTTACTTCTTCACCAGAGGCACCACGTACCAATAATACCTGATCTGGAGCAACCTCATCACCGTCTTTTACCATCACTTCATCGCCACTATCAAATTTAATCTTGGTTTCTTCCATGCCTTCAAAATGAACTTTGAGAATTTTCTGACCACGACGACCTTCAAAAATCTTTTTGCCAGTAGGAGAAGTAACAATCTTGCCGTCCGCATCTTCGATTTCAACTTTACCATCTACTTCAGACAAAACCGCTTTGCGTTTTGGAGGGCGACATTCAAATAATTCTTCAATACGAGGTAAACCTTGAGTAATATCAACTCCAGCAACACCGCCGGAGTGGAAAGTACGAAGAGTCAACTGAGTACCAGGTTCACCCAAAGATTGCGCGGCGATAATACCAACTGCAGTACCAAATTCTACTGGTTTATTGTGAGCTAAATCAAAGCCATAACATTTACGACAAAAACCTTTTGGTAATTTACATTGCAATACACTATGAACATGTACTTCATTGACCCCAGCAGCATCAATCGCCCGAGCGGTTTTATCATCAATTACATCACCCGCTTTGACCAAAATTTCTTTGCCAACTTTAACTTCAGAAATAACATAGCGACCCCAGACACGATCGGACAACTTTTCACCCATTTCTTTAGATTGAGCTACGGTAAATATTTCACCGGTAACATCACCACAATCTTCTTCCAAAATAACTACATCTTGAGAAACATCCACCAAACGACGAGTCAAATAACCAGCGTTGGCAGTACGAAGAGCGGTATCGGACAAACCTTTACGAGTACCGTGGGAAGAAATAAAATATTCAAGCACGTCAAAACCTTCTTTAAAGTTGCCTTTTACCGGCAATTCGATAATATCTCCAGATGGTGATACTACCAAACCTTTCATACCGATAACCTGACCAAGCTGACCCCAAGTACCGCGGGCACCGGATTCGATCATGGCGTATACTGGACCATTTTTGTCCAAGTTCTTTTGGTTGTTGGCAACGATTTTATCTTTGGTTGAAGTCCAAATTTCCAAAATCTTGGCGTGACGTTCAGCCTGAGTCAACAAACCTTCTTGATATTGATCTTCAACTTCGACTACTTGTTTGTCCGCTACTAAAATCAAAGA
>Ga0209515_10002917_pt1 | contig 25183 bp, 24 predicted proteins | sample Subgroupgradi54m_FD_187454 | JGI IMG/M metagenome (GOLD analysis project Ga0209515, IMG submission 187454) | Subsurface groundwater microbial communities from S. Glens Falls, New York, USA - GMW60B uncontaminated upgradient, 5.4 m (SPAdes)... ... | reverse complement strand
AAGCCTGAAGTGGAAGCGTTGTCGTTCTGTTGGAGGGTGAACCTAGCTGTGGGGGTAGAGGTGCCGATGGAGACAGAGCCCGAGAAGGTGGAGGTTGCCGTTGTAGAGGTGGCGAGAATGTTGCGGGCAGCGATAGTGCCAGAGACACCGAGCATGACGTAGGGGGAGGAAGAGCCGATGCCGACGTAACCGACTGTACTGGATGCTCCTAAGATTGTGAGCTTGGCATAATTGGTAGGGCCGATCATTGTGGAAGAAGCAACAGCGTTAGTAATGCTCGCGCCAAAGGCGGAGGAACCGTTCACAGAGACGGTGTTTTGGAAACCGAAGGCTTGAGATTGATATGAAGAAGCGGTGTTTTGAAATCCTAAAGTGGAACTTTTGTAACCACTTCCTGTATTAAGAAAACCAAAAGCGGAACTATACTTTCCACTCGCTGTATTTCGATATCCAAATGCCGAGCTTGAAGTAGCGGAGGCAGTATTTCGATATCCAAATGCTGATCCAATGTAACCAGCCGCCGGCACTGTGTTTAACCATCCAAATGCAGAAGAATACATACCGCTTGCCGTATTCACATACCCTGAAGCACTGCTATAATCTCCACTTACAGTATTTTTATATCCAGAAGCAGAACTTTTTATTCCCCGCGCCGTATTTCTATTTCCAAATGCAGAACTGTAATAACCACTAGCGGTATTTTTATACCCAAACGCCGAAGACTTCAGACCTGCGGAACTGTTTTGGTCACCGAAGCCCAAACTATGCTCGCCGGTTACATTATTAAGGTAACCAGAAGCTGAGCTATAATTGCCACTTGCAGTGTTATTGTAGCCAAAAGCGGAACTATACACTCTACTTGCTGTATTCTGATATCCAAGTGCTGAGGTAGAAGTGGCAGAGGCGATGTTATAAAAACCTACAGCAGAAGAACCCGCTCCCGCAATAGTTTCAGAGCCTGTATCACTTATATCTCCAGTCATTAAATTAAAAGTAGCTCCTGAACGGTTGTTCATTATACCGAATGCCATTGAAAGATTGCCTCCTGCGAAATTATGCAAACCAAAAGCGGAACTTGAGGTTGCGCTTGCAACACTGTCGTAACCAAATGCCGTAGTTGATGTTCCATAAGCACTATTTGAAGTTCCGAAAGCGACTCCAAAATATCCTGTTGCATTGTTGCTAAATCCAAACGCTGAACTATAGCTTCCACTCGCAGTGTTACTTATACCAAAGGCTGATGTTCGAACTTTAGTTGCGTTATTGCTATAACCTGAAGCTGAACTAGATTGTCCTGACGCAGTATTACTAAGACCAAAAGCTGAACTTCTATAACCACTTGCCGTATTGAATTGTCCAATAGCAGTTGCTTGTGCTCCTGATGCCACTTGGGAGAGATTATTTCTATTGCTTTGTATATCAAGAGCAGTTGTCCCTCTTGTCCTTCCACTCAAGTTCCCTCCAATAATCGCCGTCCCAATGCGTGTGAGAATACCTAAACCTCCAATCTGGTATTGTGCTCCTGAATTGGTTGTTGTGCCAATGGAAAGATTACCGGCAAAGGTTGACGTGGCACTTGTGGTAGTCGCTGTAATGTACCCAAAAGTCGGCGTGGAAGAGCCAGAGTTAGAAATGGAGACGTTTAAAGCATCGATGGTGGGTGACGAGATAGAGGTAGCGGTAAGAGAAGTGAAGGAACCAGAAGAACCGGAGATGGGAGTATTAGTAATGGTTGAGTCAGTAATAGCGGTGTTTGAGATATCAGCACCAGATAACTTGTCAAGTTTGTTTGATTGAGCAATGACGTTGACGATTGAAGGTAAAGAAGATTGAGGAGTGCCGATGTAGACCGGAGCGGTGTAGACAGAGGAGAGACCGAGGAATTTGTTAGTGAGGGTGGTTTCGAAAGTTTTGAGCTTGTCGTTGAGTTCTGTTTCAGAAATACCAGTGGTAGTGTTAACGATAGTAGTGGGCTTTTTAAGAACAGTTTTGATGATAGTTTGCCCGTTCAAGCTTTGCGGCAAAGATTTGACGGGTGTAGTAGTGGCAAACTTCTCGAGCTTCTTAGCTTCTGGAGCTTTAGGAGAAGAAGTAGAAGAAAGAGCAGTAGAAACAGTTGCAACGTGGGGTTTGGTAAAGAGAGAAGCGATGAAGTGTTTGAGAGAAGAAAAGAAGCTTAGTGTTGGTGGAGTAACTTCTTTAGCATAGACCGTAGGGACGAAGAAGAGAGAAGCAAAGACCGAGAGTAAGGGGTGATTCTGACGGATAGTGTAAGAATGAGAAGAAGAAGGGTCAAGAGAGAGATCGTCGTCCTTGAGGAGAGGTTGTTTCTCCTTTGCTAGAGCTTCGGGTACAAGAAAGAAGCTTCGGATAAGTAGTCCAAAGGCTAAGAGACCGAAGACCAGTTCGGAGTAGTGTTTTTTCACAAAAAAGCCAGTGGTGTGGCTCTGTCATTGTAGCATGGGGTTAAAGAGAGAGAGAGAGAGAGAGAGGAGAATGGGGATAACTTTGGGGCAGTTCGTGGTTTAGAGTTGTTAGTTAGTAGGAAGAAATAAGATTCCCCACATCAAGGTTCAACCTTAGTTATATGCTTATTTCTCAAGGTAAAATCAAGGTTGAACCTTGATTTACTACAAAAGCCCACGGCCGGAACGGCCGTGGGGAGATTTGGTTTTCTTTGTTTTCCTAAAAAGCTAACAAGCTATCCTTACAGGATGGTACACCTTTCGCCCCGTAAAAGCGGGCTCAAGGTTTTCGAAGCTGCAAGTATTCGCTTCTCAAAGCCATAAGCTCTCTGCTACTTACTATTAACTAAAAACTGCTATTTATTTCAGCTTCTTCAAATACTCCACTATGTTTTCAATGTGGACTGTTTCTTGCGAACGGGTATCCATGTTTCGGACAATGACAGTATTATCCATTGCCTCTTTTTGTCCCATAATGAGAGAAAAAGAAATCCTCATGCTTTCCGCCAGGGCGAATTGAGAGGCGAGCTTGTCTCGTGAAAGAGATTGTTCAACCGCAATACCTTCTTGCCGAAGCATTTCGATAACACTAAGGCTTTTGAGTTTGGCATCAAATCCTAGTTGAATGAAAAATATTTTTGATTTTTTCATTTTCACTTCTTTGCGCACATCAACATGTCCTTTCTTCTTGTAAGCGATAGTGACCCCGATAGCAGGAAGATCACGTCTCATTCCAAGTTTTTTCGAGAGAGCGTTGTAACGGACGCCCACTGCGAGCGGCCAACTTATGTTTTCTTCTTTTTCAGAGAGACTTCTGATTTGAAAAATGGTATGGGTAGAAAAAAGACGGTTGCCGACAATATATGGGTTAATGCGATAGGGTATATCAATACTTTCCAAATACTCAAGCACTTCCTTGAAATGAATTCTCGACTGTTCTGAAAGAAAGGCCATTGATTTTGGGGCCTCTTCTTTGAGCGTCAAGCATAGTTCATTTTCGCATTCAAAAAGCTCAAAAGGATCTCGTTTAAAAGTCTGGCGACAGTGGCTTTCCAATTTTTGCAGATTTTTCCGGTAATAAATGACAAGTTCTTTATGAAAACGGACAATAGAATCTCGATCTCCAATCGAATTAATGTCAAGGTAGAGGTTTTCAAAACCTTCTGCGCGCAGTATCTCAACAGCTGTCTTTATAAGTGTTGCCTCGGCGATGCTCTTTGACGTTCCAAGCATTTCAAGTGTATATCGGCTTTCTTCGTGAGCGTGTTTTTTCGAGGGGTTAGTGCCAAAGTGTCCCTCAAGAAAAAGACAGACCGGTTGAGGTAAAGACTGCATGTTTTTTTCAAAGTAAAGCCTCAAGAGGGCGATCTTTTCTTCAGGGCAAATGTCGAAATAGCATTGATTTCCTTCGGGGATACTACGTGGTTTCGATTCTGATTCAGCCAGATGCTTAGCTTGTGCAAGATCGTCTTTAGTAATCAAGGGAATGTCGGTCGGCTTAAAACCATAGTAGAGTGCAATTTCTTCAGCACGGCTTGCATTTTTGAATAATACATAGTCCCTTCGGTTGTTTCGAATGGCGATAACTCTTTTGATCGTGCCTTCTCTCATATATTTATTTTTTATTGAAACGACTTGTTTTTGAAGAACTTAATTAGCGACGTGAGCTTCACCGGGGAAAACACCCAGTTTAGTTACTGGCAAAAGTCGCACCGCTGGTCGGCCGATAATAAACTTCCTGTCTAGAGGACCCCAAATACGTGAATCAGAACTTGCTGGTCTATTATCACCCATCACAAAATACTCCGAATCGGTTAGAGTGGAGGTAAAGTTTTGGGGGATAGTGTTTTTAACATACGGTTCTGGCCAATCAATCTTCTTTCCGTCTGTTTTGGTAATAGTGAGCTTTTCACCCTTCATGGTGAGAGTTTCTCCCGGTAATCCGATCACTCGTTTAATGTAGTATTTCCGGGGATCGAGCGGGTATTTGAAAATGATTACGTCGCCGCGTCTTGGTTCTTCAAAACGATAACTGACCTGGTCCACAATGAGGTATTCTCCGTCAATAAAGGTTGGATCCATTGAGGAACCGCTTACGATAAAGGGCTGGGCGATAAAATAGCGGATAGGAAAGACAATGAGTATAGCAAGAGCGACAAAGCGAATTGTCTCGACCCAGAAATTTTCTTTTTTTTCTGGCACACTGATTTCATTTTCACTTTTCAATTCAATTTTCTCTCGCCCACTTTCTTCCATGAGAGAATTTTAGTACAAAGCGAGGCTTGACACAAGTGCAAAGATCAACGTAAAATGCAAAGCGAAAAACTTAGAGCTAAAATTCAAAGTAAAAAAGAGGGAAATGCTTTCTTTTTTAAGTTTTAGTTTTTCGTTTTTAGTTTTTAACTTTACACTATGTACATTCTCGTTGGTTTGGGCAATCCCGGTGAAGAATATGACGATACACGGCATAATACGGGGCGTAGTGTGCTTGAAGCTGTACGAAAAAAGTACGATTTTTCGCAGTGGATTGCTGATAAAAAACTTAAAGCCCAGAGCGCGAAAGGGAAAATAGGCAAAGAAATGGTAACGCTCATTATGCCCGACACTTTTATGAATAAATCGGGCTCTGCAGTAACGCCTTTAATTAAAAATGAGAAGCAAGCTCTACGTTTGATTATTGTGCATGATGATTTGGATTTAGCCCTCGGAAAATTCAAGATTTCTTTTAATAGAGGAGCAGGGGGACATAGGGGAGTGGAGTCTATTATAAGAGCCATAAAGACTGAAAAGTTTATCCGCATTCGGATCGGTATTTCGCCGGCAAACTCGAAAGGGGTGGTTAAAAAACCAAAAGGTGAGGAGGCGGTCGGCAATTTTATTTTAGGCAAGTTTAAAAAACCGGAAGCCGAGGCTCTGAAAAAAGTTTCGAAAAAAGTTTCGGGAGCTGTTGAGATGATTATTGGCGAAGGGGTAGAGCGTGCAATGGGAGAATATAACAGCTTGTAAAAATTAATCTGCTTGAGATATAATTAAAAGATGAAGGAGAAAAAACAAAATGGGAAAAGAATAACGGTAGACAGTCTGGCGGGAATGATGCTCGAACATTTTGAACATCTTGAAAAGAAAATGGATGAAGGGTTTGCCAATGTTCCTACTAAAATTGAAATGAATGAGCGTTTCGATAAAGTCGAGGTTCGACTCGATACGCTTGAAAAATCTGTTGGAGGTTATGAAAGACGACTTGAAAAAGTTGAAGATGATGTGAGAGTAATCAAAACCAAAGTAGGAATTAAATAAAAAATTACAAAATCCCCTGCGCCGTTTTGCGGCGCAGGGGATTTTCTCTGTTCCAAATTCTAGAATCTAGTTTCCATTCATGATTCTTGAATCATGTTTCGTGAATCTATTTTTTCTCTCCCACAAAGGAGAGCGTCATTTTCTGCTCCTTTGGATCAAAAAGGCTGATTTTGAATTTGTAGGTTTTGCCGAGTTCCAATTTTTCACGCAATTTTTCTTCTGAACCAAATTCGCTCACGTGAACGAGCCCTGCTACTCCTTCTTCAATTGAAGCCAGTGCTCCGTGCTTATTGAATTTGATGATGACGCCCGAAACCACATCGTCTTTCTTGTATTTTTTGCTTGCTTCAATCCAGGGATTTTCCTTGAGCGCCTTGATGGAGAGAGAAATTTTACCTTCTTTAATTTCAATTATTTTCACCTGCACTTTGTCTGCCACTTTATAGAGTTTGCGGGGATCTTCAACAAGCGCCCAGTCAATTTCAGAGATGTGAACTAATCCTTCCAAGCCTTCCTCGACTTTCACAAAAACGCCAAAATCCACGATGCCGGTAACGGTGCCGGTGACCTCGTCGCCGATTTTGTATTTTTCAATAATTTTCTCCTTTTCTTTCTCCATGAGATTTTTCTCGGAGAAAATAAGCTTTCCTTCTTTAGGAAGAGCCGTAATAATGGAGACGGCAATGCGCTCGCCGACAAGCTTTCGCAATTCTTCGAGAATTTTATCTTTGTCGCCGTCTTCAACCCGCGGATAGTGCTCGCTTTTTAATTGCGAAGCGGGAAGAAATCCGGCGATGCCCTGCCATTCAATAATGAGGCCGCCTTTATTGGCTTCCTTAACGGCGAGCTCGAATATTTTCTTTTCGCGAATAGCCACTTCTGCTTCACTCCAAATAAGCGCTTGTCGCGCTTCTTTCAGTGATAGTTCGATGTAGCCCTCCTTATTGTTTGTATCAACAACTTTTGCCGCGATAGTGTCGCCCGGCTGAACTTTCTTTATAATATCACGGGCATTGATGTACTCTCGTCCAAAGATAATACCGGTGCCAAATGGCTCAAGGTTGACGTAGACTGCCGCCTTTTCGATAGCAATAACCGTACCTTCAACCAAATCGCCCACTTGAGGCGGGTTTCTCGTTTCATTCAAGAGCTGTGTCATCAAGCTTTCCTTTTTAGGAAGGTGCTCTACGACTTGCTTTTCACTTTCTTTGACAACGACAGGATCTTCTCCTAATTGAGACATATGTGTAGGGTTTTAAGTTTCCACTTCCCAGAACAGGCATAACATGAAGTGGGATAAGCCTAAAACCGATTATTAATATGATGGGGAGAGTATACTCGACGGGGCGTAAAAGTCAAAGACAACTAGTCGAAAGTCCATAAAGTCCATAAAGTCAAAAGGAAGAGAATGTTCTTGTTCTCGACTTTACGGACCTTATAGACTTTATGACTTTTGACTAACTATCTTAGAATTCGACTTGTCTCTTTGTGTCGATCCCTGTTAATATATCCTTTATGGTCATTACATATCTTGGTGCAGAATTCTTTAAGGTTCAGTTTGGTGACGCTGTTTTGGCGTTTAACCCTATTTCTAAGGATTCAAAATTAAAATCGAGCCGCTTTGGATCGGACATCGCTTTAATAACAGTGAATGATAAAGATATGAATGGTGTCGATATGGTAGCGCATGGCGGTAAGGAACCATTTGTTATCCGTACTCCTGGAGAATTTGAAATTAAAGGTATTTTCGTCAAAGGTATTGCCGGTGAGTCTGAATACGGAGTAGGCAAAGGTGAGCCGCCGCGCATTAACACTTCGTATCTTGTTAGTCTTGAGAACATGAACATTTGTTTTTTGGGGGCTCTTTCCAAAGACATGACGAATGAGGCGAAGGAAGCTATTGATGAAGTGGACATCCTCTTTGTACCAATTGGCGGCGAAGGAGTGCTTACGCCAAGCGATGCCTATAAACTTGCGGTCTCACTTGAACCAAAAATTATCATTCCTATGCATTATGGAGATGTCGGCATGTCTAATGCCCTGAAACTTTTCTTGAAAGAGGGAGGAGTTGAAGGTGCAAAGGCGGTTGATAAACTAACGATCAAAAAGAAAGATTTGGAAGGAAAAGAAGGAGAAATTGTGGTGCTTGATGCAGTGTAAAGAAAGCATCAAATCCAAAATTACAAGCTCCAAATAAATTTAAATATCAAAATTCAAAACGGTCCGAATTTTGAGTTTGTAATTTGTTTGAGATTTGTAATTTGATTTCAAATATGTCTGTTATCTCACTTATTCAAAAAATACAGCAAAAGTCGCTTCGCGAGAAACAAAAAATCGCGTTCTCGATAAGTGTTGGTACTTCGCTCATCATTTTTTTGCTATGGGTGTCACTTATCCATCTCGAGCTTGAGGGGAAGACTGCCCCCTCTGATGTTGAGGCTTTAACTACTCCTCTTCAAACCATTTCCGCAAACGTGGGCAGTGTCTATGGCGAAGTCCGTCAGCAGTTTGAAGGATTTCTAACGCAGGAAGCAACGGGTGGACTAACACACTAGGGGGAAAAGCACCAAATTTAAAATTACAAATCCTAAATGATACAAAATCCTAGACTGTTTTGAATTTTGATATTTAAATTTTGAATTTATTTGGAGCTTGTAATTTTGGATTTGGTGCTTATTTCTATAGAGTTCAGTGTTACTCGCATATACCATCAAGGGTGGTTTTTTGCTACAGGCGTGCTATAATATAGGCTATAGTATGGCTGAAAAAGATAAAAAGAATGAGCCCGCGCCAGAGCGGGTTTCCGTTATTCCACGCAGTATAACGAGCGAAATGAAGGAATCGTATCTTGACTATGCGATGTCTGTTATTACGGCGCGCGCTCTTCCTGACGTCCGCGATGGCTTGAAGCCTGTCCACCGCAGGATCCTTTTTGTCATGCATGAAAAAGGTTTGACGGCGAGTGCAAAGTTCCGCAAGTCGGCGACCGTTGTCGGCGATGTGCTCGGAGGGTACCACCCGCACGGTGATATTGCGGTCTACGACTCAATGGTCAAAATGGTTCAGGATTTTACCATGCGTTACCCACTGGTCTTGGGTCAAGGTAACTGGGGAAGTATCGACGGCGATGGGGCGGCCGCTCATCGTTATACTGAAGCGAAAATGACGCGGCTTTCAAGCGAACTTCTCAAAGATTTGGAAAAAGAAACCGTTGAATGGCGGCCGAATTATGATGGCACCAAAAAAGAGCCGACCGTTCTGCCTGCGGCTGTGCCGAATATTTTATTGAATGGTACGCTCGGCATCGCTGTTGGTATGGCTTCAAACATTCCACCTCATAACATCGGAGAGGTTATTGATGCCACCTCGTATCTTATTGATAACAAAGATGCCACCACTGAAGAATTGCTTCAGTTTATTAAAGGCCCCGATTTTCCTGTAGGCGGTATTATTTACGGCCAAAAAGATATTGCTCATGCCTATGCCAACGGCAAGGGCGGCGTAGTGGCGCGGGGCGAAGCGGAAATTGTCGAATCAAAAGCCGGTACTTTTCAAATTGTCATAACCTCCATTCCATATCGGGTCAATAAAGCCGATCTCATTATGAAAATTGCGGAGCTTGTCCGCGAAAAAAAGCTAGAGGGGATTAAAGGTCTTCGCGACGAATCGACCAAAGATATTCGGGTGGTAGTAGATTTAAAGCAAGGTAGCCATCCCCAGTCAGTTCTCAATTATATATACAAACATACCCAGCTTGAAGAAACATTCCATTTCAATATGGTGGCTCTGGTTGATGGCGTGCCGCTCACTCTTTCTCTCAAAGTCATTCTCGAAGAATTCGTCAAGCATCGCGTTCTTGTTGTCCGCAGGCGCACAGAATTTGATTTGAAAAAAGCTCTCGATCGAGAGCACATTTTGCTTGGTCTTTCCAAAGCCCTCGATCACATTGATGAAATTATCAAGCTTATCAAGAAATCAAAAGACACCGAAGAGGCGAAACTCAATTTGATGAAGCAATTCAAGTTTTCTGATCGCCAGGCTGTGGCTATTCTTGATATGAAACTCCAGCGCTTGGCTGGTCTTGAACGGAAGAAAATCGAAGATGAATTAAAGGCGGTGCAAGCTTTGATCAAGGAATTGAAAGATATTTTATCAAGTCCCAAGAGAATGCTCGGTATTATAAAAGACGAGCTTAAAGCTATTAAAGAAAAATATGGTGATGCCCGCCGCACGAGAGTGGTCAAAGGCGAAGCCAAGGCTTTTTCCATGGAAGATACCATTGCTGATGAAGAATCTGTCCTTGTCCTTACCAAAGGTGGCTACATTAAACGTACTAACCCGGAAGAGTATCGCAAACAGAAGCGTGGCGGTGTCGGCGTGGTGGATCTTGATACCAAAGAAGAAGATTTTGTCACCCAGCTTGTGACCGCACGGACGCATAGCGATCTTCTCTTTTTCACTGACAAAGGCAAGGCCTATCAGATAAAAATGTATGAAATTCCTGAAGGCAAACGCGCCACCAAAGGCAAGTCAATCATGAATTTTATTTTGCTTGCTGAAGATGAGAAAGTCACTTCAATTCTTGCCATGCCTAAAGAAGTAAAAGGAGCAGAACTTGCCATTCTTATGGTAACGAAGGAAGGTGTGGCTAAAAAAGTCGATGCCGCCGGCTTTCATGATGTGCGCCGGAGCGGTTTAATTTCCATTAAACTCAATGCAGGCGATCAATTGCAGTCGTCTTCTTTCGTGGCAAAAGGCGATGAAGTAATGGTGGTAACGGCAAAAGGGCAGTCTATTCATTTTAAAGAATCAGATATTCGAGTGATGGGTAGGAATGCCGCAGGTGTTATTGCTATGCGACTTGGCAAGAGTGATTCGATTGTTGGCGCTGACGTTGTCAAGAAGGGTAGTGATGGCCGTCTGCTTGTGATTGCAGAAAACGGCTATGGCAAGACCTCTAAACTTAAAGAATACAAAATTCAGAAGCGTGGCGGATCGGGCATTAAGACCGCAAAAGTCACGCCGAAGACCGGCAACATCATTGCTTCAAAAGTAATAACTGAAGAATCCTCGGAGCTTGTGGCTATTTCCAAAAAAAGCCAAGTCATTCGTGTTGATATCAATGAAATTCCGGTGCTTGGCCGACAAACCCAAGGGGTGCGCATTATGAAGCTTCGGGAAGGAGACGGGTTGGCATCACTGATCTGTTTATAGTTTTCATATACACAGGTGGGTGTTTATACCATTGAGTTCTGCGCTATAATGGTTTAACGGGAAGCGTTTAGCGTAGAGCGTTTAGATAAAGAGAAATTTCTAAACCCTAACCGCTAAACCCTAACCGCTTCTTCTATGTTCTCCGATCCCGATTCCAATCTCAACCAGTTTGATATAAAAGACGGCATGCACGTGGCGGATCTTGGCGCTGGTTCAGGGTTTTATTCTATACTTGTGGGAAAGAGGGTTGGTCCCTCTGGTCGAGTCTATGCGGTTGATGTCCAGAAAGATTTGTTGGAACGGCTGAAAAAAGTGGCAAATAAAGAGCATGTCTTCAATATAGAAGTGATTTGGGGAGACATTGAGAAACTTGGTGGCACTAAATTACGTGAAGGTTCTATCGATCGGGTTATTGCCTCAAATGTCTTGTTTCAGGTTGAGCATAAAAAAGATTTTTGCATCGAAATGAAGCGCATCTTGAAACCCGGTGGTAAAGTGCTTCTTGTGGATTGGCTTGATTCCTATGCCGGCATGGGTCCGGCCGCAAGCAGTGTGTTTTTGCCGGCACAAGCTGAAGATCTCTTTGAAAAAGAAGGGTTTAAGCTCGAAAAGGATTTCTCCGCAGGCGACCATCATTATGGACTTATCTTTGTGAGACAATAAAATGGAAAGCACGAAGCACGAAATCCGAAACCCCGATAGTAAAATCTTCAGAAAGATTTACTACGGGGCAAGCAATATCACATCTCAATTTGCCTGCCCCGTAGCAAGTTTCTTTGCTACGGGGTTTCGGATTTCGTGCTTCTGATTTCGGATTTATTTATTTACCATGAAAGATCTCTCCAAATTTCAACTCATCTTAATAATTTTTCTTTCAATTTCGATTGTAGCGGGATTGATCGTGTTATCCCTCTCTCGAGGTTCTTCTAAAGAAAGACCTCTTGGCCGTGTTGTCATGTGGGGTACAGAGAATCAGGTTCTTTTTAATTCATTTCTCGCGGATACGTTTAAATCCGATAAAACCCTTCAGGTAACCTATGTCGAAAAAAGCAAGGCTAATTTTGACCAAAGTCTGGTTGAAGCGATCGCCGATGGCGTTGGTCCGGACGTTGTCTTGTTGCCAGAATCGTCAATTTTACGGTACAAAAATAAAATTTCTCCCATTCCTTATACAAGCTATTCTGCTAGGAATTATAAAGATACATTTGTGCAAGAAGCTGAGATGTTTCTCTTCCCCGAGGGTGTCGTTGCCTTGCCGTGGAGTATTGATCCTTTGGTGATGTATTGGAATCGGGATCTCTTCGCTAATCAGGGAATTGCAAAGCCACCACGTTACTGGGATGAATTTTTAGATTTGCCAAATCGTCTGACTATCAAGAATCAGGCCAACGGAGTAACACAGAGCGCCGTTGCTCTTGGCGAGTTTGGAAATATAGTGAACGCAAAGCAAATTATCTCCGCTCTTTTTTTACAACTCGGTAATCCAATTGTCTCGATTGAACCGGTTAATGGTCTGAAGGCAACTCTTGGTGATGGATCTCTCGTCTCCGCTCTTCGTTTCTATACAGACTTTTCGAACTCTACTCGTCCTGTTTATTCTTGGAATCTTTCGTTGCAAGCTGATAAGGTGGCATTTATTTCAGGGAAACTGGCTGTCTATTTTGGCTTTGCATCGGAACTTCGTGATATTCGTGACAAAAATCCAAATTTGAATTTTGATGTCACCTATTTCCCCCAGCTGCGCGACGGGACAGAGCGAGTCACTTTCGGCTCACTAGAAGGGTTGGCGGTGTTGCAAAGTTCGAAAAATAAAAATGGGGCTTTTTCTCTTCTCGGTAAACTTTCAGGAACAGATAACACGGCTAAGTGGGCAAATCTTTCTCTTTTGCCTCCTGCACGCCGCGATCTCCTTTCGACCCGTCCTTCTGATCCCTTTTATACTGTTTTTTATGATTCGGCTCTCTGGGCGCGCGGCTGGCTTGATCCACAGTATGTCGAATCGTCGGATATCTTTGCAAGCATGATTGAAGCAGTTAAGTCAGGCCGATTAAGTTATAGCCAGGCGTTGAGTCAAGCAGCCAATAAGATGCAGGTTCTTCTCAATACATTAAATAAATGAAAAAGAGAGTTTTTAATTTCGTAAGATGGAAAAAAATATTATAACAAGCTGTTTCTTGATTCTTTGTATCGTTTTTTTTGTCCCTTCTTTTGCCTCGGCTGCTATACCAGGAATCGATGGACCAATTATTCTGTGTAAGGGTATCGATGACTGCGACTTCAACGCTCTTGTCACCTTAGCCCAAAATATCATTACATTCCTCTTATATATTTCCACAGCAGTAGCCGCAGCCGCGTTTGCAGTAGCAGGTTTCAAATACGTCACGGCGCGCGGTAACCCAGGCCAGATAGAATCGGCGCATAAAATTTTTACAAATGTTTTGGTCGGTTTACTCATTGCTCTCGCGGCATGGCTTGTCGTTAATACCATTTTAAACGGTCTCTTGGGAGCCAAAAAGGCCAATTTTACTATACTTAAACAACAATCATAAAATATGACTATTAAAAAAAGTAAGGCATTAAATTTTTTTATCCATCTTTTTGTTTTGACTCTCATTATTGCGCCGACCATGCTCTATGCGGACGACAATGTAAAGGTGGCAGTTCAGCAGCTTGAAAACCCTCTTAAGGCCCCTAATCTCTACGCCTTTCTCTTCGATGTGTTGACGGCTTTTTTAAACGTTCTCACCGTCATTGCCGCTTTCTTTATCATCTATTCAGGATTTATGATGGTGACGGCTCGAGGCAATGAAACAAAGCTCACTGAAGCCAAACGATCTTTCACTTTTGCCGTTATCGGCACTGCTGTGCTTCTCGGGGCAACGGTTCTCGCTAAAATCATCGAAGCCACGGTCAATCAACTTAGATAAAAATAATGTATAAGAAATCAAAGATATTTTTTCTGCTTTTAGCGCTTGGATCTCCTCTGTTTGCTCACGCTCAAACCGTATCCGATCTTATTAAAGGGGCCGGAGCGGTTATTAAACTACTCATACCTTTTGCATATGGAGTGGCGGTCATAGCGTTAATGTGGGGTGTTGTTCGCTATATATACAGTTCGGGTGATGATAAGGCCGTTGAAGAGGGAAGGAGAATTATGATAGGTGGAGTAATAGGACTTTTTATTATTACCGCAGTGTGGGCAATCGTGGCTTTTCTTCAGGCCCAGTTTGGTTTTTTGCCTAAAGATCTCTCGGGTTTTTCAGTGGTGAATCTCAATCTACCCGGAGATATCTGCGTTTTGCCTCTGGGCGGTGGGGGTGGAGGTGACCCAAAAACTCCGACAAACTTTCGCGAACTCATTTGTTTTTTTGTCACCTATATCGCGAGACTTTTCCCTTTAATCGGCGGTCTTATGCTCTTAGTTTTCATATGGGGAGTGGCAAAATACATCTATAGTGCTGGCAATGAAAAAGCCCTGGAGTCAGGCCGTTTGATAATGCTTTGGGGCATCATCGGTTTATTTATCCTGCTTTCAGTGTGGGGCATTGCCAACTTTTTGGCTTTTAATCTTGGTATCGGCGGAGTCGGGATAGTGAAAATCTTGCCAGAATAGTTTTTAAATTTAATTCTTTAATGTACGAGTTATGAACACTACAAAAAAAGCAATTATATCTCTAGGTTTTTTCAGTGCTTTATTATTGCCGCAACCTGCTTTTGCCGCTTTCGAGGGCTTTCAGGATTTAATTAAAGGAGCCGGTGGAGTGCTCCAATTACTCTTAGCCCTTTTAATTGGAGTTGCCGTCGTGGTCTTTTTTTGGGGTGTAATTACCTATATTTTTCATGCTGATGATGAAAAAGCGGTGGAAAGGGGTAGGCGCATCATGGTTGGTGGCATTATTGGTCTTTTCGTCATGCTGGCCATTTGGGGGATAATCGGTTTGATCGCCTACATTTTCTTTAAAGATCCACAAAATGTAGGCAATAGTCCTAGTGTACCGACTATAAACTTAATCAATGGTTGATTACAAAACCATCTAACCCCTTACCGGTGCCATTTTAGCTCATTATGATTATCCACAGTTTGTTTGTTTTTACTGTTGGAGCGTAGTAGAATTAGGCCTGGCTTACTATATAAAAAGGTCGGTATTAATAATAAATTAATTATTCATTCGATGCTTAAAAGACTTGCACAAACAGGCTTGACCTATGTCATTCTTGCCGCTCCTTTGGTAGCATTTGCAGACATTATCAGCAGTCCTGATTCAAACTTTGCTTACCTCAAGAATACTGTTAGAGGCCTCGCTAGTGTCTTGAACTTGCTTATCCCGTTTCTCATGATCTTGGCCCTCGTGGCTTTCTTCTGGGGCTTGGTGAAGTATATTTTCAGTGCTGAAGATGAAGAAGCAAAGGCCACTGGAAAGAGAATCATGATTGGCGGTATTATTGCCCTCTTCGTTATGGCCGCTGTATGGGGTCTCGTAGGACTTCTTGCTTCTGCTACTGGGGTTGATACTATTTCAGATGTGACAGCTCCGAACCTCCCTAAAGTTCAGTAAACTCGCTATTTTCTTTGTATCATTACAATCCTGCATGAGAGTGCAGGATACAGGGTTCATCATTTTGATATACCTTGTATTCTGGACTCTATAGCATGTTATCTTTTTCTTCGTTGTTTTTAGGACAATTGTATACACGACGCATGCTTACTCCGTACAAAATAAAAAAATTGAATTCAACGTTTACGCATTATACCTACGCGGGAATGCTTGTGGCAGCGTCTTTTTTCCCAGAGGTTTGTTTTGCTGCAGATAGCGACGACATTACCAAGCAGATTCTTCCGCTGTTAAAGAAAATCGATAAGTTTATTTTGAATCCGATTCTTGTCTTGCTCTTTTTTGTCGCAGCCCTCTATTTTTTCTGGGGCTTGTTTTTACTGCTTTCAAATGTTGATGATGTAAAAGCTCGCACTGATGGAAAAACCGCAATACTTTGGGGAATGCTCGGTATGGTTATTATGATTGGAGCGTTCGGCATCATTTCTCTTGTCATCAATACTTTTGGCCTCGATACTCCTACTATTATTAAATAACTTTCATGTATTAAAAAATTCCGCCCCGATGGTCATCGGGACGGTTTTGTTAAGGCGTGGTGCATAGACCGTTGGTTAAACGGAAAAATGAACCATTGCCGGGTGACGGTAGTGTTATAAACGTTCGTGTGCCTGTGCCGATTGAATTTGCGACGCAAATCCATCTGTTCATATCTTGACTCAAAAGCAAACTGTACGGTTCACCTTGCACCGTGTTCCAACTTAAGGTCACCCCTCCAGTATTTCCATTGCAGGCAATACTCAAGAGCGGTATAGCTGTACTCGTTCCGGTTCCTGGTGCGCCAGAGGCTGGAGGTGTTCCGGCCGAATTTCCAGTGCCCGGGTTTCGTACTGTAACAGGCTGGCTTACCGCCACTGCTTTTCGGCTACTACTGTTCGTGAAATACCTCCACTCATACATCCCGGGATCAAAGAGGGTGAATTCTTTAGCTCCTCCCAAAAGAGCTACCTGTTCTGATTGAACTACGTTCTGCCGAGTAGGATCGGAGATTTTGTAAAGACCAATCCAGTCGCGTCGAGTGTCGTGTTCTCTCGGTGATGTCCAAGATACTCGTACCGATTCTCCGGGATTAACAACTGTCGGTGTTGCTGTAACACCATAACTTGTTCCAAGTGATGGTACGACCGTAACAGTAACGGCCGGGATAAACAGATCGAAGTGGTTATGCTTGAAATAACGCACTTTGTATACTCCGGGCCGATCCGGTACGAGAAACGAGGCATTTCCTACATGTTGTCCTTCGACATAGAATCGGGCTTCCCAACTTTCCGGGCCGTCTTGTTCTCGGTAAAGACTGATCCAATCACGGTCAATGTTGGCTGTGAGAGGCGATTCCCAATGCACTTTGACGACAGTGTGGGGTAGTGTCACTTGCGGATCAACCGTGAGAATATATTTCTCCTTGAAGATCACTTGGATTTCAATAGCTGATCCACGATCTACAAAACTATTTCGTTCAAAATACTGGACTTTGTAGCGGCCCGGCCGATCCATGCTGAATTCCACTGTTCCTTGGAGAGGAACCGGCGCTATGTAGTCAAGATCTCGATTAATAATCACTTTCCGAACCCACTCTGCTGGACTTTGGTCGGCTGGATATATTCCAATCCAATCGCCGCGTGCGTCCGCAAAAGCGGGCGTCGTCCAAACAACCGTGAAAGGTTCATCAACTCCTACGATGGTTAATGGGGTTGCCACCGTGTAATCACCTATAAAGGTACGGGTGTCGCTCACGTGCACTACTACGGGTGTTGTGAGTGGCACAAAACTTTCCGTCACGAAATATTGGAATGTGTACGTTCCTGGTTCATTTATGACGAAGGAAGCTCGGTGGTTTGCGTTGGTGGTGAAGGTAAAGTCGATCCAGTTGCTGTATCCCAAATGGGAAGGATAATAGGTGATCCAATCGTACAGTCGAGCGTCCAATGGACTTGTCCAGTGGACGATGATAGGCTCGCCGATTGCTACTTCCGGTTTGGGGATAGTGAGAGTGTAAGCAGTCGGGGTTCCAAGGCAGGAAAGGGCAAAGGTGCCTAATCCAAGGCCGAGGAGAACAGTGAGAGTTTTTTTCATAAGTCTTTCTCTTGGGTTTTGATTTGTGGAGATCGAAGTTATAGCAGAGACTGCTTTTCTTCCGTCATTATTCTTTGGCTACATTAACGCGGGATGAACGAAAGTCAATCCCGTTAGAGGCCGCGGACAACTGATTTTGTAATATTTAATTTCACTTTAAACCATGTTTTGTTCAAAAGATTTTGTAAAGTAAATATGTTATCCGCGTTGTCCTGCCTCTAACGGGATACAAAAAGAGCGGAAAATCTTTCGATTTTCCGCCCATGCTCGAACTTTCTGTTCGAGTGAACTAACTTCGCGTCATAACAACTTTGACGGTGACATAACAATTTTTACGGTGACTGGAGCGTTCGGCCATGCCGACATAAACTCCACCTTGTTAACGTCATCTCGGTAAGGGGGATTCTCGCCTGGTGCGAAAACCCTCTCCTTTCCCGGAGAGACAATTTCAAGTTCACCATTCCGTTTGATGTACACCGGCCCCGATCGGTCGCTGTACTCAATGTGTTTGCCATAAGGCACATTCACCGCCGCCCATCTTCCAATCGGCGCCTCTATTTCCCGCCGCTCAATGCCGTTCCAGACATCTCTGAAACCGGCCGTGAAGTTCTGCCACGCAGAGGCTTCGATTTTGACGGTGGGAACAGCGACTTTAACTTCAGGAACTTTTTCCCAAGCTCGGGTGCTGTATCCCAACAACGCTATCGCCAGCATGATCATTCCGAGTATTCGGATGGGTGCATGCGTCCGAGGCTTCCCTCGAGCGTAGAGCATCATGCCGCCGAGCAGACCAAACTGAATCCAGAAGATGTTTGGAATTGAAACAATCCAATTCATCCAAAACGCTGGAAACAGTTTTCGAAGCAGAAAAAGATCGGCAATGTATCCTCCAACGAACCAGATATACCATTCGAGCTCTTTCATTTTCGTCACTGTCCAACTGCCTCCTGTCCTCGTTCTTTGCCACCACCGCGTGCTCCATGTGACTGGTGTAGGCGCTGGTGCCGGTGCATTGGTGCCTTGGGCGGGAGGTACCCCTGTTGCTGGTTGGTTGGGAACGGTCGTCCCTGGCGCTGGCTGTGTTCCGGGCGTTGGAGCTTGCAGGTTAGGAGGAGGCGTCGGATTTTTCGTGCTGACAGCCAGCAGAAACTTAATAGCGGCAATAGTAATGATTGCCACAATGACCAGCGCAACAAATATCCCGATAAGAACTGCCACAAGACCACTGCTTTGATTTGTCTGCGGTATCCAGTGAATAAGCACTATTGCCATCCGGACAATGAGTCCTAGAGCTAATCCTGCCATAACCAGAAGGCCGATAAGCACAGCCTCCGGTATTTTAAACGACTGGCTGCTGCTGAACCAATTCCTCATCTTTATATTCATTTGGTTCCTCCTGTTTTTGTTTCGTTCTTTCCCTTTTTAAGGTGTGACAGTATGGCCACCAGTTCCTCTGGCGATACATTTGCTTTTTGCAAAGCATCACCCAACTCTCCCTGCTGTCTCATTTGATTTTGCGCCCAGACGATAGTGTTTCCTTTGTCGCCGGATGCCTCCATGGCTTCATAATGGCGAATCATTGTAGCGAGGTTGCCGTACCTTCTAAGTGTGCCATAGACCATTCTGATCCGGCGCCCTTCAGCAGAGGCATTAGTTTGGGTAACCAGTTTGCGGTATTGAGCCGCTTTCAGCGCCGCTTTGCCTTCGTATTCAGCAATCAATTCTTTTTGCGTCGCTTCTCGCAATTTTACCTGCTCTGGCGACTCCTTGAGCTCGATATCTTCGATTTGAATACCGACGATTTCGATGCCGAGCAGTTCCATGAGGCCAATTGCCTCTTTTTCACCTGGCCTTATTTCAGTTCGCATGTAGCCTGGAATGGCTTTATTGAGTTCAACCATCCATTCCACAATGTGCTCCTGATCTTCTGGCCTCTCCTTCGCTTTCATGGCAACCAGCTCTTCATAGCTACGTGTCTTAACATACAGACGGAGTTGGTTTTCAACGTAGGTTTGGACAGAAATGTTCCAATCTTCGTTGTCATATTCCGCGGTACGCGGATTGAATGTTCGAAGGAAAATAGTGTAACGTATGTTGACACTGCCAGTTCCTACAAATTCCGCGTTGGGAAGAATCCCAGCATAGCCGAAAGCTTTGAAGAAAATAAATCTGGTTAACTCCTTTCTGGTTCGAATTACTTTCTTGCCTTCAGCATCTATATCCCACTCTTTCCATGTGAATGGAGTCCATGCTACATAGACAAATGGGTATATGCCGATGAATTCGACGTTGTAATACTTGGAAAGGAACCAGCGTGGATCTTCCCATCGGTATTTTGTGCCGCCAGGAAGAGTTCCCACATCAGGAACCATGTCCCATGCCTTGAGTGCCATATCGGGCAGTTCTCTAAGGGCTGTGACAAATTGGTCTGGATCGAACGGGTTGTTCAAATGATGACCACTTCGGAATCCAACATACCTCTCAAGCTTTCCACCTCGCTCCACTCGAGTTCCTTTGCCCTCCATGCGGAAGGTATAGAATTTGTCGAGTTTAGCGGCAACATACGGGAAGACTATCACTGTAATGAGCAGCAATCCTCCTATGGCGACAATAAGCGTTGCAATTGCGGCAAGTAATGTTTCTATCATACGGTACCTTCGGTTTGTTTTTTTGTTGTCAAAGGTCCTGCTTTGACGCGTTGTTTACTGTGCGTAATATTAGCACGTTTTGTATATAAAGTCAAGGATTAGGCATGCCAAAAAAGACCTCTACAGAGGCTTGGAATTGGGAAGGGGTGTGGGTGAGGAATCTTGAAACTTACAGTTTCTGTACACCTTTTCTATTTTCTGTTCGCGAAGACGTTCCAGAAAATTATCAAAGGTCTTCAAGTCCTCACGAAAGCTCTCTCAGAGCTTTCGTGAGGACTCAGTCACAAGTTTTTGCTCGTCGTCACTCGCAAAACTTTCGATCCTTACACGATCAGTAAGCCTTTTGGGCCTCGAGGACTTGGCCTCAAAAGGCCTTGCGAGGCTTCAAGTATTCGCTTCTCACCCAGCTCGCGATTTCATCTGCTGATGAAATATCGCTGCGCTTTTCAAGTCTCCCCCGAAACGTGCGCAGGCACGTTTCTCCTCCCCAATTCAGAATTGTGGGCGGGGGGAGACTTGAACTCCCATGCCTTGCGGCGCTACCTCCTAAGGGTAGTGTGTCTGCCATTTCACCACCCGCCCATTTAGGACCCATCATAACAGGTCAAGTTCAAAATATGAAATTTCTATAACAACAATTTGGCCGTGTACTTTTCGACAGGCGCGAAATTATCTTCGAGGATTGGTTGGTCTTTTGTAATCGTTTTTTTATACACATTGGTAAGCATAGTGTTGAGATACGGATCCTTGTTTATGAGAGAGGGAAGAGTACCTTTTAGTGCCACCAGAATAATATTTTGCCGGGCCGAATCATTTTCTTCCGGATTAACTTTAAAAATTAGTACAGTTGGGAAAATAGACCGATAGGTTGCGTATTCAGCCCGAAGAAATTCTCCACGGTACCCTTCAATTCCTGAAATAATATTTACTAAAACAGTGCCATTATCTTCTAGATGGTCATACATTTTTGCCACGGCTTCTCGGGTGGTCAGTTGATAGGGAATAGAAACGAAAGAGGTAAAAGCATCAACGATGATTGTGTCATAAGTTTTTTTCGTTTGGTTGAGAAAGATGCGTCCATCTTGATGGATGATTGAGAGTCGTGGCTCATCTGGAAGATAAAAATATTTTTGAGTCAGTTCTTGGAGAGCCGGATCTATTTCAACCACGTCCATAATGGTGTCTGATTTTTCCCTGAAGTAATGTGGCGGATAAGTAAAAGCGCCGGCACCGATCATGAGCGCCTGTTTCCCGTCTGGTACAAAATGAAAAGCTAGGTCAAAATATTTTTGGTAATCAAAAAGAAGTTCGGTGGGATTATCAAGAAACATGCCTGATTGGCCTGCAAAAATGGTATCAGTGAGTATTCGCGTATCCCGATTTGTTCTCCGATCTTTACTGTCGTACACCCAGACTCGTTTGTATCGGGTATCTTTTTCAGCTACGAAAGTGCCTTGAACTGGCAAGTCATGCGGGATATAAAATCCAAAAAAAGTTAAACCGATTGAAAATAAAGTTACATTCAAAAAATGGTGATCGGTTTTATGAAGCAGGGCGACAATGAGAGCGAGAATTGTGGAGATTATTCCAAGGACAAGCAAAATTCGGGCATTGCCGAAGTAAGAGATAAGAAAAAATCCTCCTAAAAAGGTGCCGAGAATACTGCCGAGTGTTGAGAGGGCATAGAGTGAACCTACGGCCCTACCGCTTGTACTGATGTCGTAAAGCCGAATGCGTGTTGCATAAGGAGTTATCATGCCAAAGAAAAATGTCGAAGGTACAAAGAGGATAGAGGCGATGATGAGTGAGCCAAATTGCAGGCCGGAATCAAATGAGCCAACAAGATAGGCGATGTGGCGGATGTAGAGAATCGCCACTGTTGAAATTCCGGCAAATAGAAGAATGGTCGCCAGTCCTTTGAGAGTCGCTCCTCTGTCTGCAAAGCGTCCGCCAACGTAATAACCGAGGCTCAAGCTTCCTAAAATAACGCCGATAAGACTTGTCCAAACGTAAACTGATGTACCTACGTAGGGGGCAATGACCCGTGAGCCGACAAGTTCAATAATCATCACGGCGGCTCCGCAAAAAAAGACGATTACGTAGAGGAGAATTTTGTGAGAAGAAGGGAGGGGTTGTGAAGAGGGGGGCATAGTAATTCGTAAATTAGTGTTCATCTAAATTGATTTGAGACGCTTTTCTTATTGTCATCACAAATAAATTTTCTGGCGAAAATTTTTCGCGATCCTTACAGGATCTGTACACCTTTTGGACAATTCAGAAATTGCCACAAAAGGTCTTGCGCTGCTTCCAGTGGTCGCAACTCACCCGGCTCGTGATTTTTGCCTTTGCTCTGCAAAACAAAAATATCACTGCGCCTCGGACAAAAGCACAAAATCCTACGCAGGCAGGATATTTGTGTCTTTTGTCCGCCCAGCAGGAATCTCGCCTACGGCGCGTGATCGGTAGTTTTGAAGACAAAACATTACCAATCTTTCGATTCCTGACAAAAGCAAATAAATTTGCTTTTTCTGATCGGAAAGTTGCGTTGCAACTTGTCCGCCCAGCAGGAATCGAAGCTTACAGCTTCAATAGAGTTTTCGTATCTCGCGGACTCGATATACTCAAACTTTTCGATTCCTGCGCAAAAGTGCTTCAAAGCACTTTCTTGTCCGCCCAGCAGGAATCGAACCTGCGACCAACCGCTTAAGAGGCGGATGCTCTACCAACTGAGCTATGGGCGGATTATTTATTTAGCCAACTTTAACCATTTTGCATACCTACCAAAACAGTTATCGGTGGATAATTTCGAAATAGTAGCAGATATTTTGACTTCCGTAAATTTAAAAATTCCCCCGGTTTTGGGGGAAGGTCTAAGCACCACTTTTTCGTTTTCCTGAAAAGTCCGCATACGTTCGTAAAATCCTCGAGAGGTGTTCTGTTGAAAATTCAGACCATACAACTGAAGGATAATATAGCTGGGCAAAGGTGCTCTGGTACGGAAGAAAGCCGCTTAGGCGTGTTGCTCCGTCCGTTCTGATTATAAAATCCAGCTTCGGGATACTTTGAGTGAGGATTGGTCGTTGCCCTAAATCCCAATCTGGAGAGTAGTTGACAAGCAAGTGAACTTTAAGCTTGCTCTTTTCTCTCCTCGTGGGACGCAAGTAAGGAAGCAGCACCTTGAGCACTCTCGGTTCATCTATCATACCGTGATATACAAGAGAAATCCCTTCTAGCTTCGAGGCTTTAGCGAGGAAGAAGTTTATTCCAGCCAAAATTCCGTTGATTTCCTGCTTTGTTCTGAGTTTTAGATTATCATTTGAAAGAGCGTAGAATACCAGATCAGACACTTGCTTCTTTTGTTGTAGGAAGTGTACTACTTCGAGCGCTACCTGCGCACCTTTCTCGTATGATTTACGAAGAGAAATTTGTTGTTGTTTAGCTCCCTTTCGGTTGCCGTCAGGGATAATTCCGATATGTAATTTTTTCATTTCATACCTCCTTCGGCACTTTAAAACTTTTTGGTTTGAGTGTCAAATTTTGAGAAAGCTGAAATTTTATAAGTGATATTGGGAAGGGAATCTCCCCTCGACAAACTTTTGCCGTCGGAAAATATAAATTATGCCGAGGGAATCGAACATTACATGTTCGGTACAGTTTTCGCATCTCGAGGACTCGATATGCTCAAACTTTTCGATTCCCACACGAAAACTGCGCAGACAGTTTTCTCCCTGTCTCAAATTTACTTTGTAAATTTGTGCCCGGGGTGGGAATCGAACCCACATGATCTTGCGATCGGCAAATTTTAAGTCTGCTGCGGCTACCATTACGCCACCCGGGCAATTGAGTAGAAACAGGAATCATGATTCATGAATCTTGAGTCAACTCATGGAGGCCATGGGGGGATTTGCACCCCCGTAATAGCGATTTTGCAGATCGCCGTGTTAGCTATCTTCACCACATGGCCAGAATTTTAGTTAATACACGAAAATATCTTTCTAACTTGTTGGTTACGCTGCTTCGGTCGTAGTCTAAAATAGTCAGAAAAAGCTTTTATCTTTCTTGGTAGTAACATTGCGCTGTTACAATGACGATACATGAAGATAAATAGCTTTATGCTGTCATGTGTACCAAATCGCAACTGAAATGCTCGTGTGCCTTGATATATGTTCGCTTGTTGCAAGGTGACTCTCTGCCTTAGAGTATCGCACAGCACACGCAGGAAATCAAAACTTCCCGACGTAAAAATTATACTCAATTTTCTGATAATTATTGGCTTCCGTTTTCCCTTCGTCGTATAGAGATAAGCGCATCCGTCTCCGTCAAAATATCCTCGTACGAAGTGCTCAAAGAAACGAGTAGGAACGGGAGGGCAGGTGATGGTTAAGGATTTATTAGGATACAATCCTAGTCTAGTTAGCGATTCGTATAATTTGTGACTGCCAATTCGCAACAGGTAACGATCTTTTCCATTCGGTTGAGAGGATTTTAACTTAACAATTGTATGTTCAGATTTTAGCCATTTTTTAAACTTGACTATCATTTCACGATCAACGCTTGTTACACGGATGTATTTTCCTCGAAGATATGAAGCATCTTCCAAGCTACCATCTGCATACCAATAACCTAAAACATACGCCATCTGTTTACTCCAAGTATCGAAAAATTCCTCATTAGACAAAAATTTAACGCCCATCTATATATTATAGAGGTTAATGCAAAGTACTGCAATATGGGAGAGGAATTAACTTCGGGACAGCTCGTCAATTTTTTGGCGGTTTTTTTCGCCGAGGTCAAGGTCAAAATCCATGCGTGGCAGTCTGCCGACCCGGACTTTCTCCTTTATGAAAGCGCGGAGCTCCGAACGCTGACGCTTGAG
>Ga0209515_10002915_pt1 | contig 25194 bp, 28 predicted proteins | sample Subgroupgradi54m_FD_187454 | JGI IMG/M metagenome (GOLD analysis project Ga0209515, IMG submission 187454) | Subsurface groundwater microbial communities from S. Glens Falls, New York, USA - GMW60B uncontaminated upgradient, 5.4 m (SPAdes)... ... | reverse complement strand
TTATCATTCATGGAAATGGAAAACAAACCCGGTGTTTTATTTCTGTTCGAGATGCTGGCCAAGCACTGATAAGGCTCATGGATCTTAAAGAATCAGCTAGCCAAGTTTTTAACGTCGGGAGCAACGAAGAAATTTCCATTACTAACTTAGCTCAGTTGGTTATTCGCTTAACCAAAAGCAAATCTCCCCTCATTTATATTCCTTATCAAGAAGCGTATGGCAACGAATTCGAAGATATGCAAAGAAGAATGCCTGATATTTCAAAAATAAGGCAGGCCATTGGGTTTAAGCCTCAAATGCTGTTGGAAGAAATATTGAAGTCGATGATTGCGGATGCTGAAGCCAACATCTATTCCGTCAAACAAACTTCGTAATTAATACCGTATCGTCTTTTCATCGCTTCTCGACGTATCTTTTGAGAATCATGAAGCCATCTTTTGTCTGTTCGAGTTAAACTGCTTGGATTTCTTCGCCAAACGTAATAAATCTCTCCTTTCAAATGCCGGATTTGTGTGATTTCAGCCAATTTGAGCCAAAGGTCCCAATCATCAACAGAATACACTTCTTCATCGTAGCCCCCCACTTTAAGAATAAGAGATTTTCTAATCATTGAGCCAGGATGGTTGAAGGGGTTATCTATGAGGTCCCAAAACTTGCGATGATCTTTCCCTTGAATGGACGGAGCCGCTAAAAGTTTTTTGTCTTTATCAATTTTTAAGACCAGGAAGTCCGCGTAAACAGCTCCAACATTTAAGTTGGTGTCCAACAGTTTACTTAATCGCGCCAAATTTCCTGGAAGCATGAGATCGTCAGCATCACAGGGTGTAATGTATTTGCCGCTTGATAAACGAACCAACTTATTTCTTGTTGCCCCAACTCCTAAGTTTCTTCCGTTTGAGTAAATCCTTACTTTTGGATGGGTCTTATAATTGTTAATGATCTTAAAACTATGATCGGTCGAACCATCATCAGCAATTAATAATTCGAAAGCCTCATCATTCTGTTGTAAAACGCTTTCGATCGCTTCTTTTATAAAAACGCCCGCATTATAAACAGGCATCAAGACACTGACTTTTATCGGTTTCATTGCGCGTCATTGTAACAAAATCGCTATAATATTTCATTCTCAAATGTTATGATCACGCTATATGAAACGAACGTTTCTTCAAATCCTTCCTTATGAAACAGCAGTTCGCGGAACGAAAATTTAAACTATTTATTTTCACTGGAAATCGTTTTGTCGGTGGAAATGAATTAGGATTAATGCGTTTGGCCCAAGAACTGTCAAAGAGGAATTACATCGTCACCGTTGTTGCTTATGCAGAAAGAAAAATGGCCAAGTTTTTCCGGTCATTTTCGGGGATCCATCGAATCTATTTGTTAAAAGATCCGCTTCGTTCGCGATCTTTCATCCAAAAGTTCTCGGAAGAACCCCCAGACTTTATTCTAAGTTCAGGACCAGGTCTGGCTGTCGAAATGGCCCATCACTATAAAAAACCGCTTTTCTTACGAATCATCAACGACCCAAATTGGCAGTTTGGAAATACTGGGTTTCTCACGGAGCAAACGAAACAAATCATGAAAACGATGTGTGCTTTTTCAAATTGGTTAATTGCACTTTCAAATTCGATCAAAGCTCCTTTCCTCAAATTGGGAATCAACCATTTCGAAACGATTTATAATGGATGCGATACCAAATTTTTTCGGCCACTGAGTCGAGAGAAAGCTGCCTTTCGAAGAAAATTCAATGTAAATGTAAATGATATTACCATTGGGGTCGTTGCGAACATACTGCCTCAAAAAAGACATGAAATTGTAATTCAAGCTCTTTCAAAGTTGCCTGAAGGCACCCCTTCATTTAAATGTTTCTTTGTTGGAAGTTATTCCCAAAAAAAAATGAAAATTCAAAAAAAGAAGCTGAATCGACTGATAAAAACATTTAATTTGGAAAAGAAAATTATATTTACCGGTTTTTTGAATGATCGAAAAGAATTTATGAACGGCCTGGATATTCATTTGTTTCCATTCCAAGGCGAAGGATGTACAAACACTTTACTGGAAGCAATGGCCTGTGAAAAGGCAGTGATCGCACATAGCAGTGGACCTTTTCCTGAGATTATCAGCCACAATCAAGAGGGTGTTATTGTTCTGGAAGAAGACCCAGAGGCTTTTGCGCGAGCTCTTTACAAGCTTCTAGGCAGCCGCGAATTGAGACTTAAATTAGGGGAGAAGGCTCGTTTGAAAGTGCAAAAGAAATTTAATCGCAAACAGCAAGTAGATGCTCACGATCGTCTTTTTAGAAGTTATTTAAAGCATTTTCAATACGAAAAAAAGCTTCTTTTAAAATAGCTTCTGAAGTGGCGAGATTGATACGAACATGCCCCTCTCCCAAAGGCCCAAAATCAGAGCCAGGAAGCACGGCGACATGACTTGTATCATAAAGAACCTTTGCAAAATCCACGCTCTTCATGCCGAAGTTTTTGATGCTCGGAAAAATAAAAGGGGTTGCCTCCAGAGTATGGCATTCGATCCCCGGAATATGGTTCATCGCGTTGGCGGAAAGATCTCTCATTTCGCGTAAATGTTCTTTCAATTCTGACAACCAATCCTGGCCGTAAAGAATGGCCGCTTGAGTGGCCAACTGCGCTGCTCGATCCGCATGAACCAGCATCGCCGCAATTCTTGGTTTTAATTCGTTCATCATCGAACCGTTATTAAAAATATAAGCGCTCCGCAATCCAGCTAGATTGAACGATTTACCAACACTCTGTATGGTCAGGGTTCTTTGGGCGACCTCTTCATCCAAGTTGGCCATCGAAAGTGTACTTGCTCAAGATTATGACTCCTTTGAATTGTTGATTGTGGACGATGCTTCCAAAGATGATACCGTCAAAATGATCCAGAAATACCGGCGTCATCCTAAAGTCAGAATTTATTTCAATCCAAAAAATCTGGGCGTGGGGGCTACTCGAAATAAATTAGTTCATCTGGCCAAAGGAGAATATATTACGCCCTGCGATGGAGATGATTTACTCCTTCCTGGAAATTTGAAACGTTTGAGCGAAATATTAGATTCTTATCCACGTTTTGGGGTTGTGTATGCCAGTGTGTTGGTATTGGACGTTGATAAAGAAAATAAAATTTTGAAAATTCCTCAGATTCGCGGGAAAAATTATAAGAAGGCATGGGACCTGATGGAAAATGTAGTCAATCATCCGGGGTCGATGATTCGAAAACCGCTGATTCTAAAAGTAGGGGGCTATGATGAGACGGTCTATTCAGTCGATGATTGGAGCTTGTGGCTGAGATTGGCCGAAGTGACGAAATTTAAATATTTAGAAAATGAAATTTATTACCTTTGGCGAAGGAATCCGATGAGCGTGACACGGGTTGACAGAAAATTCGCATCTGATGCTGATAAAATTATCCAAGAGGCCATTCAAAGAAGGTATGGAAAGAATTTACCGCCGGAGTTTGATGGTCATTAAATAGGCGAGGGTCGCTAAGACATAAAAAGCAAAACCCATCCAATAGGATGCGGAGATTCCAAAAGATAAGATAGCAACGACCACCAAAACCGATGCGGTTGCGCAGGCAGCCCCATTAATTCCCCAAAGCCACGGAATTAACGTCTTCGATTGAGCTGAGGCAAGTTTCATCCCCAGAGGAAATGCAATTCCCAAGGCTAAACCCAATGGAAAAAGCATGAAACTTGCGATCAGAATTCGGAGAGTGAGAGTAGATGCTTCGAATGAATGAATCACAGGATTGGATGCAAATCCGAATGTCAGAACGACTGCTAACAACACAAATAGGCGGCCCAAGATGCTGCTGAGTGGTGTTCTTTGTGTCAGATAGCTTCCACATCCACCGGCCAGTAACAAAGAAAAAAGAACTACTGATAAACTATAAGTTGGGTTTCCGAGAAAGTGTTCAAACTTTCGCACTTGAGCAATTTCAACAAATATAAAACCAAATCCAATCAATCCAAAAAAAATCAATAGTTGCAATGACTTTCCCGTTATTACGGGATTCGACTTTGAGAATCGGAGCGGAACAACAATTGATAATAAAGACAAAACAAGAACGACAAAGGCCAAAAAATTCAGAATTACCACTCGTTTGATGCTGATGTCGATTTCTTTTTGTTTCCATACGTTAAAATTAAATACATCCCGAAAACGATATAAATGTTCAAACGTAGGTTTGTCATCTGTGGGTGGCTCAGTATTAATGTGTAGACCATTAAGTGTGATATTTGTTTGATTTCCGGAGGCAAGTTTTTGAAAGTCAGGATTGGCCGAATATCGTGGGCTGATTATTATTTCCAGCCCCATTTTATTTGCGAGTTCTTCCATTCGGTTGAGATCCTGATCCGAGAATGGTTCCGGGCTGATTAAGATCGTTACGATATTGAATGGATTACGCTGATATTCTCGGGTGTCGAGATTAAGAAGAATGATATGTTTCTGAGGATCCATGATTCCTCTTTGACGCAGGGCGGCCGCAGCCAGAGAAATGAATCGATAAAAAATAGCCTGCGAGCTTCGCATATAGGATTTTGTAAAACTTAGAATTCCGCCGTTTGTTAACCGATCCAAAAGCAGTTTCCACGATTCGACCGTATAAAGTAAATCCGTTTCTGTATAACTTAAAGCAGGCGCCGTTGCTGAACTGGTACTCAGGAGAGAGGCTTGAATAATATCGAATCGTTCGGGTTGATTTGCAAGATAGCTTCTTGCTTCGCCACTGATGAGCCGGACGTTTGGATTTTTTTCAAGATGGCCGGCGAAATCACCAAATTGATGAGTTAATGCTTCTAGAATGTCCGGATTTATCTCTATGCCTGTTATCGATCGTTGGCCAAATACTAAAGCTGAAAGAATATCTCTGCCCATTCCTACACCGAGCACCAAGACGTTCGAATTTGGTCTCATGTAATGGACGAAATTGGGAACAAAGTATTTCAAATGTTCCAGACGCTTTAAATCTCCGTCAAAATTAAGTAGGGGAGCGACAGGGTAGCTGTCTACGGTCATGATGAGCTCCTTTACTTTTTCTTTCGGCTGGTAAGTGGGGCTGTAACCCCATAAATACAAATCACTTTCTTCTTCAGGATTACCAACAATGGTGATTCGTGAAAATGAATTCCATTTCTCAAAAAGAACAGGTCTCAAATCCCGTCCCGCTTTTACCCACAAGAGCCGCAGCAAGGGAGTGTTTCGACGTACCAAAATGGTATGGGCGAATGAAAACAAAAGAAGCAGGCAAGTTATCGTCGCGCACCACCGGAATAATTTTTTGGAATTTGTGTTCCATGCAAAACACATAGCGCTCAGACTTGCGAGCGCGGAGATGATGAAAGCGGTTGTCGGACCGTCCGTGATTTTCAACGTGTAAATGATGGCCAGGCATCCAATGGCTGAGCCCGCCAGCTCAATGGCATAGAGACGACTAACATTTTCTGAATATCTGCTTATGGCCAAACAAATACAAAGGCCGGAAAAAATAAATGGAATAGAGGCGACGACAAAAATCAGGCAAAGGGAATAGAGACCGACCAAGGATCGATCATTGATCGTGACATAAGGAATGCTTAAGTGGGTTAAAAAACTAAGCACGATAGATCCTGAAAATAAGAGGGAACTTAAAGCGAGGCGCTCCTGTAAACAGTTTTGCGGGAATAACTTTGGGCATAAATAGACAATAAGAGCTCCCACCGTCATCCCGAATAAACAGACAGAAATTCCCACATAGGCAAAGGATAATCCATGGTGATGCTAAAGATACGGGTCATGAGAATTTCATGCATCAAGGTGACGAGTGAAATGAGGAAGAGGCCGAGATAAGTTCGTTTAGGCATTGGCGTATTTTAATGGTCTCATGCCCCATTTTCACGTACTATTTTGGCAAATCTTAAGTGAACAAATCGTTTGAAAATCGAGAGCTCTTCAGGCATACTTGAACTCTTTAATAGGAGTTTAATATGGTTCAACTGAATCCCAAAAGCGTGGTCAAAAAAGAAGAAAATATTCCGTTTAAAGAAATCGAAAATGAAGGAATTCTTCTGAATCTGAAGAACGGGGATTATTTTACTGTCGATTCATTAGGCCTTTTGATTTGGAAATCGATTGATGGAAAAAAGAATCTTGGGCAAATCGCAGAACGGGTAACCGCCCGATACGAAGTTTCAAAAGGCACCGCGCTTTCCGATTTGATCGGATTTGTAAAAAGTTTGCACACAAAAGAACTCGTCGCCGTTCTCGGTTGACGCAAGTTCTCGATCATTCCACATTTCCGCGTTTTTAAACCCAAAAGCAGGTTCTCACGTGTGTGGAATTTCAGGCCAATTTAATTTCGGCAACAAACCAACAGATCGAAGACTGATTCGCAAAATGACCGGCGCACTTCATCACCGCGGACCTGATGGTACAGGTTTTCATTTTGAACAGCACGTCGGCTTGGGCCATCAGCGCCTCAGCATCATTGATTTAAAAACAGGCCGTCAGCCGATGAAAAACGAAGACGGCACTTTGTGGCTGGTTCTGAATGGAGAAATTTATAATTTTTTAGAATTAAAAAAAGAATTAAAAGCCAAAGGCCACGTTTTTTCCACCCAAAGCGATAGCGAAGTCGTTCTTCATCTGTATGAAGAAATGGGTGAACGATGTGTTGAAAAACTGATCGGCATGTTTGCTTTTGCGATTTGGGACCGGAAGAGAAGAAGATTATTTCTGGCCCGAGACCGTTTCGGAATGAAGCCGCTTCATTATTTTATAGGCAAAGATACCTTTTTATTTGCCTCAGAAATCAAGGCTCTTCTCCAATATCCGGGCCTGGATAAAGCTCTTAATTTTTCCGCCCTCGATCAATATTTTACCTTCCTGTATGTTTTGGAGCCCAGCACCATTTTTGAGGAGATTCAAAAATTACCTCCGGCGCATTATTTAATTTGTGAAGAGAACAAAATAACGCTTCAAAAATATTGGGATTTTGAATTTCCATCTCAGAAAAAACATTCTGAGAAATTCTATGAAGAGGGTTTGAAATCCAGATTGGAAGAAAGTATTAAACTGACGCTTCGCAGCGATGTGCCGGTGGGTGTATTCCTGAGCGGCGGAATTGATTCCAGCGTGGTGACCGCTTTGGTGAAAGCCCAGGAACGAAAAGTAAAAACTTTTTCGGTTACTTTTGAAGAAACACTTTATAGCGAAAAAACTTATAGCCGGCTTGCGGCCAAAACCTTTAAAACAGATCATCACGAACTGATGGTGACCAAACAAGATGCTCTTCGTGCGATTCCGAAGTTGGCTTCTTTTTTGGATGAGCCTTTTGCAGATTCATCTGCCATTCCGACCTACTTGATTTCTAAGTTTGCCAAGGGATTTGTCAAAACCGTTTTAACCGGAGAAGGCGGAGATGAACTATTTGCCGGTTATCCTTGGCAGAAAAGCCGCATTTCAGGCAAAGGCAGTTTGAAAGATTTGCTCACGGTTCCTTCAAAAATGATTTTCAATCATCAGGCCCGACAAAGTTTATATTCGGCCGAAGTCAGAAGAAAAATTCCTGGAAATATATTTAAGGATGTGGACATTGATCTTGGGTATTTGAAAAAATTGAACACGCTTGATCAATATTTGTATTTGGATTTCAAAACTTATCTTCCTTCCGACATGCTGGCCAAGATGGATAGAATGTCGATGGCCAATTCATTGGAGGGACGGTTTCCTTTTCTGAATCACCCTTTGGTGGAATTTGTCAATTCGGTCCCTTCCTCTCTCAAGCTAAAGAATGGAATCCGGAAATATTTACTCAAAAAGACATTTGGCGCCATGATTCCAAAGGCTATTCTCAAGCGCCCTAAGATGGGCTTTTCGGTACCGCTGAACACGTGGATGTGGGAACAGGGAAAATTCAGAGATTTTGTTTATGATGTTCTCTTTGATTCAAAGACAAAACGAAGAGGATATTTTAATTATGCGGTGATCGAAAAGATGTTTTTGGAGCATGACCGGCTGATTACAATGCACGATCAGCGCATTTGGACCTTACTCATGTTTGAATTGTGGCATCGAAACTTTTTGGATGCTTAAGATTCGTCTCAGTAACCATTGTTTGGACTTTCGGACATAGCTTGCCAATCGCTGTTTCGTGGATGCGTTAATTCTTAATTTTTTGAACGCTCCTCGTTTTATAAATAAGATTACCTCAAATAATTTCCATTCCGTTAAAGATAGAATTGTAAAAACGTATTTGCCAAACGTCCGCGATTTGGGCTCGACCACTTTTCCGATTAAGGAAGCGCTTGGCACCAGCGCATCAGGTTTTGAGCGGTTGTCAGCTTTGACCATTAAAAAGAGGTCCTGATTTAAATTTTTGCGGTAGAAAAACCGGTGGGTAATGAAAATTCCGTTTAATTCGTAAGTCACTAAATCCCCAAACCATAGCCCCTCTGCACTTACGCGCCTGACTAAAATTTCATCCCCATCTTTGAGCAGCGGCTCCATGCTTTGTCCTTTGCTGACAAATCGGAGGTTTTCCTGATTCAGAAGATGATCATTTCTGAGTTCAGCCGCCATTTTTTCGTAGGGATTAGTTTTGAGCATATAATGGTTTTCAAGTAAGAAGGTGCTTATTGTATCAGAATTGACAAAGGAGTTGACATTCCAAGTCCAGCCAAACTATGATTTAAAATACTTATGTCTCAAGCGCAAACCACAGCCAGGATACCAGAAAGTACCTTTTTCTTCGACTCCAAATACCTACGAGATTTAGCTCTGAGTCATGAAAAAAGTTATGCGCAAGCTCAACCTTTCCCGCACGCTGTATTTGATGATTTCCTCCCGGTAGAGGTTGCCGAACGCCTCCTGAGCGAATTTCCAGCGTTCGACAAAGACAAATGGAACAACTATAATGAACTCTTTGTCAGGGCGGGGAAATACGAGTCATTGAGTGAGCTGCAATTAAGCCCTTTTATTCGTTGTTTTCTCTATCATTTGAATTCCTCAACCTTCCTCAATTTCCTAGAATTACTTTCAGGGATCAACGGTCTGATTCCGGATCCGGAAATTGGAAAGACGCTTAGACATTATGTGAGAGGAGGATATCTTGCGGTTCACACCGATTTTAACTGGCACAGGAAACTCAAGCTTCACCGCCGGTTGAATGTGATCCTCTATATGAATAAGGATTGGAAGCCTGAATACGGAGGCAATCTCGAACTATGGGACTCGTCAATGAAATTCTGTGTCAAAAAAATAGCGCCGCTTTATAATCGGTGTGTTATCTTCACCACGACCGATACCTCTTATCACGGTCTTCCCGACCCATTAAATTGTCCGGAGGGAGTTACGAGAAAAACGTTTCAACTTTATTATTACACCCAAGAAAGTCCCTCAGAAGGTATTGCAAAACAGTACGGCTCAGTTTTCCGGACTCGCCCTCAAGACCGATGGGGGAAATACAGAATGGTTTCCGCGTTCTTGAGGAAATGCACTCCCCCGATCGTCATCGATATCATCAAGAGGTTTTTAAGACGGTGATTCTCCAGGGCCAGGTCCAGAATGAAATTGTGAATCATCCGATGCAAACATTTGAGTGGGGCGAATTTCGCCGGTCTCAGGGCGATCAAGTGATTCGAGTTGGATTTGACGATCAAGAAACACTGACGGAAGGATTTCAGTTTTTTATTCGTCCATTGGGCGAAACACAATGCAAAATGGGCTATCTTCCAAAGGGTTCGCTGCCAGACGAGTGTCAATTAGAACTTCTAAGAAAAATTGGTCGAGACAACCAATGTGTGGCCATTAAGTTGGAACTGGATGCTCCCGAAACTGAAAACCTCCGTGAATTTCTTTTAGCTCAAGGTTGTCATCCCGCTCGTTCTATTTTTTCAGAAAATACATTCCAAATCGACCTAACCCTTTCAGAAGAAGAGCTTCTTATGCGGATGCATCCGAAAACCCGCTACAATATACACCTTGCCCAGCGCAAGGGAGTAAGAGTCGCCGTTGATAATTCGGAAGAAGCTCTGGAAACTTTTCTTGCCCTGCTTGAGGAAACCAAATCCCGGCAGAAGTTTGAGGCGCCAGCACCAGATTATTACAGGCGGTTTTGGGATATCTTCAAGCCAAGCGGAATGGTCCATTTAATCAAGGCATTGCGCGGGAATGAAGTCTACGCCATGGCCATGATTTTTATTTTTAAAAATAAGATTTACTATCCCCATGGAGTTTCTACCAGAAGAAATCGGGAATTGATGGCTTCAAATTTTCTCATGTGGGAAGTGATACGCTTTGCCAAACAAAACCAATGTACCATTTTTGATGCATGGAGTGCATCCGACTTTGAAAATCTTCAGGAAGGCGTTGGACGTTGGGGCGCTGACCGGTTTTTATTGGGTTTTGGAGCGCGTTTGATTAAACTTGCTGGTAGTTATGACCTCATCTTCAATTCTTAAACCCACACCGCTTAAAAGACCACCGGATGAAGAAGTGTGGAAGAAATTTATCGACCCCTCGCACTGGGACGATGCCTTGAAACAATTCCCTGATGAACCCTGGCGGTTTTTTTTACAACCGGCCGGACAACACCCTTCCTTGGCTTGGGAACGCTTTAAGCAGGCGCTGGATTGGATATGGGATCGCGCTCAGACCCCACTTAATCTTCAGTCAATTGTAACCATCAACTCTCTACTCTTGAGAGGGGTTCCGGATCAGGGACTTCAAATAATTAGAAACTATCAGCCCATTTTTAATTTCAACGAATTCCGCGTTCTTAGCGGTGTTTTTCGAGACGGCTCCGTCTATTATGAGAATCAAGACGGTCTCAATATTCGGGTCGAAGGTTTCTGGCCAAAGGGAAAATCATCCTTGGAATTTTTCTGTGTCTGTCGTGATCTGAAACAGATCAATCCAAACACTCATCGAAGCGCATGGGAAGGAGCGTCGCGTCGCCTGAACGCTCTTTTATATTCTTGTTTGGATGAAAAGGTTTCCGAATGGGGTGTCTATTTCCTGACGAATCCGGCAGAGATCAAAGCACAGCTTTCGGCAATCATGAGATGGTATGAATGTGGAGTCGACAGGATCCACGCTGCTTATTCGATGTACAGCCCGGAGTACCAGGATGCGGTTCTGGAGTTGGCAGTGAAGATGCAGCGTTACATCGATATCACACAGTTTTCCGTAGATGCATCGGGAAGAACGAGCAAGTTGGTTCAAGATTATATTTTCATTCAATTTGGAATCCAGCCTCCCGATCCTGTATTTTTTTCTTTTAATGGGAGGGCCTGGGTTCACGGAACTTACCTTCCATTAATTGAAGCTTTGCGCATGGCTCGGACCGGATTGAAACGAGTTGATGCCTAATATGTTAACTGATTCTGAGCATAGCAAGATTGCAATTGAGTTGCGGGACCGTCATGCTTTAGAAACAGGCCTGAAGAAATTAAGTTATAAAAGCGTGAAAGGAATGACCCCTTTTCTCGTGAAGGGGGATCGAGTTTTGGTAAAAAAAGTGGTTCCAGATCATTTACGAATTGGAGACCTCATTCTTATTCAAAAGAATAATCGCCCGACCGTCCGCCGCTTCTTGTATAAAACTTTTCGAGTTGATGATCAACTGATGCTCGTTGCAAAAGCAGATCAATATCGGTATCCAGATCTTCCTTTTCCATTGGATTGTTTGACGGGGCTCGTTATTAAGATTGAAAAAACAGGGAAAAAATTTGATCTCCAAAAGCCCTTTTGGAAAACGGTTTTCCGCATAACAGGCGTTCTCTCATTGTTCGAAGAACGCATTTGGACAAGCTTGCAATTCGTAAAGATAAAGGTTTACAATACCTGTCATGTACGAGATTCCGAAAGATAAAATCATCTGGAAAAAAGTTGAACATGAAACCGTTGTGCTCGATACAGACAGTGGAGTCTATTATGTGCTTGATGAATTGGGCAGTTTCATATGGGACGGTCTTTCATCACAAGAGCTTCCAAGCCAAATTGTTGATGATGTCATCTTCCATTATGATACCGACTTAAACCGGATCCAGAAGGACATGGATCAGTTCCTCAATGATTTGCTTAGGGAGGGAATCATCCGGCAAAGTGCAAATGTCCCTTTGCAGAAAGGGAGTTCCAGAGCGATGCCTGATAGAAGCAGTAAAACAAATTCAAAAAAACCTTACGCAACGCCTTCCGTTAAAAAATTCGACGACATCCTCCAGTGGGGATTTGGCAGTTAGAAAGGTGTTGTGTTGATCTGGACGAGAAAGAGAGAGCATGGGTTACCAGTGTAGAAAATATCGGCAAGTCTCCGTCCTCCCATCATGATTGATGTTGTGGTCGTCACTTATAATGCAAAACAAATCCTCGCACGTTGTCTTCAATCTATTTGGAAGCATACCCGAGATTTTCCTTATTCATTAACTGTGCTAGATAATTGCAGCACAGACGGGACTTTCGAGTACCTGAAGTCGCTCCAACCAAGAAGAGCGCGCATGATCCGGGCTCCAAAAAATTTGGGTTTTTCCGGCGCCGCCAATCTTATTCTGAAACATCTAAAAAGTGAATTTGTGGCGCTTCTCGACGATGATATTGAAGTCCCTGCCAGGTGGCTCGAAGCTCTTTATTCCCAAATCAGAAATAAACCGAATGTCGGAATTGTGGGCAGCAAAATCGTTTACCCAAATCAGCGCATCATGGCGGCGGAAGTCCGCATGAATCCAATTCGCTGTCCTTCGGCCAATGAACTGGATCAAGGGCAGCGGGAATATGTTAAAGAATGCGATATGTTGATTGGCCCATGTTGGCTTATGAGACGCGAATTGATTTCCAAAGTCGGAGATTTTGACGAACAGTTTTTTCCGTCACAGGGCGAGGACTATGATTATTGCATAAGGACAAGATTGGCTGGTTATAAAATTATCTACAATGGACAGGTCAAAATTGTCCATCATCATTTGTTTAGATCGGGCAGTGTCAGTCAGAACCGCGCTAATCGTCTGGCATTCAAAAAGAAGTGGAGCGAATCATTCGCTCAATTTCCTCTTGCCGACAGTCACCCCGTGGACCAATGGATGTCCAAAGCAATTCAATTGGTTCAGCGCACTGAATTCAAGAGCGCGCTTGAACTGTGTGAACAAGTAGAGCGGTTAGGTCCTCAATTTTCTGAGCCAATTGTAAAGGCTTTAGCCTTAGTGGGATTGGGACAGGCAGAGGAGGCAAGCCGAATATTCGGACAACTTTTGGAGCTCAATCCTTCCAATTTTTTGGCGCATTACTACCTGATGAGAATATCCAGAACAGAAACCAAGACCGATTTGATAAATGCGACACTCAGCTACGGATCAGATCTTCTTCGCCGTGAATAACTTCAAACAAGCGGTCTCAATATCTCCTGACGTCTGCCTGTACCGAAAAACTTATCAATATCATTTTATCACCTTAGACATACACACGAATGATTCGTGTGTATTGGAGAACCTGGATAACTTTCTGGATCCAAAAAATATTTCCATCACCCAATCTTCAATCCAAATACGCTTTTACCTTAACCGCGAACTAAAAGCGCACCTCCCTTACCGGTATCAATTTCTTTGTCAAGGTTGGGAAGGATCAGAAACTCTTTATCGTAGTTCCATGGGAAGCCGTTTAGCGGATGTTTCCGTAGATCCGGAAAATAAAATTGTTCACGCCACAATTTTTGACGGTGAAAATCTTCCGTGGGATCAAATCATAGGCTATGTTTTTTTAAATCCGCTTCGGTTGATCCTCGCCCTTCACAACTGGTTCCACTTGCATGCTTCTGTCGTTTCCCAAAATGGAAGGGGGATTATCATTAGCGGCCCATCGGGTGTTGGCAAAAGTACCCTTGCGCTGACATTAGCGATGAATGGATTCCATTTGTTTACAGATGACGTCTGTTTTTTTCAGTGGGCCAGTCCGGAAATCAAATTGCTCGGTTTCCCCAAAAGAGTTTTACTTAAAACTTCTGTGCTGGAAAGATTCAAGAGTCTGAATGGACACTACTCCGGAAAACTATTTCACGATGGAAAGGTCGGGTTGCCATTTCACTTATTCTCGGGCAATAAGCCAGTTGATTCTTTGAAATCGGAAGTCATCATTTTTCCGGAATATCAAGAAGGGGGGCCGCTTACGCTCAAGGAAATGTCTGCTGACGAAGCAGCAGGAAAATTGATGAAAGAGAGCGGCTTTGGTTATTTTAATCCGACGCTCAGGAAATTGGCGGTGGATCATTTTTCAGCTGTGCGAGGATTGGTGCGCCAAACGAAGATTTTTCGTCTTCTTTATCATGATGGCGAACTTAATCAATTTCCCGTCCTTATCAAATCACTTCTTTGAATCGGCTCAACTACCGAGCCTATTTCTAAATCTTAGATCTTCAACCCAAAATGCAACGTTATTTGCCGAAATAAAGGTCTGAAAAATGTTACGAAAAGAAAAAATAAAGATGGACTTACCCCGTTTATTGGACCTGCGCTTCCCCTAAAAATCAAACAGTTGAAACGTAGAATCTCCGGGTGTAAAACACCGAAACGAGGAGGTTCTTATGTTCCGCAAAAGATTAACAGAAGAGCAAATCATTCCTATCATCCAGAAAAAGACACTAGCCGTTATTTTCTTTAGCACAAACATGAAAATAAATGTATGTGAATAATTGGGATCGTGGTAAACGTGAACATAAATGTTCCTGTTTTTATCTAAACCAGTTCCTATCCAAAGTTCGATATTGAACCGCTTCGGCGATATGTTCTTCTTGGATTGTTTCAGCGCTGCTCAGATCAGCGATCGTGCGGGCAATTTTGAGCACTTTGTAATATCCGCGCGCGGACAGTTCTAATTCCTTCATTGCGCGTTCCAGAAAAACTTTTCCACGTTCAGTGGGAAGGCAATGTTTTTTGATTTCCCGAGAGGACATCAGTGAATTTGTTTTGTCTGAACCATGAAACCTTTTTCTTTGAATCTCGCGAGCCATCAAAACTCGCGCCCGGATTTCTTGAGAACTTTCCTGTGGAATGGAACCCGTCAAATCAGAATATTCAACCGCTTGCATTTCCACATGAAGATCAATTCGGTCCAAGATGGGGCCTGATATTTTTTGATGATATCTTTGAATTTGACTCATCGTGCACCGGCAAGGACGTTTGGGACTTGTCAGAAAACCACACGGACAGGGATTCATGGCGCATAAAGTTAAAAATTGCGCCGGGAAAAGAAGATTCATTTTGGCTCGTGAAATGAGAATGCAGCCGTCTTCAATCGGGGCTCTGAGCGCTTCAATGGCATCGCGTCTAAATTCCGGAAATTCATCCAGAAATAAAACACCCCGATGCGCCAGCGTAATTTCTCCGGGCCTTGGCAAGCTTCCTCCGCCCACCAGACCGATTTGAGAAATCGTGTGATGAGGCATCCGAAAAGGCCGTCTCATTTTTCCCGAAACAAAATCCAGCGCCAATCCGGCGACGCTGTAAATTTTGGCGACTTCCAAATATTCAGGTTTGGTTAATGCTGGAAGAATCGACGGAATTCGTCTGGCGATCATCGTTTTGCCGGCTCCCGGCGGGCCGATAAAAAGTAAATTATGCATTCCGCTGACCGCAATTTCGGCAGCACGTCTGGCGTGAAATTGACCTTTCACATCCGAGAAGTCTGCTTCCTCCACAATCAGTGAATCGTCGGCCGGCTGAATGTTGTTCACTTGTTTTAAATTTCGTTCTCCATTAATCCATTCCACTACTTCTTTGAGCGTGCGCGCGGAAAAAATTAAATGATTTTCAAGAAGACCGGCTTCGCACGCATTTGCCTCAGGAATCACAAGCGGAAGTTTTTTTCTTCGTGAAAGAGCAGCAGCGCTCAGAGCACCTTTGATTTCCCGGAGTGAGCCGTCTAAGGCGAGTTCTCCTAGAAACATATATTGACCCAGCTGTTCCGGCTTTAGAAAACCGTTGGAAGCCAGAATTCCCAGCGCAATGGGAAGGTCATACGCAGGTCCTTCTTTCTTGATGTCGGCCGGCGCTAGATTGATCGTGATTTTTTTGGGGGAGGTCTGATAGCCGCTGTTGCGAATTGCCGCCCGGACTCGTTCCTTACTTTCTCGGACCGCTTGGTCGGGAAGACCGACCAGCACTACTTCAGGCAGACCATTGGCGACATCGACTTCAATTTCGATTAAATACGCATCGATTCCCAAGCAGGTCGCGCTGTAAGTTCTTGAAAGCATTTTGTTTAGATGAAAATAGAAATTTCTGGCTGGAATGCGGCGGGAGGAAACGCTTCTTGCCTTTTTGAGGCGGCCGACTATAATAATCGTCAATTAGCCAGTCCGCTTATTTAAATTTGATTAATAGTGAATTGATTTTAAATCATTTTTTCTCATTGTCAATATCGTTCTTAATCTTCCTATTATAAGGATTCCATGACCGAACCACTTCCCATTTCAAGAGCCTACATTGCCGTGGCAGTTTCTTGGGCGTTGGCCCAGTCCATTAAAATAGCCCGCAATGTCATCAGGCGCCGAAAATTCAACGTCCGCTGGATTACTGATACCGGAGGAATGCCGAGTTCTCATTCTGCCGGAACAGCCGCTGTCGCTACCGTGGTGGGAATTTACGCGGGTGTAAATTCCATCATTTTTCTTTTTGCTTTGGTGTTTGCATTAGTGACGATGTTCGATGCAGCCAGTGTCCGCCGTTCGGTCGGGCGTCAAGCGGTCCTATTAAACAGAATGTTGGATGAAATTTATGCGCAGGGGAAATTCTCAGAACAATATCTCAGAGAATTTTTAGGGCACACGCCCATTGAAGTCATTGTGGGCGGAATTTTAGGAATCGGAATTTCTTTTTTAGTATGCTACGCCTAAAACAAAATGTTTTCACCGCAGCGCAGATCATGCTTCTCCTGGCAGTGGCATTTTTTAATACGCCAGCAGGATTGGCTTCCGGCACAGCAGGACTCTCAGAGATCTCTCGGCCTTCCGGTTTATCGGAAGAGGAGCCAATCAAAACTTTATTCTCACCCACGATCACACCCAATAGTTTTCAATATACCGTTAAAGCAGGGGATGCGCTTTCTAAAATTGCCAAAAAGCATCATACAACAGTCGAATTGATCCGAAAAAGCAACGGGCTTAAGAACAGCGTGATTTATGAAGGTCTGAAACTAAAGATTATGAACACGACTTTTAAAGTCGTCATAGATATTTCAGATCATAAACTTAAGCTGTACGCAGGAGATGAACTCATCAAAACTTATCCGGTTGCAACCGGTCGCGCTGGGCACGCGACCCCAACGGGAACCTTTACGATTGTGAATAAGCTTGAAAATCCGGTTTGGTATCACGAAGGAACAGCCGTGGCTTCGGGTGATCCGGATAATATTTTAGGAACTCGGTGGATGGGGTTTTCCTTAAAAAGTTATGGGATTCATGGCACAACGCTTCCTGAGACGGTCGGGACTTCTGCGAGTGAAGGCTGTATCCGAATGTTGAATCAAGATGTGGAAGAACTCTACAGCATTATTCCTCAAGGTACGACGGTCACCTTAACGGCATAATCATGAGGAAAAAAATAAAAATTACAGACAAAGATATTTTTAATACCTTTCTCCCATTTGAACGCCCCATTGTTGAAATGGAGAAGACAATTTTGGAAATGAGAGTTCGCAGTGAGTCGGGCGCCATTAATTTATCCGGTGAAATTAAAAGCGCTGAAAAAAAATTAGACAAGGAAATTAAGAAAGTATTTGAGCATCTAACGCCGTGGCAGCGGGTTCAAGTCGCACGGCATCCGCTGAGACCGTATACGTTGGATTATGTTAATTATTTGACGGAAGGTTTTATCGAGCTGCATGGTGACCGGCATTTTTCAGACGACCGGGCCATCATTGCCGGTTTGGCACAGTTTCGAAATCAGAATGTCTGCGTGATCGGTCATCAGAAGGGAAGAGATACCAAAGAAAATTTAATGAGAAGTTTTGGCAGCGCTCACCCCGAAGGATACCGAAAAGCCATACGCATTATGAGTTTAGCTGAACGCTTTTCACTCCCCATCATTACCTTTATTGATACACCGGGCGCTTATCCGGGCATCGGTGCTGAGGAGCGCGGCCAAGCCGAAGCGATTGCTTATAATTTGAGAGAAATGTCTGAGCTTAAAGTTCCGGTGATTGTGGTTGTGATTGGGGAAGGTGGCAGCGGAGGAGCTTTAGGAATTGGAGTAGGCGATCATATTATTGTTTTGGAAAATGCGTACTACTCCGTTATTTCACCGGAAGGTTGCGCTGCTATTTTATGGAAGGATAATTCCAGATCACCAGATGCGGCTCAAGTGCTTAAATTAACCGCGCATGATTTATTGGAATTTGGAATTATCGATGAAATTGTAAAAGAACCTTTGGGCGGCGCTCACCGGGATTTTGAAACCACCGCAATCAGTTTGGGCGATGCCATTGAGCGAGCACTCAAACGTTTCCTCAAAGTGACCGCTAAGGAATTAGTAGAAAACCGCTACCAGAAGTTTCGTTCAATCGGGGTTTTTTCCGAAAAGTCCAAGTAAAGCAGTTACTTCTTTTTCGCCTTCTTTAAAAGATCCCGCTTCAAAGACATCAATTTTTTCAGTTCATGCTCACGCTTGAGCAGTCCTTTCAGAATTGAAGAGGGAAGTTCCATCAGTGCTATTTTGGAAATTTTCTTCACCTCTTTGGGAAATCTTTTTTTGAGTTCGTGGGTGAGCACCTCGTCTTCAAACTTCAATTTGAATATTTTTTCGTACGTCATCACGGTTCCCTCCTGAAAAAAGGTATCGTCCACTCGTCCAAGAACCTTAAAAGGCATCTCTTTGGCCCCCATAAGTAGCGGTTTTCCAGGTCCTACGTTCTATATATAGGCCTCGTCTAAAAAAACGATATTTTTTCGGTTTTCCCCTTAAAAAGCACTTGACTTCAAACGATGAGATCTATACATTAACGTTTACAAAATGTAAATTACAATTTATAAAACATGGTATATAAAGCACGATGACCCACACAAAACTGCGGATCAACGGTAAACAACCAAAAACCCAAGCCAAAGCTTGGGTTTTTTTTGTGCTCATTGCGGTCTATGGTCCTACTTTGCCTTCATTAACGTTTGCGGACATGAATTCTGAGCGGCCAGTCGTGGAAGAATTATCGAAAGAAGAAAAGGTCTCCATGATGAAACAGCTCTTAGCCGAAGGGGATCGCTTGGTTGAACGCAAAGATTACAACTTAGCCAATGCGACGTACGAAAGTATTTTCCTCATTGAACCTGGCCACATTGAAGCTTCGAAACGGATTGACCGGCTCAAAAAAATAATGGTTAAGGAAGGTGTCTCAGAAACTCAACTTGTGACACGGGTCTATGATCAGGAAATAGAAATTCGCGTCAAACGATATTTGAACCAAGCCAAGGAAATGATGAAAGCCGGAAATTTAGCGCATGCCCGGTTTAATCTCCAAAAATTATTATTGATCAACCCACTCCATGAGGAAGCCAACAAATTGTACAAAAAGCTGAACCGACAATTGGAACACAGCGCTTAATGATCCCCCACCACTTTTTACAAATATTTGCTGATTTAAGTAGTCACTCGGAAAGTGGTGGGGGATGAAACGCGAGAAGCTCTTTAAGATCGGAGAAGTCATGGAATATTCCGGCCTGTCTCGTCAGACCATTCACAACTACACCATGGCTAATTTACTGTCGGAAGCCCGGAGAACACCTTCCGGCCACCGGCTTTACGATGAATCCGTTTTTGACCGGATTGAAAAGATCAAAGTGCTTCAATCCAAGAATTACACGCTGCTTCAAATTAAGCGTTTGCTCGAGAAAGAAAAAACATAATCCATAACATTATTAAAGGGAGGTGATCATCATGAACGACGCCGATTTCAAACTTTGGAAGAAATATAAGAAAACAAAAAGCCGGTTGCTTCGGGAGGAAATTGTTCGGAAATATTTGTACCTGGTCAAATACGTAGCCGGCCGAGTGGCGATTGGTCTTCCGCCGAACGTTGAATTTAATGATTTGGTGAGTTACGGAATTTTGGGTTTGTTTGATGCCATTGAAAAATATGATGTCAATCAGGGCAACAAATTTGAGACCTACGGAGTTTCCCGAATTCGCGGCGCGATTATGGATGAGCTTAGGAAATTAGATTGGGCGCCACGACTCCTCAGAAAACGCGCTCGTGAAATTGAACGCAAAAACCGGGAACTTGAAGACCAGAACGGACGAGTGGCCACCGAAGAAGAGCTCGCCCGTGCTTTAAAAATGAGCGTTGAGGATTTGAATGGAATTTATAACGAACTCAATTCCACGACTTTTTTATCACTCGATGAAGTCTGGCAAAATGATGATGGAAACAAACCGATTTCACGACTCCAGACGGTTGAAGATTCTCTCATCATGAACCAGTTTAGCTATGTCCATCAAAATGAAGTTAAAGAACTCCTGGCTCAATCGATTGATCTGCTTCCTGAAAAAGAGAAGCTGGTGATTGTGCTTTATTATTACGAAAATCTGACGCTTCGTGAGATCGGAGAAGTCTTGAACGTTTCTGAGTCCCGCGTCTGTCAGATTCACACCAAAGTCGTCATGAGACTGCGCAGCCATCTGATGAAGAAAACAGGAGAGATCACGCTCGAAGCCTAAGCCAAAATAGATTTATAAAGTTTTCCAGTTCCCCCGCCGATACTTTCTAATGGGAAGTTAATGAAACTTCCGCGTCATCATCTTTCTCTACTCGTAACCACATAAGAATGGATTTATGTCAGATCATCTCGATTGCGCCTTACCTAAAAGCGAGTCAAGCTGGATGGGTGGCGTTCAAATGAAAAATCTCCAGAATTCAGTTAGCTTAAAGCAGGAAGTCGAGCGTTTTAAGCGGGAACTCCGGAAAATTCCGGATCCAAATTTTGGGCGGATTGAAGAGTTAAAAGAAAAGATTAAGAATAAAACCTTAATTACCAGGGAAGCAATTGAAGAAGCCGCCGAGCGTTTGGCCGAGCGATTTTTAGGACGAAATTAAATTTCTTACTGTAATCCTGCCCGCTGAATCCACAGTTTGATTGCCGGAAGTTTCATGAAGTGATTCCAAACCGCGCCGTCACTTAATTGATTTTCAATCATCATGACGGTAATGCCTTGATCAATTCCGAGATATTCATTGGCCCACCAGTTCCGATCCAAATTAAACGCATCTTTAAATCCATAATTGCCGTATAAGCGTTGGCCATATTTTTCATACAAGGTTCTGATTACATTTATCGATTCCTTGGGCGTGAATACAATTGAGCCGATCGCCGCGTAAGGAGCAATGGTTCCGTCATGGAGACCAATGCCGGGTTCGGAACCGTAGGCTTGATAGCCGTCCGGGCCGAGCGATGCGGACAGTCCCCAAACACCATCTTGATAGGTTTGATATTGAGTTTGATTCAAAAAACAAAAATTTTGATTGGCTAAAGTAGCCAGCTTTGAATTTTCAAAATAATCAATTCCATCATCGCTTAAACCTCTAAAATTAATGAATGCATGACTGAATTGATACGTAAATAAGCTTCCCGTGTAAGAATAAACAATTGGATTTCCTTGCCAATTTTCTTTTTCTCTTCTCCAAGATTTCCAAACATGTTCCGGAACTGCGTGAGTTTGGGCGCCCAGGGCTAGGGCCTGCAGAATTAAATGTTCTGAATACATATCCCAATAATAAGGAAGAAAACCTTCTTTGGGTTTCCAGCCGTGGCACATTTGCATCGTTCCGTTTCGCATCCAGTTCCAGTCCACTCGCTCATAGAGCCGTTTGACCCGCACCTCAAGTCCAGTGCCTTTGAAATAACTCGCAGCCAGCAACGCCCCGGCAATTAAGAGTGCGGTATCAATGGATGAAATTTCCGAATTCCAAACCCGTTTTCCGGTTTTGGAATCTACGAAGTGATAGAAAAATCCGTGTTCATTGGGTGTGTGCTGCTCCAAAGTATCCAAAGTCCGTTCAATTTTTTCGTATGCTTCCCGGTAGGAGAGCCATCCATTGGCTGATCCAATCGCAAAACTGGCCAGCGCAAAACCAGTTGCCGCAATGGAAGCCGGAGATCCGGACCGAGAAGAATCTTGCGTCAGTCCGGTTTCGGGATTTGTATAAGTGAGAAAATAATTGAGGGAATCTTTTTGGATTTGTTTCAGAAGCAACCGGTCTTGAGCACTCAGGACTTCAGGTTCGGCGTACAGAGGAATACACCGGAAGAAAAAGAAAAATATTACCGTCATTGTGAGGAAGCCAAAATGGCTGTCGAAGCAATCTAAAAACTGAGATTGCTTCGACTTCGCTTGGAATGCTGTCTCGCAATGACTCATTCAGAAGTGGTTTTAAATTTTGAAATTTCTTTTTCGATTTCCGAAATCGTTGAATCGTTCGCAGGTTCTTTAAGGATTCTTTTAATTCGCGATATGGAAGCATCTACAGTTGCCGTTGCTTCATTAAAATGCGTTGCCAAATAATTAACTTCGTCGAATTTTCGAAATTTGATTCGCACCGTTAAATTTCTTTTTTTCAATTCCTGAAAATATTGCGCAAGCTTAAATAAAGGGCCTGCTACCTTGTGAGTTAAAAAAATACTCCCCCAGCCAATGAAGAAAAGAAGCAGGATTCCCAGCGCGATGGTTTTGCGGTGTGCTTCGTCCATGATTTCACGGATCATTTCTTTTTGATGCTGACTGAGAAGAGCGGTTTCACGATACATTCGTAAAGAGGGCATTTGATTAAGGCCCGAGCTAGGGTGCCTGCTGGCTTCATATTCATTCATTTGCGCGCTGGTAGTCAAAGATTCTTGGAGCGATTCTTCAGAAAATGCTTGGATCACGGATGCCCAAATTCCGTAGTAATTTCCTATCATGCCCACGGAAGAAACGACAATCAGTGTCAAAACAATATAAATGGCGTAATGGAGTTGAAACGATTTGTCGACGAAAAAATGTTTCCTTCTATTCTTTGAGATCATGGTAGAAATATCGGCACTTACTTGCTAAAATGTATCTCTTATGTGTGGAATTGTCGGATATATTGGTTACCGCGAAGCAATCCCAGTTCTAATCAAAGGCCTTGAGCACCTAGAGTATCGAGGCTACGATTCCGCCGGCGTTGCCTGCCTGAACTCCAAATCCCGTATCTTCATCACAAAAGAAAAAGGCAAACTCTCCGAACTAAAGGCCTCTCTGAATGGCGATGCTACCGGGATGTTTCTGGGAATTGGCCATACCCGCTGGGCCACCCACGGAGAACCGTCCCGGGCAAATGCCCATCCTCACATGGATAGCCGCAGGCAGATTGTTCTGGTGCACAACGGTATTATCGAAAATCATGCCCCTCTTAAAGAGGAATTGCTCAAAAATGGATTTTCGTTCAGCTCCAAAACAGATACAGAAGTTGCTGCTAATCTGATTGGCAGTTACTACCAAAACGGCAATTTATTGCAAGCGGTTCAGCGAGCAGTCAAAAGACTTCACGGTTTTTTTTCCTTTGTGGTCTTTGCCAAAGATGAACCGGATAAAATTGTGGTGTTCAAACGCTCAAATCCGATTGTGATTGGATTGGGTGAGAATGAAAATTTTGTGGCCAGCGATGTTTCAGCTCTTTTGCCTTACACTCGGAATGTTCTTTATTTAGAAGATGATCAATATGCCATTCTCAGCCGCGAAGGCGTTGAGCTGCTTTCTTTAGATGGAAAACGTCTTGCCCGCAAACCACAGAGAATCGATTGGGATATTTCCAAGGCGCAGAAAGGCGGTTTCCCTCATTTCATGCTCAAAGAAATTTATGAGCAGCCAAGCGTGGTTAAAACCATTTTAGAGACGCGTCTGAAGAACAATAAAATTTCTTTCGACAGCATTAGTCCTGCCACTGAAAAAAAATTAAAAAGAATTAAAAAAATTCACTTTGTCAGCTGCGGAACAGCTTATCATGCCGGCCTCGTTGGCAATTACATGATGGGCGAATGTCTCGGCCTTCCGTGCGAAGCAACCGTATCGAGTGAATTCCGCTATGAAGATCCGGTCGTAGGCCGAGAAGATTTAGTGGTACTGATCACGCAATCAGGCGAAACAGCTGATACGCTGGCGGCGCTTCGTGAAGCGAAGAAAAAGAAAGCGATGACCTTAGCCATTGTCAATGTTGTCGGAAGTACGATTGCGCGCGAAGCTGATTTTGTGATTTACACACATGCCGGTCCTGAAATCGGTGTGGCTTCAACGAAAGCGTATCTGGCTCAGCTCGTGGTGATCGCGCTCTTTTCTATTTTTTTAGGCTCCCTTCATCCGCTTCGGAAAAAAGATTTTACGCGCCAAAAAATTCAGAATTTGCTCAAAATGCTTCCAAAATTACCGAATCAAATTGCGGAAGTTTTAAAACAGAAAAAACAAATCGAGAAATGCGCAAAAGATTTGCATCAGAACAAAAATTTTCTTTATTTGGGCCGCGGCTATAATTTCCCCAATGCACTGGAAGGCGCTTTAAAACTGAAGGAAATTACCTATGCTCATGCGCACGGCTATCCGGCAGGTGAGATGAAGCATGGGCCCATCGCTTTGATTGATTCCAATCAGCCGGTGATTTGCATTTGTCCGAAAAAATCTAAAACCTATGACAAAATGATGAGCAACATTGAAGAAATTCGTGCGCGAAAAGGAATTATCATCAGCATTGCCACAAAAGGCGATGAAAATGTTGCGAAGCTCTCCAAATATACCTTCTTTTTTCCAGACACCGAGGAAATGTTTTCGCCCATCTTAACCGCCGTGCCGCTTCAATTTTTCGCTTATCTTATTGCTGTACTTAATGATAGAGATGTCGATCAACCACGGAATTTGGCCAAATCCGTTACTGTAGAATAGTTTTTTAATTTTTAAATTTAAGCTTGACCGGATTTCATCCGATCCCTATAATGATTTTTGTTTGGGAGAACTGAAGTTCCAATCAGTAGTTGTTTGATTCGTTAGCAATCCTAAAAATTTAATCAATTTCCCTAGAAGTTGCTTAGAAAGTTAAGCAATTGTTAGGGTTCTTTTGTCTTCATTTTTTACGTTTTATCTATTGTTCTTTGATAAAGTTTGAATTGTGCGAGGAGTCAACGTTTCCGTCTATCCCGTAAGGGATAAACATTTTTTTC